>Ga0115008_10000987_pt1 | contig 22382 bp, 29 predicted proteins | sample FraStrMetagenome_FD_87164 | JGI IMG/M metagenome (GOLD analysis project Ga0115008, IMG submission 87164) | Marine eukaryotic phytoplankton communities from Arctic Ocean - Fram Strait ARC3M Metagenome | ecosystem: Environmental > Aquatic > Marine > Oceanic | place: Fram Strait | collected...
CTTACTAATCATATGATAACAGCTCATAAATATGACGATATTCCATGTGAAAAACCTAACTGTTCATTTATTGCTTATTCCCAAAAAAATCTAAACTATCATACTGGAATTTTTCATGGGTTTGGAAAAGGCATCAATTCAAAATCAGCGTATCCTTGTCCTTATCCAACATGCGATAAGATGTTTCAATGGCCTTCAATGTTGAAAACTCACATTGATGTTCATGAAAACAAACGCTATTCGTGCAATTATTGCCAGTTTCGTTGTGGAAGCAAGAAAGACTTGTACAATCATTTAAATATTCACTTTGACATAAAAACATTTGTCTGTGATACTTGCTCCAAAAAATTTTACAATAAGAGTCTCTTAGGAGCTCACACGTCGAGAACGCATCCGAATGAAGACTTTAAATGCGTTGATTGCGAATACAGCTCTCCAACTCGAAAACCATTTGCAAAACATAGAAGAATATGCAAAAAACGATTTGCAGCAAACTAATTTAAAACCGTGCTAACTGATAAGAGTTTCAATTAAAAAAATATTATTTTTTTTTAGAATGGGGAAAATCAAATATTATCGGTTTCTGAAAAAGTATTTGAAGAAGACTGGTCGACTAAGAACGCTCAAAGAATTGAACTTGATTTTGGATAGAAAGAATCCGAAAGGTTTGCTTGAAAAAAGTTGAATTAAAACACAAATCAACATAGCCGATCGAAAGCCTGTAGCACTCAGTTTTACGATACTGAAGGCCCCGAAAGAGAGATATTCGATAATATCACTGTGATGCCTGCCAAGAAAGCTCGAAAGAAAGTTAAAGAAGTCGTCAAGGACGATAAAACCGTAAAAATTCCCGCAGAATTCCGTAAAATTGCCAGCAAATTTGGACTGCCAGAAGAACATCTTGATTTTTTCTATTTCAACAGGGATTTATTCCACTGGGAAACGAAAGAAGCAAAAGACATTCACTGTAGTCATAAAGAATGTCAATTTACTGTTAAAGAATCAAAAGGGTGCCTCATCGAGCATATGAATACTGTCCACGGTTACCAAAATGTTCCATGTGGGAAACCTGATTGCTTTTATATGTCGTACTCAAAGAGAAACCTTAATATGCACAGAGCGGTATTTCACGGTCATGGCAAGAAAGCAGATGAGCACGCTAATTTTACATGCCCATATTCTTCTTGCAAAGCTTCGTTCAGATATCCATCGCTCCTGCAAAGACATTTAAATATCCATGAAAACCGGATGGTTCCATGCTACTATTGTCCATATAAAATGGAGACAGTGCATTAGTTCATGATCATTTATTTATTCATTTTGACATAAGAAAATTCGTTTGTGATATTTGTTCAAAAGCTTTTCACGCGTTACATAGTTTAAGTGTTCATAAAAACTGGGCACATAGTAATTCAGATCTGGAGTGCGTTGATTGTAGATATGCAACATCGAATAGAACTGATTATAAAAAACATAGAAAATCATGTCAAGAACGCCTGAAACACTCAAGAATCCTTTGACTTCTCGATGCAGGAATGAATACCTGGTACAACTGTTTTTCATAAAATTATCGACATTTTTGAAGTCATATTTAATTTTTATATATTTTAGAACTCGAATTGAAATATGTCTAACGACGCAGCTCTTGATGAACTCCGTAGACAGCGCATGTCGCAACTTCAGGTGAATATTTGAATAAAAAAAATTGTTATATTTTTTGAAAAGGGAGGACAACAGCAGCAGCAGCAAAGACAGCAAATGGAGGAGATGACTAACTCCATGCTCGGTCAAATCCTTGACCAGTCCGCGCGAGCTCGACTAAATAACGTCGCCCTTGTCAATCCTCAAAAAGCGAAACAGACTGAGGCGATGCTTATGCAAATGGCGCGCTCTGGAAAGGTACAGAAAAACTTTTAGCATATTTTCGAACCCCTCTTGTTTAGATTCAGTCAAAACTTAATGAGAGCTCACTTGGCGACATCCTCAACCAGATTGCTTCAACCCAGAAAAAGACAACGGTCAAATTCGAGCGTCGACGTGTCATGGACTCTGATGACTCTGAATCTGATTAAAACTCCCACATCCCGTTTATGAAAGCAAAGCCTGATTAGAAACACACAGAATGCATTCTTTATGTATACTTTACTACTAGCCAAATTATATTCAATGTTTTTTGACTCAAGTTCAACCTCACATACCGTATTAGCCTGTTCATGTTTTAAATTACTTTTTCTTGATCTTTATTGAACTCTTAAATTTAAGAATGGATAAATATGATAGTTTTCATGCAGACTGGGAAAGCTCAGAGGGACCTCCTAATTTTGATATGGAAGAGCATATAAGAGATACATGGAGCTGGTTCAGGGATGTTCTCAAGTCCCCAAAGGTTTACTTTACTGAAAAAAATATTCTTAAAAAACCTAGTTTGTTGTCGCACCAATGGTAGACGCTTCAGAGTTGCCTTGGCGGGTTCTTAGTCGTCGTTATAGCGCTGAACTTTGTTACACGCCGATGTTCCACGCTGCTAATTACATAAAAGACGCCACTTATCGCCGTGAGAACTTTCCAGATACAGGAGATCTTGAGCAGGGCTCTCCAGAATTCGATAGACCTTTGTTCGTCCAGTTTTGTGCCAATGACATCAACGCTTTCAGGTTGCTTTCTATTTTCTTTCTATAATTTAATTGATAACAGTACGGCCGCGAAAATGGTGGAAGATCGATGCGACGCAGTTGATCTGAATCTCGGCTGTCCACAGATGATCGCTAAACGCGGCCATTACGGAGCACACATGATGGAAGACTGGTCGAATATTAGAAAGATGATCGAAGAGGTAAAACTTGTTAACTAAGATTAACCGCTTGAGCTTTGATAAGCCGAAGTTATAGGCGCGGAAAGTCGCTAAAGTAAGGATCACAGCGAAAATAAGAAAATTCGAGGATGAATCAATCACTCTTAGGAACAGCTCAGAATTTTTGACAGATAGAATTATTAGCATAAATGAAAGCTATCATTTTTGAGCTTCAAAAAGATACGCTAAAATGCTTGAAAACGCTGGCGTAAGCTTGCTAACGATTCACGGGCGGACTCGCGATCAACGAGGACCAAACACTGGCTTGGCAGACTGGCAGATCATCAAAAAAGTAAAAGAAGCTCTGAGAGTACCTGTAGTTGCGAACGGAAATATACAGTGTCTACAGAACGCGATAGACTGCATGGAACAAACTGGAGTGGATGGAATCATGACGGCAGAAGGAAATCTATATAATCCAGCGTTGTTTTCTGGAATTTCACCTCCAGCTTGGAAGATGGCAACTGAGTACATTGAAATTGCGAGAAATCTGAAAAGACCAGCGCTGTCGTGTATAAGAGGACATGTTTTCAAAATTCTACACCACGTTTTTCAGCAGGAAGAGTATCGAGATATGAGAGATATGCTAGCACAAGCAAATGACTTTGATGAAATCGGTCGCGTAGCAGAAGAAGCGAAGAGGAGACTGGAGAATTTAGATGAAAATAACGAATATACATCGCCTCAAATCATGGACGATCTGCTAATGCTACCCTATTGGAGGTGTAAGCCTTATGTTCGACCAAAACCTTCGGAAACAACAGAGAACAACTCCAGAAAGAGAAACTCGGGAATGATCGAGGAAAACTTGAAAAGAAAGAAACATAAAGAGCAGAAAAAAGCAAAGTATCAAGAGAAAATGGCAAAAGAGGTTGATTCTTGTTTTGTAAATAGAAATAATCGCTATTTAGGGAGTGCGACCAAAATACGAAATGTGTATCAAGTGCCCTGGAAATCCGCGCGGTTTAAAATGCACGTTTTTATTTTGCAAAGCCTGCTGCAGGAAACGATTAGGCAAGCGATGATCACCCGAGCGTATTTTTATTGCGTTTTTTAGAGCATGATGATACAGATTGCGTCGGTCACAGAATATACGGCAAAGCATCACGAGAAGCTCATATAAAAGAACGAAAACTGAGAGAGGCTGCTTCTCAAGTCGAAAGCGCCGCATAAATATGATTTACTGATTTGCATTACTTATTTGCTCTGTTGCCTAGAATGTCTGAGAAAATAAAGTTGAACAGCGGTGAAACGCCGGCAGAAAAAGCTGAATCGATTCCAGGTCAAATTCCGTTCTTCAAATTTGAGGAAAAAGAACTTGAAGAATTCGATCCCAACGCGGGAGTGCAAACGGCAGAGGACTATTTGAAGTCTGTTATATTAGAAGCAAGGAAGGAACCAGATTTCATCAGGGCAGATAAAGCAAAACTACCAGAAAGTCCATCTAAAAAATTAGAAATTGGTTGAAAATGAACGCATCATTTTTATCAAAACTACCGCAAATTTACCTATGCAGCATAGGCTATGTTTGGAGATTCTCTTGAGAATCTACTACGACTGTCGTCTTAACTAGATAGAGACTTGCCGTATTATGAAGTCAATTTTATAACCAAATAGAAGACAGACAAGAGTTGACATTCAAGCAACTGTCATCTTCGAGCTACATATCAACCATGAATTTCATGAAAGACGATAAGGTCGACGCGAAATATCTTCCAACGAAATTATGGAAGGCCGATCGTGTTCGTCTTTTCCAGAATACCCGGATGAAGGTTGTAAAAAAAATCCAGTGATTGAAATTTTCTGTGATTAAGGTGGGCACTCATGCAGGAAAACTGAAATCAATCCGGCGGGAATCAAAGAAACGCCCTCGGTTGCCCATTTTCCCATTACCAGGTTGGCTTGTTCATCATATTGTAGCGAATTCATGCGTGACCATAAGAGCCATACGACTTCGAGGCGTGGCAAAAAATCATCTTTGGAAAGACCGTCCCTTATGTGGACTTTGAAGACCGTAAGCGCGAGGAAGAGCAACTCAGTTCTCAAGAAAGCTCCAAACAGGTTGAAGAAAACTTGGAATTTGCTGATCGTATACTCGACATTGATAAGTTAGAACATGGCCCGGTTTTACAAAATTCAGTCAAATTTTTAATGAAAAAAACATCTTCATTTTATAGAGAAGCTCCTGAAGTGGTTTTGTGCAATTTTCGTACTACCACATCTATATAAATAAAGCGCCATCTGTTGTAAAGAATGATATGTAAATCCGGCGAAAAAGAATGCCGCCAGTGCTTCGAGTTGTACTGCGGCTCACGTCACATCAAATAAGCGGGCTGTTTGATCTCTTCGCCGAGCTCATCGAAGCGAACCAAGGCAGGCGTTCATTATCTGCTTAGTTCTAGCACTCTGTAATCCGCCGAGATGCAAAAAGGTCAAGAACGTCTAACAGCGCTGCAATTGGCACTGGCTGAATGGATATTCGCGGTTCTTTGCGTCCAGCAAACCCCCTACGAGCCAGCTATTGCATCTCGAATCCGCGCAATTTGTAGAAACTGCAGAAAAGTCCGCTTTCAAATAGTAAGTTATCTTTATTGCAATTTTAAAGTCTAGATTTGTAAATTATAATCGGGCTTAAAAGTTTTGACATCTTTCTTGAGTGGCGATAATAGCCTCAATTATGGTACTTCGGTAGCCAAGTTTTTCAAGTGTCCGCACGCCGGCCATTGTGCAGCCACCTGGAGATGTTACCGCATCTGAAGAAATTTCAATCATTTCGAAGAGTTGCTTTCGAGATAATGAGCCGTTTTGAGTATCATCTAATTTGAGATTTTTATTACCTTTCAAAATTGCTGGGTGTTTCTCTGTCTGAGCGGCCATCTGAGCTGCCCCAAGAATTGTCTGCACTGCAACTTTTGTCGCGTAATCTCGGGATAACCCTCCGTGGACGCCTGCGTCAGCCATTGCCTCTGCCATCATGTAAACGTAGGCTATTCCAGAGCCAGAAAGTGCCCTGAGAGATTCTCTACAATTTTTTGTCGGCTTAAGCTTACGTGAAAGCATCGAATCCCTTTTCAGGCAGAATATCGACAGCTCCATTTGTAGCATTGAATAAAGCTTGAATTTCTTGAAAATCTTCAGCTGTTACGGCATCGTTTGCACAGAGAGCTGCTGCGCCATGTCCGATTGAGCAAGCGGTGTTTACCATCACTCGCACTACTTTCGCTTTGCCGCAAAGGCTCTCAAGCTTGTCCAGCTTTTGACCAGCAATCACGGAGATGACTGTTTGATCCTCTTCAAGCTTGGCAAGCTCGTCCGCAATTTCAGGAAGAATTTGCGGCTGGAATTTATCATTTATTACAGCGGGGTTTTTTGAGAATTACCTTGACTGATAAAAGGATGAATTTCGCATTTTGGATGACTTCTTTATTTTCTTCTTTGCATTTTGCTCCAAAGCTCTTCCATTTAGTCTCGTAACTTTGTTTATTGAATACCGGGTCGCTAACTATCACATCGGATCCCCTAATCACCCCAGCTAAATTATTTATGAAATTTAAATTCTTGAACTTGAAAAAATAACCTTTCACAGCTCCACTCTTGATAGCAAATCCCATTTGTCCGCCTCCGAGGACTCCCCACTTGAAAGCTCTCATTTTGTTTTAAAAAGTGAAAGGTCGATTTTTGCGGAATTTTGGCAGGTGATATTATCGCGTTTTCTAATAAAAACCGATTTAGCCTCAGACTTGAGACTTGCAAAAGACGTCTTTGGTGTTCAAGGGTACACAGCGCTCTTTTACGTAATTCTTTCAGAGTTTATCACTAGTCTTAGCTAAGCGTCACGCCTTGTTTACCGATCGCCCGATGCAGAAGTGGAAATTTCCCTTTTGTCTTTGTGAACATAATCAAAGTGGAAAAGTACTACTTCAGGTTGATAATGGAGAAGCTGACAGCCGCAAACAAGAACTAACGAGCCTCAACTTTATTATTCTGCTTATATCTAACTTCTTCGATCAAAAGGATTTATCTGACTAAACTGCCTGCAAATAAAAATGACATTTATCAAAATGTAATCAAGGATAAAAATTTGTTTTAGCATAATCTTCCTTCCGATGATCAATAAACTCACGTTTAGTAAATATGCTTCGATGAAAAATTATCTGGCGCACTTCCAATTCTAGCGCGTTTTCCCACGCTACCTGATCTATCATGCAGCCAACGACTGGGATCATCTTTCACATGCAGAAAGTTTAATAAGGGCGATTTCTATGCTAATTAAAAAACCCTTCAAAAATCACCCCGGCAGTGAGGCTGCGCTTCGCGGTAAGACAAAGGGTTGAGCGAGTGCCAAGAAATTTTACGGAATCGGAGCATTATTCTCCCAAAAATAAAACAGAGTGAATTGACGGCGGGTATAAACGCATATGTGGCGGAAGCGCTCGGTTTGAGCCGCGCATATTATCGTCAGTTTGGTGACTAAAGCTTATTCTTATCTGCAATAGGAGGAGCTGCCTTGCAATGTTTACTAAATAAGGTCAGATAAGCTGACATAAGCGCATTTATTGAAAAGCAGATATTAACCACTTTTCTTGCTGTTTAAAAATTCATTATTCAATGAATTGACCTCGTATATTGTTGGCCTACTTGAGGATGCATTTCTCATGCAGGTGTAAATGTAGAACAAACTAGTGGTCACTTAGTAAAGATAACAATTCTAGCGTGCATAAACTGCTCACACTTAGGGCTCGAGTGCTACGGTGGTCGATTTGCACGGTGATAATGTCAACACAAAAGACGTGCTTTAGCTGGGGCGGAGCTGCTTAGCTTGACTAAAGTGAATAGAATTCCACTTTTTGGATGAATAATCCCAAAAGTTGGAGTCCAACCTTTCGGAACTAAACAAGAACCCTAAGAAGTCGTGAAATGTCTAGATTATGCTCGAGATGTCACACTTTGACACAAGACACTCTTCCTTTGCGGCATCTGTCTGGCTGTCTATTTTATTATTGCTGGAATTTATGTATCTTTTTCCAACTGACAATGGGCTATTTTGGCACTTTTGAAAACAGGTGCAAAAGGGCCCTTATTTCCTAAAAGGGTCTGTTCTGGTTCGCTAACCAATTTCGCCAAGTGGCGTAGCTAGCATAAGCAGCAGCCCCTTCTCCTTTGAAAGGGCATTTGGCGTGACGCCCAGGCGACAAGTTAGAGCGGAAAATTCTGTTTTGCAATTCTTGACACTAACCCGTTTAGGGGAGTCTCGGACATGAAACTTTAATTGATCCGATTTATGAAACAACAGCGTCATAATAATTAAAGTCACCCTGCTTAAAAGTAATAATTGATCCTGCTGAAGAAAAAGACGCTTTTTTATTAACATTTTCAATGTTTATTGTTTCGTTCAAGCAACAATTTGGTAGTCTCGTTTGTTGTCGTAGTTTGTTTGGAAATTGGCCTCTGTATAATAATCAATTATCATAGTGGAATGTTGGCCGTGCTATAGGTGAAGACTATGAGTGTGCCTAAATTTCGTTGTCTTAGATTTGGCTAAACGGTGGGCAAATTTTCGAGGTAACAATGAAAGGCTAAGGCCCTTTGAAGGGCTACGCTACGTTAACCATCACTGGCGTACAGTAGCTTACAGTATTTTGTTGTGTTGAAGCAGAACAGTAGATCCACTAGATACAATGGCCAATAATAATGTTAATGACGATTGCTAGACAATTGATTGTCCGCTAGACATTGTCTAGGAATGAAATCCTTGAAAACGAAATAGTAGGAAAAGCAAGGGCTCACATTTATACAAAAAGTGGTTGAAATTCATTTATAGGAGAGGAGGGAGAAAGGGTTTTATACATAGTACGGGGAGTTATTATCTAAGGACAGATCAAGGCGGATTGAACGATTCCGGCTCGATTCATTTTTTTTCAAAAAGAAGAACTTTTGTAAACGCTTTTTAATTAAATAGGCGAGTTTCTTAACCGGCTGTTTTGGCCACAGGGGGCAAGGAGATAAATGGATAAAGATTGTCCGTATTGGGTGTGTGAATGAGGATGTTCTTGATATTCAGGTTGGGTGTAGGGAAATGTAGGTGTTGATTGTCCATTAGTTTTTTGCAACAGCAGGTGGCGACAGGGCACAGAGTTAGGCATTAGACTGCGTCGTCTCCAGCATCCCCTCCCTCTCCATCTGGCTAAAAGAAAATGTTAATTGCTGAAAGTAGACATTTCAAAAAGGAGTCACGAGAGCGCCAGTTATTTCTGTCGCGCAAGTGTCTCAAACAGCTGATTATAAATTAGTAAAACGAATACATGCTTGATTTTTTAACTTCTACCCGTTTTCTGCTAACATGACAGCGCATGTTTGAGCAAATAAAGGTTCATGGGATATTCCAATTCTTGACTAGTCGACTACGATTTTCTACGGTATTATGAAATAGTCAATTACCGCGGGAGAAGTTTGTTTGGAAATGCTCTAGTGGTGCCTAATACGGCCGTATGAGCTCTATAAAAATTAATTTAGCAAAAGTCTGCGGGAGGACGATTCCTCTGTTGAGGATGGCCACAAGCTCGATAGGGACTTAGTCTAGGGTTCAAAAAGATCTTGGGCATAAATCGAAAAGCTGGACCCGGGCCTGGTGACGCTGAAAAGCGTTCCCATGGTTCGTCGGCCATAGTGATTCACAAGATGGATGTGGTTCGAATACACTGTAATTAACTCCTGGCGAGCTTCAAAGAAAAATAAATTAGCCAAATTATTCGTATCAGATTTCATACTAGTGGTTGAGAAATAAAATAAATTCATGCGAACTTTGGAAAATCTTACGGTACTTGAGTGAGATTACTCCCGCAGCAGAGTTAGCTGGTCAAACTACACAAAATTAAATAGCTACCCTTCAATAGCCCTTTATCACCACTTCGACTTCACCAGAGTCTTTAAAACGAGACTCGACTGTTACTTACTTCAGAAGCTTGAAGCGGCTGTTTCTCGGCGTCAGCCGCATCATCGCCTTCTTCAACGCAAGTATCACTACAAACAGGTGTTAGCTCACACAACACAAATCACATGCGGACAGTTGAAATTCACGCCTTCAATTTATACTTACTCCTTATCTTGTTGCTGCTTGCGGCAGAAGAACACAGCGGCGCCGAGGATGATGAGAATTGCGGGAATGGCAATCACGATACCGACGATGGCACCTGAAAGAAATTCTGTGGTTAGAAAGTTGGAACAGAGCCAGATAGTCGCTCTAGGCGGCAAGCTGGGATAATCACTTACCAGTTCCGAGAGAGGCCTGTCGGTTTGGCTGGCAGCAGGCAGGCTCGTTTTCCTCGTCGACCTGAGCGGTGGCAGAACGAACTCCGTAGGAGTTGCTGGCGGTGCAGGTGAACTAGATGAGCTGTTAAGATTTGCTTTGATTAATTAAGTCTTACTTCAGTTGGTTCGTTGAGCTTAACAAGGTTGGTGAATGAGAGAACGGAACCGTCTGGCTTTTCGAGCTGTTTGCTGGTGCTGAAAACATCCTCGAGACCGATTGGTCCAGACCAGGTGACTAGAATGAAGTTGTTAGTGATCAATCAAAGCAAAGCTGGTCTTACTTTTGCAGGCATTCTCACGTGGGCCATCAACAACGCACTTGATGCTCAGAGAAGCGTGTTCGCCTTCACCGGAGGTGCCAGAAACAGGCTCTTCAGTACGAACGACGCATGGGCCGTCAACGCTGAGGTCGAAAGAGTCAGACTGAGAACCAGCAGTGTTGGTAGCAGTGCAGGTGTACTCGGCTTCATCAGAGTAAGTGACCTTGCCGAGGACGAGATCTCGCTCGGAAATAACGGTGCTGGTGCCAGCTCGGGTCCACTGAATCTTTGGAGATGGGTTTCCACTCGCGGAGCAAGTTTTTGTGTACTCGGTATCATAAGTAGCCTGGTCATCAGCTCCGGCGACAGGAGAGTCAATGTCTAGATATGGCGTTGAAGTTAAATGAAGATATGGATTCACTTACAGTAGACGTCAATGCTGGCATAATCGGAGACGGCCTGGCCAAGAGTGTAAGTCTCGTTTGCGGGGCTGTCGTTAGAAGCTTCACAAGTGAGCTCGACTTTGTCATTTCGGACAGCAACGATGTCATCAGAATCCTTAATTTTCATTATTAAAACGCCTTCTTTATGATAATCTTACAGAGATTGTAGTTCCATCACTTTTTCTGATTGTGACCAAAGGAGCTGGGTTTCCGTTAGCATTGCAAGTGACCTGGTAGCTGTTGCCTTCGATGACGTAGTAGTCCTCGTCGGAGATAGCAGTAGCAGCGCCATTAACTTCAATGCTTACTTCGTCAGTGTAGTCTTTAAAAGTTATTAGAATAAAATTAGACCATTTTATACTCACAGAAAACTTCGACTGGGAAAGTATACGACTCGTCGTTTTGGATGGTAACAGCAGTTGGAGCTGCAACAGAGATGCAAGAGACTCCAGCACCGTCAAACTGGCCCTCAGGTGCGAGAGTGAGAGTGGCAGAGGCGTCGAAAGTTCCATCAGCGTTAGGGTTGACATCAGAAGCGTCGACAGCGTGCTCAACACCGTTCAATAGGAAGGTGACCGTGGCAGGCTCGGGGTAGACAGATCGAACTGTGCACTCAGCGACATCATAGCTCTCTGGTGCGGCGACAGTTTCGTTTCCGATGAGCTCATCTCGGCCCTCCAGGGTGTCAGTGATTTTCGCAAGTTCAACAACCTCGGCGTTTTCTGTACAGAAAAATGAGAAATTGAAATCATAGAAGAGAGTAAATGCTCATCACTCTTTAAAACTTACGGTAGACAGTAAGATCGACGTTCTCTTCGCCGTAGGTGCCTCCCCAGTGAACTTCGCAGGAGTAGGTGAGACCGTCATAAGCAATGGGCACATCAGGAATGAAAAGACTGGCCGATTGTCCTAAATATGAATGTAAAGCCTGAGCTTTAGTTTATGAGTGTGAAGCGTACGTGATGAATCGACAAAAATGGCATTCTAATTATAACAGATTTTTAGGTGATTTTTTTATGAAATGGAAATTTGTGGACTTGAAGCTCAATTGAGAGCTGACTTAAATTGCCTGTTACCACAACAAAGTGGAACAAAAACGATGGCGAAAGGCCAATTTTTTTTCGTTTTGTTAAATTTTCAAAAATGGGAAAAATTTTTAAAGATGAAGTATTACGAAACATGCGTGTATTGAGCTAGATCCTAATGATTATACTGAAGACGTACTTTGCGTTGGGTCAAGTTCTAAATAGGAATTGTTAGTTGATTTTTATGCTTCTATTAATATATCCGGTCTGATTTGAGCGGACTTAATTAGCCTACCTTCGAAGTTCGGATCAAAGATGAGTCCATTGGCATAATTTGTTTTGTACTTCATGGGATCTTTGTCTCCAGCTCGCCACGAGAGCAAGCTCTTGTGGTTGTTCTCACTGATGTCTAGCTTCCAGAAAAGCTGGAAGTCGTCTGCGTTGAACTCGGCTAAAGAAAAGTTAAGACGTGATAAGTTTCGAAGCCAAAACAAATCAAATGCAAAAATTAGCGTCAAACTTCGGTTAAACAAAAAACATTGTGTGTTTTTAAAAAGCTTAGTAAAATATTCATAACCCCAGGCGACACAAAAAAAGTGCTCCTTACGATGTCCCAATTTCTCCGACTCGTCCCAGGCGAGTTTGCATTGTTCAATGCTTTCAAAGTCATCGATAACTCCTTCGTAATCGCAGTAGTCTAATTTATCAGTGTTGAAGGTTTGGTAGTTATTTGAGATAAACAAAAAACGATCAGGATTATTAATGCATTTAGTAACTTTTGTTAAATATTTGTTTTAGTAATTATTCATATTACTAATATGATATTAGGTTAAAAAATTAGTCCAAAAATATAAAGTAAGTTTTTGCCTCCCACCAGTTGATTTATTTTTTGAAACCATCATTTCTCTTATGCAAGCAAGTTAGTTAATATTTACCGTCGGCGTCGACTGGGAGGGTCCACGAACAGGTCAGGTTGGTGCTGGTGCCGGCCTCGATATAATCGTGTAGTCCAACTACGTCGACAGTGACCATAGTGTTGGCACTTGATGAGTCAAATTGTGCGAGCGCTAGAATAAATAATTAAAAAGAGTTCTTGATAAAAAATAATCTAACCTGCAGTCGCAGATGAAGCAGCAATAAAGAGCTTCATTATTTTGTAGTTTGTGTTGCTATTGCACTTTTCTTATTTGAATACTAAGTTTGCAGCCGAACGTCGTCGAGGTCAAGTGCAAACCTTTTACTCAATCCAATCTGAAGCAAATTCTTCGTTAGAAAATCTCTCTCAATTATAAAAAAATTGTCGCAGAAAAGTTTTTTTTTGAAACAATCGGTGGAATGGAATTTGTTGGTTATCGGAATCGGGGGAACGGGGTTTTCTCTACGGATGATTTAGCCGGGTTCCGCATGACCGGTTGCCACCGCCGGTGATCTACGGGTCGCTAGCGACAGGTTAAGGGGAGCAACCGCCTTTCAAACCACTTCGACTTGGGTTCGATTTTATGGATAAGGATGAGCAGAGTCACAGGGACCAAAAATTTATAATCGGCATTATAAAACATTAATCTTCACTTCCAAAATCAGCTCTCTTTCTGATGTTCATTCAAGCGTTTCGACTTTGAGCTTTTCTTCAAATTGAATCGCTTTTGTGAAAAAGGCGCGATCAATGTCCCGCGTCATTTCTAGCCCCGTGCCAGAAAAAATTCTCTATCAGCTCCAAGTAAACAAGTTCACCTTCAAGATTCTTATAAACGAGGAACTTTTTAAAAGTGGGTCAATCATTCACTGCCTTGGTAAATTGTGAATAAGTCCTTATCCCTGAGGGATTTCAGAGCACATTTCTGAACTGGTTTTAGTCTGCCATTTACTGCAATATGGTTTGATAAAGGCGACTGTTCAACCGGTCAGTGTTGTTTTTAGCGATGTTAGAAAAACCTAAAGGCGAAAGATCGATATGGCGCCGAGGGTTTTTGAATATTTGATCGACGGACTCAATGCTCCTCGAGCAAAGGCCTCTCAACAGATTCGCCTGACACGATCGAAATCGATACCACCCGGTCACGTCCTAGTCTTCTTTTAAAATCTCTTATAAATCAACGCTAGAAAGTGAAATAAAAATTGTGTGGTTTGGATGGTTGGTGCCAGGGTTGAAACGCGACGCCGAGGCCTAATAAGCCAGCCTCGGGGCAGCACCACCACCGGTTGGAGATACTACGCTCATTGCATAAGCTGAATGCGTCATTCATTTCATTCAAACCGCATTTATTACACACTTTCAAGCCAAGATTCAATACTATCAAAACTGGAGACATGGAAGAAAATAGCCTCTGACTCAACGGGCTTTAATATCTGATTTGAAAGAAAAAGAGGGCCGATATCAGCAGTATAAATGGTGTCGTTTTGGATTAGATCCTTTTCTCGCCGTCACAGTCGAGTACACTCCGCCGCCGTCGACTGCGTTTACGACAGGCGGATATCTACTCTGATCTCTATGAACGCATAAATGGTTCGTTACGATGTTACTCTGGAATTATAAGCCTACTAAAAGCGCGAGATAAAACAAATCAATTTTATAAGTGATTTTTTCAATCTTGAATGGTGTTTGTAGTGCCGGCCAAATTCAAATTCTCTTGTTGTATTGCCCGCTCCTTATGCTAACCGACTTTGGCCGCTGAGGTGGTGAATGGAAGGGCTTTCTTTTGAGCAGTCTCTCTTGCCTCTTTGTGGCGCTTTGAATAAAGCAGCCGAGTCTATCTCAGTTTTCCCGCCCTTGTTCACTATTTCTGTTTTCACAAAAAAGTAAAGAGCCAAAAATTGGGCGAGCATAAACCGCTCGAGGCCCAAATTCAAGTGGACTCGGGACAATGCCTCAATCACCTCGCCGCAACGGCCTTGGTATAGAATTATATCTGCCAAGGTGCTAAACCTACTCTAGGGTTAGCTCCGTTCTATCCAAACCTATTCAACCCCAGTAAAATCTTGTTATGAAATTTATTTTTTCGTAAATTGCACATTGTTATAGAATCGATTGATATAACTCATCATTTAGGATAAAAAATTGCTGATTATGATTATTTGTGCCCCTCAAGTAACCCTGTTAAGCTCGGCCGGATCACAGTTACGTCTGGTGTGGTCGATAAGGGGAGTACTCATTCGCTGCAGGCTCTCTGGGAGATCATCTCTGACTATTTCCAACAAATAAAAATTGCCATTTTATTTTATTTTTATTTCTAGCGCTTGGAGTCAACGATATCGGACGGTTTGCGGAATTTCGTGAATCGCGGACGCTTGGCGGCGCTGCTGGTGACTGCCGCCGCTCGCCTCCGAGCCAGAACTCACGGTGCTGTAGCGGTGGAGTAAGCAGCCGCCGCTAAGACTCCACCTAGCTACGGGCGGTATCACAAATAAACGCGCGAAAACCGGTTGAAAATTTCGAAACCGTTGCGCACCCGGTCTATATTTTACTTGCAAGAAAAAATATGTTCAAAAAGTTCAATGTAAACAACTCTGAAAAGCGATACTCATTAACTTAAATCTGCCCCTCATCAATTACAAAAGTCAGCTTCCTGGGCACGGTTGATACGTCATTATTCTTGTCATACTCAGTTCCCATGGACGATCATCTCTTCTCAACTCTTTGAAAAAGTAATGATGAATATATTTTTAGGTGTTTTACGAAGCGTGTGATTCTCTACTCTCTGGTGTGAAGCGCTCGTATTTTTGACCGATGAATTTTATAAAGGGGTCTGCTGTTTCGGACCTGCTGACGCGTTTCGGGAGGGGATGAAAGGATGAATATCTCTGATTCTCTCTCAGCAGGGGTTGCTCGGGGGGACACACATTCATAAGGAAGGCGGTGCTTATTATGACTACAGAATTTGCTAGTCATAACGGTGCGTGTGAAGTCACAATGAAGCGTGAGTGATTGCACCACCACCTCCGCGGCAATCAGCAGCAACTTGCGCTACCACTCGCCCGCCGGCTGCGAAAGCCAGTCAACCGTAACTTTCAAAGGAGCTTTGAAAGTTGAAAGTGCATTTTTTGAATTTATGCATGCCCGGTCGGTTTTAGTTTGCTTACGTAACTAACCAGCTTCATTTTATTGTGTAAGGTCTAGAAATTTCCGGCGGAAGGATGAGGTTCTAATTGGCGGTAATTTGGCGGTGAATTTTGGTTAGGGATAAGCTTATTTTTTGTGCCAAAATCTCACTATTCACAGTGAGTATTTCAGGCTCATTTTATTAAATTATAGAATGCAGGGATGACGAAAGATGATCTGAAAGGGATGACTAAAGCTCCATCTCTTGAAATATTCATAGTTGCAATTTAGAATCGCCGCGGTCTCACGTCCGAAAGTGGGTCTTGGCAAGTACTTGGCCGTGCTTGAAGGCTTGAGCCGTGAGTAGAACAAAATAAGTGTAGTGAGTTTCCATTGTCCGCCTTATTTGGGCACACGGCCGTGACCTCCCCAAAAGCGATGACAAAGGAAATTGTACTGCCACAAGCGCCATTGTCGGGCGGTGCACCCTCCCGGAACAAGCGTGTTTTCGCACGCAGACTCATTCCCATTCTTGGATAGCCGCCATAATTTTAAACTTGGGAGAACTTATTATAAAAATGAAAAAAAAATCCGTAAATACTTAAAATTTTTGCTGGGGCTAATTATAATAAAAATGATAAAGATTGGCGTTATATTTTTATGAATCGGGAACAACTCATCTAAAACCTAGAAATTCTATTTATAATGCGACAGTGTGACGAATATAAATAAGTCTTTGAATGCCGGATGTCCGGGTCAATTGGTCGCCCAGCCGTCCGTGAAGCCGACCTCAGGTCGCTGAGAAGCGCACGACCTCGCTAAGCTGCCTAAGCTCTTCAATATTTAGTCTAGCATACTCGCGGTGGTAGAGCACCACCGCCACATGGGAAACCTGAAGCGGCTTAGCACCTCGCATAACTGGTTATTAATACTTCAAAATCGGCGGATGAATTGTATTTTGGGATGGATTTTTCTATTTTGGGAACATTTCGCGGCGAATTAAAATCGGCGCGCATGAATTGGGTTCCAGTGATCCGCGTCCTGTCAGACAGGCTCCAAGATACTTCTTTCAAGAATCGGAAGTGTGATCGATCGATGCTAATTCTGCGGATTTCGAGCCGCGATTTTCAATTCTTTGAAGACTTTTCTCTCTTTTCAACGATTAGGGGTTTCCGTAATCCAAGCCGCTGGCTGTGGCGGCTGTTCGAAAGAAAGATTATCTTTGACTTTGCTTGAGAGCTTATCGCGATAAGTTGATAATTTCGAATCGAAAGGATTGAGAAGGGAACTTGACTTAACATCCTGTCATTGCTCTACACCCCTTCACCCGTAAATCCCCTCTGACAATAAATTAAACGCAGCCAAACCGCGATAATTATTTATCCCCTTGATTTTTTCATAATTTATTATACTCAAGAAAAGCCCCCCGAAAGATGGCAGCTGCATAGGTTTCAATAACGGACGGCCTTTGAAGCTTTTGAAGCTGAACGCGCGCGGTATGTATTACCTAAAGAATGCGTTCTAGTTGCAGACTTATTTTTTCTTTCAAAAGTTTACAAACAAAGGTGTCAAAGATTTTTCGGTCCTGAAAGATTTTTCTAGAGCTTTCAATGGATCACGGCATATTCAGAATATGATATTCTATGTTTCCATTGAGAAATACCAGTAGTTGAATTAAGAATTTCTTGTTTCCAAAGATGCAGACAAAATACTGGGTCAAAGATATACTTTGTTTCTTGGGGGATTCTATTTCCTTCAAGATGCTTACACAATGTCTATACTTTTAGTTGCGTCATTGTCGAGAGCCAATTGATCTTTCGGCCTCGGGTAGTGTCTGATTTGAGATCTCATAAAAACAAATTTCAAATTTCAAATTCAGCTTATCGATTTCTAGTTACAGAATGAAAATCACAGAGGACCGCTTCAAAGGCGTGATAATCGAGCTACCGGACGAAGAAATCGACGATCAGTTTGAAGAAATTCTAAAAAAGGTATTTTTTTAGTTTGTGATCAAGACAGAATGCTTTATTAGAACTTGGCAGAGTGGAAAGCAGCTGGCAAGCGCGGCGTCTGGTTCCACGTGCCTAACAGAGCGAACAAGGCAGTTGCACACTTATTACAAAATGGATTCGGTAAATATCATCTCCGCTATAAATTTCTCCTCAAGGACAAAACTAGAATACCACCACGCGAAAAAAGGAAAAGTAGTGCTGCTCGGCTGGCTACCCGAAGACGACACAAACAATGTGCCAGAGTATCCGTACACCGGCATAGGCGTCGGTGGTCTCCTCATCAACTCAAACAACCAAGTGCTGATGGTGAAAGAAAAGTACGCCTTCTCAGACTTTTACAAACTTCCGGGCGGACACGTCGACAAAGGAGAAGATTTGCATACGGCCGCGATTCGTGAAGTCAAGGAAGAGACTGGAATAGACGCAACGTTCAAGGTAACCTTGTTTATTCCCCGCTTATCAAATCATTATTAATCATTAAGGGTATCGTACAGTTCCGCCACTTTCACGACATGCCGTTAGAAGGCCACTTCTGCTCGGACATCTACTTCATCGTACTCCTTGAGCCGGCGGACGAGAGTCAGACAATCAGAATACAGGCAAACGAGATCCAGTGTGCAGAGGTATGGTCGTTTTTTACGCGTTGAAATTTACCAGCTGAATTTACTAGTGGATAAATATTGAAGATGCTCTGGGAGGCAACTCCGTTTCAGATCACAATAAAGGATTCATCAAAGCGGCGCGTGAATGTCGGGACAGCAACACTTTCATAAATATTCGTAAAGAAGAAGCGTTTTCTAGGATTTTCTCAATGTGGAGCATTGAAAAAAACTCATAAATTGCTTTTCATCTGCCACTAGAATATTCCAATACAAAGTACAATTTCCAGATCGTTTTATGTACAGAATTGATGTAACAGTGGATAAAGAAAACAAGGAATGATGTCAGAAGTCAGTGTTGTCGTTTCCGAAAGCTTTGTTCTCCACTCCATCTTCAACAATCTCTTCGTCCGAGCTTGTTTCTTTTTTGACAGTCTTAACTGGATGTCTCGCATTTATGACCTCGACAGCGCTGTATCCGGCCATTCCTTTGCAGTGGTCAATTAAAAGTATGTATATTATAACGTCTCTTACCTAAAATTAGAAAAACAAGGCAGATAATGAGCTTGACATAAGAATTCAATGCGTTTCCGTAAGCAAAAGCAGCGCAGAAACCAAGCGACTCCCAAAGTCTGTAATTCGCGAATGCGGCTTCTTGATCTTCTTTGAATAAAACGCCATAAAGAGCATTCAAAGCGCATTGCCAGACAGCATCACAGATGCCCCAGCCGATTGCAAACAAGAAAAGATACAGAACATTGTTTGGATCTGATTAACAATTAAGTAAAGCCAGAAATTAGAAATTTACCTGGAAGAAGGAATCCGCCGAGGAGAACTATAATGAGGGACAAGTTTAGGACGGCTCCAAACGCAAAGATTAGTTTTCGACCTTATAAAATTTCGACAAGATCCGTTCTAAATTCATAATTTATGCAGCATAAAGAGATCTTGTGAACTTTCCTAAGCACTGTTCCAAGACTCCAGAAACGAATGAAAATAGCGCGTTTGTAACTCCATACGCGATCATGACGAGGCCGACCCATCCCGGGTCAAATGCGCAACTGACCCAAGCGGCAGTGAAAGACTCGATCAGAAATGATTGTTCAAGACCAGAATAAATGGTCAGTGGGATAAGAAGGGCTTGGAAGCCGTGCTTTGAGCGGATCGTGTGGTTGATGGTCGTCTTTGCAAGCTCGAGGGTGCTCGTGTTTTCTTTTGCAGGGACTGAAATTACTTTATGTTTTCGAACAAGTAAAAGGGCTTGCTTTCGAGTGGATTTACAGCAAAGACGATGATACAGAGTGCAATACAGCCTGTTCCGACATAAATGCCCATCAGAGTATAAATCGTGGCATCACTATAGTCGCCTCCGATTTCTTCACATCCGCCAGCAGAAGATTGAAAATTTAGGCCACATTTATCCTGAATCGCTACGACCTCATCGTCAGGCGTCATCGTATTGTTTTTGCTTGGGAAACCACCGTTGAGAATAAGGGACGAAATCAAGTTGCCAAAAAGTTGATTCAGCTTTATTCAGCTATGAAATTTTATATTGCGTGTAGAGAAGGCGTGTCTATATTTAGATAAGAAGCAAATTCTTGCAGAATTTTTGACAGATAATTTGTAGTTTAATATTTCAAAAACTTTCCTGGAAAACAAAGAAAAAAGTCCCAAACATTCTGTTGACCCATGACTCGGTTGTCTTTCCTGCGACTTTGGAGAGTTTCTCTGCTGATACTGTCAAATACTGGCATTGCGAACTCCACAGCGGTGCGGCGCAGAAGCCAAGATAAATTGCCGCTGGAATGAGGGTATAAAATTCAGGATAGAAGTTTGCCGCCGTATAAACGATGTATCCTGTAAAGGAGAATGCGAGAGACCACTTTTGAGGGGTTCATTTTTGAATGAGTAAAGTGCGAAGAAGGAAGACTTAGACTAAAAAAAAATGAAACTTCTGCCTTGAGTCCAAGCTTTTGGATTGCAATTGTTGGCACGAAAAGGCAAGAAACTATAAGCGCCGCGTAAATAGTTGCAACTGTGTAAGTTCCAAGGCCATCGACACAGTTTATTGAACTCTGAAAAACACAGGTTTTTAACTATGAGCTCTAGCACCAAATTTGTTTGTACTCTGACTTTGATTTTATTGACTGTTTACCTGTAAATTGCCAATGCCATTGTATGCTGTGAACTGCAGGAGAAATGCAACGGATATCAAAAAATTGTTGAACAGATATTTGAACTTGTCGCCACCCATATTTGTTTCCAGCAACTGGTACTTGTGGCTTCTCTGACTGGCAAAATTGAACAAACGCTTTTGAAGAATGAGCAGAATTTCTAACGTAGCGCGACGAAAGAGTACAGTTTACTCTCGGTACACAGAGAACGTTCTGTTCGAATATTTAACTTAAATTTTCAAGCTCGTAAACGGCCATGACGTGAAGATAATACAGCTGACCGAATCTGCACTGATTTCAATGGCGGGATCATTAAAAATAACATTTTGAAAAAACGTCAAAATATGACTACGTTCTCTTCAAACTAGACTTTTATAGCGCTAGAAATTAAGTGCACTCATTCCTTTTCGCGACGCCGAGATGGCTGCGTATTAACACTGTATATTGAGTAGACAAGGGAGACCAGCATTCTCTTCAGAAAAGCCAGCATGTTCTCTCTAATGATATTTACAAATTAAAAAGAATTTTTAGTATGAAACCAAGAAAAATATTGCAGAGGTTTCTGATTGGACGCCAGGAGCTATTTGAATAGATCTTTTTATGATCCAGAAATCAGTTGAAAAATACTTTTCTAATGCATTTTTTTATTTCTAGCGCGCCGAAGTCGAATTTTCATTGATTCGGGGCAAACACCATAAGAGCGTACTCGCCCGGTGTGCGGCGACATTCGATTTATAAACGCCGAAATCAAGGCTTTTCTTCGTAGTGGCTTCGGCCCTACATATATTAAAATTGGAACGATACAGAGAAGATTAGCATGGCCCCTGCGCAAGGATGACACGCAAAATCGTGAAGCGTTCCAAACTTTTGATTTCATTATAAATAGTTTTTTTTTGTATTACTTATTACAAATAATAAATTCCATACAATAGAAATAATAGCTTCTAATAAAACTCATTATTGCGTATTAATTAATAATAACAATTGAAGGCACGAAAAGTTTCTAGACAAATTTTGTTGACCTTCAATAATTAAAAATATATCCGAACAGAGATTAAAAAGTAAACCAAAATTATAAAATGGTAAGTAAACTCACCAAAAAGAGCATTTTAACTTTCCTCTCAGTCGTCTACCGGAGGTGGTCTTTTCCCAAGCGCTCGCATCGTCTTCCATCAAATGTTCTGGCCGCTCTCGGTTGATTCCAACCCGCACTGGTTCGGTTATTTCACGATTCTAATTGCATTTTTCATCTTTATTGTGTTCAAGATTATCAATGCTTCTAAAATTTAATTTAATTTTTTTCATTTCTGCTCAATAAAAAATGCTAAAATTGATCAATGATTTTGTTTATTTCAGTGAATAGTTTTATAAATAGAAACCACGAATATTGCGTAGAATAAACCAGTTCTCGTCCGATCACTCTTTATTCTCTAATTTTCTGAAAAACTTTCGCTTTCAGAGATTGATTTTTAGCCAGCTGACCGATTTGTAACAATCAAAGACTTGCTTTTGACAAAAAAAATTGATTTATAATGTGGCCAGAACGTTCAGCCTTCGCTTAGCGTCATACCGCGTAGAATAAACCAGTTCTCGTCCGATCACTGAAGTCAAACTACGACGGGCGGGGTTAGTACTTACATGGGTGACCGGTTGGGAATACCTCGTGCGCTAAGC
>Ga0115008_10000989_pt1 | contig 22372 bp, 13 predicted proteins | sample FraStrMetagenome_FD_87164 | JGI IMG/M metagenome (GOLD analysis project Ga0115008, IMG submission 87164) | Marine eukaryotic phytoplankton communities from Arctic Ocean - Fram Strait ARC3M Metagenome | ecosystem: Environmental > Aquatic > Marine > Oceanic | place: Fram Strait | collected...
AAAATCACCGGATAGGTTAGCGCCGCTTTTATCTCATTAAAGTCTGGCGACCAAAAGGGCTTCCACTCGGTGCACACTACCAATATATCGGCGCCACTGAGAGCAGCCTCTTTAGTACCACAGGGCAGTAAATCACTGCGCGACCCATAAATCGCTTGTGTGGCTTCCATAGCGTGGGGGTCATAAGCGCGCACTGAGGCTCCCTGACGCCACAAAGCCTCCATCAATAGCCGACTGGGCGCCTCCCGCATATCGTCGGTGCCAGGCTTAAACGCTAAGCCCCACAACGCCACAGTTTTGCCATTTAAGTCACCGTTAAAATAATCCGTGACTTTTTCGAATAGGCGATGCTTTTGTTCATCATTTACCGCCGTTACTGCACTTAATAGCTTCGGCTGATAGCCCGCATTAATTGCCGTAGCCTCCATGGCGCGCAGATCTTTGGGGAAACAGGAACCGCCAAAACCGCAGCCGGGGTAGATAAAACTGTAACCTATGCGTGCATCTGAACCCATGCCAACCCTAACCTGCTCAATATCTGCCCCCACAAGCTCGGCAATATTAGCAATCTCATTGATAAAGCTGATTTTTGTCGCCAGCATCGAGTTAGCCGCGTATTTAGTCAATTCCGCAGAGCGCACATCCATAAAGATGAGTTTGTCGCGCTGACGATTATAGGGCGCATAGAGCTCCTGCATCATCTCTTCGACCCGAGCACTGTCTGTGCCGACAATAATCCGATCGGGACGAGTGAAGTCGGCCAGTGCCGCGCCCTCTTTTAGAAACTCTGGATTGGATGCCACACTAAAGCCCCAGTCAACCCCGCGTTTGTCGAGGGCCACCTGAATTTTCTCTGCGACTAAGTCGGCACTACCTACCGGAACAGTGGACTTGTTGACCACCGCTTTATAGCCATCCATATGCGTACCAATACTGCTGGCGACATTGAGCACATACTGCAGATCAGCAGAACCATCTTCATTGGCTGGAGTACCCACGCCGATAAATATCATCTCGCCATGCTGCACCGCCATTGCTGCGTCAGTGGTAAATTTGATACTGCCATCCGCCAGTGAGCTGCTGAGATAGCTTTCAAGGCCCGGCTCATAAATTGGCACCTGACCAGCATTTAGGGCATCGACTTTGTCCTGATCTATATCGACACAGATCACTTGGTTGCCACCATTGGCAAAACAGGCCCCGGTGACTAGACCCACGTATCCACTTCCAAAAATTGTTATCTTCAAAACAGATCCCTGTTCAATTATTTACGTCTCGTAAATATAGACCATAGAATCCAATTCACAGGTGAATTAAATAATACCCATAGGTAAGTCTGCCATAGGATTAAAGGCGATCTCCAAAAAGATAATCATATATTTGGGAACAGGTTTGAGAGCAGGTCTGAGAGCAGGTTTTGAACCACATTTGGACATTATTAATGTGATAATTTGTGTTTCTGATAGATTTTTGATCCAACATTCTGACTAATCGAAATTATAAATTTAATGGCTAAATCAATATTTATTTGATAATGAATGAATCCAACAATACAAACTTTTTTGTTATTAAAAAAAACTTTTAAATTCCAAATAGACATAGAAAAATAATATTTAACATTTACGTATTAATTTTTTGAACATTTGAATGTGTGCCGAGTCTCCATAAGCAGAATATGACCGAAATAGACATCTCTGTGACGCTTTATGACAGTGCTTAAGGATAGTCATGGGCTATGATGATTTTCACTGAAATTATCCTTACTAAAGCAACCGATATCCACATGCCAAATTAAAATTCATTTTGGATATCAATTTAGGTGTGAATAGAATCAGTAGTTCATTAAAATAATTATTTTTACTTAAACCTTCTAGAAGCCATATAAAAGCAATAATAAAAGTAGGCGATAGCTATATAAAAAAGTGCTGGGAATTGTTAAAAAATAACGCTTAAAAACCCTACAAAAGCGGCTAAAAAAGCCAGGTAGGGAATTCTTCTCAGCTATCAAAAAGAATAACTATAAACGCGGAAAAACCGCTTCAATAGCAATCAGGGGAAGACCAATGAAAACACGCTCATTTCTTAAACTAAGTAGTATGGCATTAGCCATAGCGACCATATCCACCGGGGCATATTCTGCCCAACTTGAAGAAATTATTGTTACCGCACAAAAGCGCGCAGAAAGCCTTCAAGACGTACCCATTTCTATGACCGCCATCACTGGTGAGAGAATGAAAGATGCGGGTATCACAAGCTTTGCTGACCTTAATGGCTTTGTACCTAACCTTGCTATTTCAGAAAATGCGGTAAACACCATTATCACCATGCGCGGCATCAGCGTTGGTGCCAACCAGTCTTTTGAGCAGTCTGTCGGCGTTTATGTTGATGGTGTCCACTACGGCAAGAGTCGCCAGATTAGAACTGGCCTATTTGATTTACAGCAAGTGGAAGTACTGCGTGGCCCACAGGGTATCCTTTTTGGCAAGAACACCTTGGCCGGTGCGATTAACGTAACTACCGCAGAGCCTGAAATGGGTGAAGGGATGTCAGGCAAAGTTGCCGCAACGGTTGAGAGCGATGACGGTGAGTTACTGGAAGCACACCTTAACTATTCGCCATCTGACAATCTTGGTTTCCGCTTTGCCGTTAGAGATCGTAGCGATGATGGCTATATGGATAACGGCTTTGCCACTGCGGCGAATGGTGCACCAACAGCTATGCCCACAACTGACGAGACTATCTGGCGGTTTACCACTATGTGGAAGCCTAATGACAGTACAGCAATCAAGTTAACCCACGGCGAGAGCGATTTTGTCCGTGTTGGCGGACCTGGTGCAGTAACAACCTTTGCCCCTGAAACCAATATTCCTGCATCGAATTCAGTTATGTTCGCCATGATGGGAGCATCGTTCCCAGACTATGCTGCTAATGTGGCCGCTGGCGATATCGACGCATTTCGTGATGGCCGCTCCATAGGTGGTTTGGCGTTGGCTCAGTCTCTGGGTCGCGATTTAGACCGCACTGAGGAAAAATTCGAGGGCACTGACACTCAAACTAGCGATACCGCATTGCGTATCGATATCGAGATGGAAAATGGTTACAGCTTCCACTCGGTGACAGGCCGAAACACTTATGACTATGAAGATGGTATGGATGCCGATTGGCTACCAGTGACCTTTGTTGGTCGCAGCGATATCTCTGAATACAAACAGACAAGTCAGGAATTCCGCATCGCCTCTCCAACTGATCAGACCTTCTCATTTGTTGCCGGTGCATACTGGTCTAAGGCAGAGCAGGACATTGACCGTACTGTTATTGTCGATGGTACTTTGGGAAATCCAGACCTGATGAAAGTCATCACTGGTCTCGGCGACCCGGCCAATGGCACAGCGTCATTCTTGGCATTCAGTAAAGCGCAAATTGCCGGCGCCATTCTTGGCGCGCAGGGCGTCACTGACCCTGCGGCAATCGGCGCTTGGATGGGAACGCCCACTGGCATCGGCACTGTCAACGCTTTCTGGGGTGTAGATGGCATGGCGATGTGGAACCAAGCCGGTCGGGTTAGTAACTACGCAAGTACAACAGACACTGTGGCTGCTTTCTTCCAGGGCACCTATGAGCTGTCAGATACGCTGACCTTGACTGCTGGTGTGCGTTATACCGAAGAAGATAAAGAAGCCTCTGCTAAAGCCGACCTTACCGCTAGCTATACTGGCTTGGCAACGCCAAACGAAACGCCGTTCTTGGCCGCTCTGCAATCTGCATCATTTGGTGTTTGGGCGCATGATTTCAACGAGAAGCGTTCGACCAACCAGGTTATCCCAGCAGCTAATTTGCAGTGGGAGCAGTCAGATACTAGCAAGTACTACATTAGCTACTCCGAGGGCTTTAAAAGCGGCGGCTTTAACTCTGTAGATGATCAAAACCCTAACATCCTTGCTGACGGAACCGTTCAACGAACTGTTCCAGGAATTGGTTTTGAGTACGATGATGAGAGTGCACGTTCTTTTGAGATCGGTGGTAAGCATGTGCTGTTGGATGGAGCCATGAACTTAAACTGGGCTTATTTCAACAGTGAGTATGAAGACCAACAGGTTTCTACCTTTGTCGGTTTGGGCTTTGTTGTAGCTAACGCTGCATCCTCTGAAATTCAGGGCATTGAGATGGATATGACCTGGCAGGCAACTGATGAACTGCGTTTAGGTTTGGCAATGGCCTTCCTAGATGGTGAATATGGTTCATTCGATGCTGCCGGCTGTACTGCCAGTCAAGCCTCTGCACTCTTAGGGTTAGGCGACCTGACTTCTAGCTCTCCTGTGACCTCAGCAATGGGTTGTCAGCAGCAGTTCTTGGGTGATGGCAACCCATCTGGTTCAGCTCAGGATATCTCCGGTGGCCAGTTAGGTTCCGATTACTCCGGCTCGATCACGGCTGACTATATTAAACCTCTCAGCAATGGCTTGATTTGGTTTGCTGGACTGGATGTTAACTTCACCGATATGTACTACATGACAGGTGACTTGGACCCAATTGATATACAGAGTGGTTTTGAGAAAGTGAATATCCGTGCCGGTATCCGCGGTGAAAATTGGGACATGATGCTCTTCGGTCGTAACATTACCGACGAGATCACGGCCACTGGTGCTGCTGACGTTCCTCTGGCCGGTGGTGCTCACTTTAGCTATATGGCTCGCGGCGCAGTTTGGGGCGCACGCCTCAGCTACAGTTTCTAAGCTCTGTGTTACTGAGCTAAATGTTACTGAGCTATATGTTACTAAGATAAAAAGCTACAAGGAAAAAGGACGGGCAACCCCCGTCCTTTTTTTATGTCCGAAATTGCCACAGTTCTGACTGTTGACGACAGTGAACAGTCAGTGTTTTTCGCTACCATAAAGCGCCTAATAAGAGCGCCTAATTTAAGCGCCTAATTTAAGCGCCTAATTTAAGTACCGACCTCACCTATCCTGCGGAACAGACTATGCAAAACAAAACTTCATTAGTAACCGGCGCCTCCGATGGCATAGGCCTTGAGTGCTGCAAAATACTTGCTGCCAAGGGCTACAATCTAATCCTTGTGTCCCGTCGCCAGGCACTGCTAGACGAGATTGCCGAGAGTCTTAAAGCCCAATACCCAACCATTACCTGCACCGTTTTGGCAGCAGATCTGGCCGCACCTCAGGCGGCTCAGGAACTGTTTCAGCAGGTTCAAGAGCAGGGATTAGAAGTGGATTTTCTAATCAATAATGCCGGCCTATTACAAAATGGCTTTTTTACCCAGCTGGATCTGGCCACTCAAGAGAGCATGATCAACGTCAATATTCTTGCTCTAACCTCATTGACCCACCTGTTTGCCAACAATATGGCGAGCCGCAATGGTGGGCATATATTAAATGTCGCCTCACTCGCCGCCTGGACACCGATCCCCAATCAAAATGTCTATGCCGCCACCAAGGCTTACGTACTGTCGTTTACTCAGGCGCTGCATGATGAGCTCAAGGCGAGCAAGTCCGGTGTTACGGTCACTGCCCTCTGCCCCGGCTATACCGCCACAAAAATGATGGACAATCCAGCTCAGGGGGGCAAGTTATTGGTTCCCTCAAGCATGCTGCAATCGCCACGGGAAGTTGCCGAGCAGGGTATTGAGGCCTGCCTGGCCGGTCGATCGACCATTGTCACTGGCCTGGCCAATCGCATCACCGTGGCCATTACCCGCCTGTTCTCGAAAATGGCACTAGCAAAAATTGCCGGCCGTTATTACCGCAGCAATATGCACTAGCTGCGACGCAATATTCTTTCACAATAAAAGAGACCAATATGAGCGAGCAAACACCTAGAAAAGTCATGATCACCGGCGCCAATGGCTTTATTGGCAACAGCCTGATGCGCTACTATCAGCAACAGGGCATTGAGGTTGTGGGTGTCGACTTACGTGGTAATGGAGGAGCTGGTGATGGCGGAGCTGGTGATGAAGGGACTATTGTGGAAGGCGATATTGGCAACCCAGAGAGTATTGCCGAGCTACTTAGCCAATGCGATGTCATTATTCACACTGCCGCATTGGTCTCCAACGCCCTCAGCGATGCCGATATGTGGCGGGTCAATGTGCAGGCCACGGCCAATCTGATTGCCGCCGCTGAAAAATATAATGTTCGGCGTTTTGTGCAACTTTCGTCCATAGTCGCCTACGGTAATTCCGCTGCCGGTGAGCTATGTGAAGATCATCCAGTCCATGCCGATGGTGGCAGCTATGTATTGACCAAGCTCGCCTCCGAGCACGCGGTGTTAGCAGCACACGCCAAGGGCAATATCGAGATCGTGATAATACGCCCAGGGGATGTCTATGGCCCCGGCAGTCGGCCCTGGTTAATACTACCTCTAGAAGCCATTCTGAAAGGTCAGTTTATGCTTCCAGAAAAAGGCGAAGGGTTTTTCCGCCCCACGTACATAGACGATCTGATCCGCGGCATTGCGCTGGCAGTTGCCGCCCCTGCAGCCAATGGCGAGATATTTAATCTCTCCTGTCAGGGTTATATGAGCAGTAAAGAATTTTTTAGTCATCACTACAGCTGGCTCAATAAGAAAGGGCCAATGCTGGTATCCACTCGACTGGCAATGATAGCCGCCGCTGTGGCCACTAAGCTTGCGGATCTCACCGGTGGTGTTAATGAAGCGTCCACTGCCACAGTAGCTCAGCTTTCGACCAAGAGCTGGTTCAGTATAGAAAAGGCTCAGCGGATTCTTGGCTGGGCGCCTGAGGTCTCTTTTGAAGAGGGAATGGAACGCTCAAAACAGTGGGCTACTGAACAGGGGTTGCTAAAGAAATAATCAATCTTGGGAATTAGATAGATGCGCGGCTCTGAAGCACCCAGCGGTCTCGCCAGTCCATTGCTTAAAGCTGCGATAAAAAGAGCGCGCCTCAGCGTAGCCCAATTCGTAGGCAATATTATCCAAGGTCAACTCAGTATTTTTCAGAAAGTAGACCGCCAGTTCATAGCGCAATTCGTTCAGCACATCTTTGTAATGGGTGCCCTCTTCGCTCAATTTGCGCTGTAAGGTGCGACTGCTGATACCGAGCTTCTCGGCAATCATTTCACTGGAAGGCGGTTGCTGATTAATCATCAAGCGTAAGATGTTTTTTACCTGGTCTGTGGTGCGCTGACTTTGATCGAGACCAGCCAAAAGCTTGGCGGCATGTGCCAGTAGCATCTCGAGCAATTCTCCATTGGCCTGAGGTAATACCTCGTCAAGCAATGCCTCACGTATGCGGACACCACTGGACGGCTGATCAAACAGCACCTCACAGTTAAAAATCTCCTGGTAATCTGCCAGCAATGCTGGATCCTCCGGCGCCGAATGCTCAAACCAGATACTGTCCCAGTGATCGAAGTGGAGAAACTGACGCGCATAACAGACCCAAGAACCAATTACATTTTCCACTTCATGACGCTTCACTATGGGGTCGGTAAAGAGACATTGCCATCGCTGTAAAACAACTCCTTGAGTGGTCTCAAAAGAGGTTACACCCATATCGCCCACGATTTTTTCATAGATCGGAATTTTTGCCTGAACCATCCGCAGAGTCGAACAGTTCATGGAGATATAGCCGAGCACACTGAAGGATGCCGGTTCAACAAAGCGCGCAGCATGCAGACCAAAACAGGGATCTTTACTCGCCGGAATCAACAGCGCCAGCAGCCGCTCCATACAGGCGTTGGGCAGATGGCGATTATTATCTTCCAGTACCTTGGCGTCTATTCCCGCCTGCAACAGCAGAGGTTGAACATCTAGACCGCAGGCTTGAGCAGCGTTTAAATACTGCTTAATCGCAGGTGCCGATGCCAGTCCATTACTGACGACTTGATTCATCTTTTGCCCCCTGAGCAAGCAGCTGACCGAAATAGTCACACCGCTGTCGTCACCTGACAGTGACCAATATTACCTTCAGACTATCATACGCAACCAGTGTCCGTCAGAATAAAAAACTACAATAATAAGGTATCTAGCATGCGTCTATGGAATGGCTGGGGAAATGAAAACAGCGAGTTGCTAATGGAACTTAACAGTGGACTGCGCAATCTTCTGCAGATGCTGGTGGGCCCCGCCACCCCCCTAGGTGAGGCGACTCTGGAACAGGTTATGGCCAAAGTGCCAGCCTCCAGAGCCCCTGCCCACCCACTTATCAGTACAGACCCAGAGATCCGCGTGCGCCATGCGCGAGGCCAGAGCCTGCCTGATTGGCTGGCGATGCACAGCGGTGATGTAGACAGTTTTCCCGACGCCGTGGCACTGCCCGAGAACAGTGAACAGGTACGGGAATTACTCCGCTATGCCCGAGACAATAATATTGATGTAATTCCCTACGGTGGCGGCACCTCAGTGGTCGGCCATATCAACCCCGAAATCAGCCCGCGCCCCATATTGACCATTGATATGAGCACGATGAATAAGTTGCTTCACTTTGATCGCGAAAGCCAACTGGCGACCTTTGGTGCCGGCACGCCTGGCCCTGAAGTCGAAGCCCAATTGCAAAAAGAGGGTTATACCCTCGGTCATTTTCCCCAGTCTTGGGAGCTCTCCACAGTGGGTGGCTGGGTTGCCAGTCGCTCCAGCGGGCAGCAGTCCCTGCACTATGGGCGAATAGAAAATATGTTTGCTGGCGGCTCTATTGAAACTCTCGCAGGCACACTGGATATACCCACTATTCCCGCCTCCTCTGCCGGCCCAGATATTCGTGAAATGATTCTTGGCTCTGAAGGACGCATGGGTATTATTACCGAGGTTGTCGTCAGAGTAACCAAGTTACCTGAGAAGGAATCGTTTCAGGTAGTGTTTTTCCCTTCTTGGGAAGTGGGCCTTCAAGCAGCACGAGAATTAATTCAACAGCGTATCGCTCTGTCTATGGTCCGCCTGAGCAATCCATTGGAAACCACCAGTTTGCTGTATATGGGCGCGGGTGATGACAGCAGCGGTGTGGTCGCTCTGGAAACTGCTCTGGCAGAAAAAGGCATAGGTGCCGGCAAAGTAATGATGACCTTTGGCGTCACCGGCTCGGCCCGCCACTGCGACATGGCAAAAGAGATGGCCCTGGATCACTGTACCGGTCTTGGTGGTTTGGCTGATCAGGTTGGTTTGGGTGATAACTGGGCCCACGGTCGCTTTCGCGCCCCCTATCTGCGGGATCCACTGGGCAGTGCCGGCTATGCGGTGGACACTATGGAGACCGCGGTTGATTGGTCGACGTTACCTCAGGCGGTGGAGAATATCGAATCGGCAATCCGCAATGGCCTGGCTGATGAGGACGAGCAGGTCCATGCCTATACTCACCTAAGTCACGTCTATGGTCAGGGTTCGAGCATCTACACAACCTATCTATTTCGTCTTGGTGACAGCTATCGGCAGGCCATGGAGCGCTGGCACAAGCTCAAGGCTGCAGGTGCCAATCAAATCGTTGCCAGTGGCGGCACTATCAGTCATCAGCACGGCGTGGGTCGAGATCATCGTGACTATTTGGTGGCAGAGAAAGGCGAGTTGGGTTTGGCGGCAATCAATTCTCTGTGCCAACTGTTTGATCCCGAAAGCCAGATGAACCCGGGCAAACTGTTACCCGATGAGCTCAACTAAGATGAGCTCAACTAAGATGTCATCTGAAGTCACTTCCCACTTTACCCAACAAACCAAGCTTCTGGCCGAGATGCGCAGCGGCGGATCTCTCGATTGGGACATCATTATTATTGGTGGCGGCATTACCGGTGCCGGTGTTCTCCGGGAAGCAGTGCGCCGGGGTTATAGAGCATTGCTGCTTGAGCAGGGAGATTTCTCCTCCGGCACTTCGAGTCGCTCATCGAAAATGGTTCACGGTGGTTTGCGCTATCTGGCTGCCGGTGACCTTAAGCTGACGAAAGAGAGCTTAACTGAGCGCGAACGTTTGCTGGCAGAAGCGCCGGGATTGGTGGACCGAATTAGTTTTTATTTCACCCTTAGCAAAGGTCTGTTCCCGGGCCGCTGGGCGATGGCGGTTATTTTAACGATCTATGACTTTATCGCCGGTATCCGCGACCATCGCTATTACAACAATCGCCGTCTCGGCCAACGCTTTCCCGGTCTGCAACAGGGCCATCTCAATGGTGCCACAGCCTACAGCGACGCCATGGTCGATGACTCGCGGCTAGTACTACGGGTATTACAGGAGAGTATTAGCGCCGGCGGCACAGCGATTAATTACAGCAAAGTCAGTGAGCTGCTGCTCGAAGAAGGTCAGGTTCAGGGTGTAGTGCTCAATGATCCCGAGGGCAGCGACGGCATTAGGCTGCGCGCTGCTGCGGTAATTAATGCCACAGGTGCCTGGGCTGACCGTCTGCGCAATCAAGTCAATCCAGAAAAGCGCATCCGCCCGCTGCGTGGTAGCCATATTATTATCCCCCGCAACCTGATGCCGGTCACCGATGTGCTTACCTCACTGCATCCTGACGATAAGCGTGGAGTCTATGTCTACCCCTGGGAAGGCACCACCGTTATAGGCACCACGGATCTAGACCACGATGAAGATCTCGATATTGAGGCGAGCATTAATAATGCTGAAGTGGATTATTTACTGCAGGCGTTTAATGTGCAGTTCCCTGGGCACACCATTAGCCGCGTCGATATTATTTCCAGCTGGGCTGGAGTGCGCCCGGTGATTGGATCAGAGAGTTCCAAGGATCCTTCAAAGGAGCGCAGGGACCATGCAGTCTGGTCAGACAATGGCTTAATTACCGTGAGTGGCGGCAAGCTCACCACATTTAGACTGATTGCTCTAGACGCGTTAAATGCTGCTCTTCCTCAGTTGCCCAACGCAAAACCCTTTTCCGACGAGCGAGTGTTTATCGCCCCAGATCTCACCGCTAAAGAGCTGATTGCTGAGGACCCAGCCTGGGCGCAGCGCCTGCTAGGTCGCTATGGCATACAGGCCAAAGCAATGCTCGATAGCGCGCCCGCCTCAGAGCATCAGCGTATCCCCGGCACCGATTTTTGCCTCGCTGAATGTCGCTGGGCAGCGCGTAATGAAGCGGTTCTACACCTCGATGACCTACTGTTGCGACGCACTAGATTGGGCATGGTAATGGTCCATGGCGGCAGCGAATTATTTCCTGCTCTGGAAGCTATTTGCGCTGCTGAGCTAGGTTGGAGCGGTGACCATTGGCGCCATGAAGCCAAACGTTATCTGGATATATGGCAGCGCTTTTACAGCCTCCCCAAGAGCAATTAATCGCCTTTAAAAAATAAGAATAAGAATAGAGCACGATTGCAATGGAAAAAGTAGCAGACAAGCAAGAGTATTTACTCGCTATAGATAACGGCACCCAGAGTGTTCGCGCCATGATCTTTGATCGAGATGGTCAAATAATTGCTAAGAGCAAAGTTGATATCGAACCTTACTTTTCCACCGAGCCAGGCTGGGCCGAACAGCACGCCGACTATTTTTGGCAAGCCCTCTGCCAAGCTTGTCATCAACTCTGGAGTCAGCTGGAGATTCCCCGTGAATCGATTAAAGCTATGTCAGTCACCACCCAGCGCGCCACTGTGGTTCCTATGGGTGCCGATGGCCAACCGCTGCGCGCCGCGATAAGTTGGCTCGATCAACGTCAGATCCATAGCGAACCCGAGCTTGGGACACTGGAGTCGCTATTAATGCGCGCCGTGGGTGCCAAAGTGGCGGTAGACACTTTTCACACTCAGGCCGAAGCCAACTGGATTGCGCAGCATGAACCGGAAGTCTGGGGCCAAGTGGACAAACTGCTGCTGCTCTCTGGCTATCAGAATTACAAACTCACTGGCGATTACAAAGATTCTATCGCCAGCCAAGTGGGATTTGTGCCCTTTGACTTTAAACAGCTGCAATGGGCTGAGGCCAAAGACTGGAAATGGCGGGCGATTCCCTCCATAAAGCGGGATATGCTGCCAGAACTGGTTGAGGCCGGTGGCCTACTGGGTCATATCAGCCCGGTAGCTGCAGCGGAGACGGGTATACCCCAAGGGCTACGCCTTATAGCCTGTGGTTCAGACAAAGCCTGCGAAGTGCTTGGCACTGGCTGTCTGGATAGCAATACTGGCAGCCTTAGCTACGGCACCACCGCCACTTTTAATATCACCAGCGACAAATATCTTGAAGCGATCCCCTATCATCCCGCCTATCCCGGTGTAATTCCTGGCAGTTTTAATATTGAAATGATGGTGCCGCGTGGCTATTGGATGGTGAGCTGGTTTAAACAGCAGTTTGGGCTTGAGGAACAGTCCGCCGCCGAGCAACAGGGCGTAACTGTGGAATCCCTATTCGATGATTTATTGCGGCAGGTGCCCGCAGGTTCTGCGGGACTCACTCTGCAGCCCTACTGGGGCGCAGGTGCAGATAACGAAGGTCCAGAGGCCAAGGGCGCCATTATCGGCTTTGGCGATGTACACACCCGCGCGCATCTCTATCGCGCCATTATCGAGGGGCTCACCTACGCCCTCCGTGCCGGTAAAGAGAGAGTGGAAAAGCGCAGCGGCCAGCCGATCACCAAACTACTGGTCTCCGGCGGCGGCTCTCAGAGCGATCAGATTATGCAGATCACCGCAGATATATTTGGCATGCCGGTGCAGCGACCCCACACCTACGAGACTTCAGCTCTGGGTGCCGCTATAGCGGCCGCAGTAGGCAGTGGAATCTACCCAGATTTTGCCAGTGCAGCGGCCAATATGACCCACCCTGGTGACCGTTTTGAGCCTATAGAAGCCAATCAGAAAATCTACGCTCAACTCTATAGTCAGGTCTATCGAAAAATGTATAAAGGGCTTAAACCCAGCTATGAGGCGATCAGGAAAATCACCGGTTATCCGAGCTAAGCAGCAACAATCTGCTGCAACGCTTTTTCAAGATCGCTGTATTGGAATAGGTAGTCGCTGGCCAGCAGTTTATTCGGCAGTACAAATTGCCCCTGTAACAACAACTCTTCGCCCATTTCACCAAACAGCAGTTTGACCATAAATCCTGGCATCGGCAGCACCGCGGGTCGCTCTAGGGCGGCTCCTAGGCTGACACTAAACTCCGCATTGGAGACCGGGTTAGGGGCGGTCGCATTAACCGGTCCAGAAATCTCTGGAGTGTTTATACAGTGCAAAATAGCCCCGACCATATCCTCAATATGAATCCACGACATTCCCTGCTTACCCGTGCCAATCGGACCTCCGAGGGCCAACTTAAAGGGCGGCAGCATACGCGCCAATGCACCCTCCTCACCCAGCACAATGCCAGTGCGCAGATAGCAAACCCGACTGCCAATGGCTTCAAACCGTTTAGCACTTTGCTCCCAGGTTTTACACAACTGGTGAGAGAATCCATTAACCGCATTGGAATGTTCATCCACTGGCACATCGCTCGGGCCATAATAACCAATAGCGGAGCCACTGATCACCAGAGCCGGTTTGCGCTTTCGCTCGGCAAAAAACTCATAGAGGCGGTCGGTGAGATTAATTCGACTATCATAGAAACGTTGCTTGCGGCGCTGGGTCCAGCGCCCGTCTGCCAATGGCTCGCCGGCCAGATTGAGGATCACCTCTGGCGCATAGTCCGCGTCCAGTTCGCTGAGTCCCTGAATTAGGCGCACCGATGTTGGCAGTCGCGCCGCAGCGGCCTCGGGCTTGCGTGTCAGTACACAGAGTTGATAACCCAGCTGTTCGGCCTGACGGCAAAAGTGCCGACCAATAAAACCACTGCCGCCGGTGATTAAAATTGAACTCATAGATAGTGGACCTTAGTCGTTATCGCTGTTAAAGATTGCATAGATTAATACGCACAAGGAATTATCCCAGCCTACAAAATCCCACCAGCCGCCGCAATCTTTCCTTTGCTCAGAGCCCATTGAGTTGCTAAAATCTCACGCTTATTGATCTGGCCTAAATCGGGCCGCAATACACTAGACACCTATACCAAATTAACCATAACTCTCTTCAAGGCATAACTATGAGTCTTGCTAATAAAGTATTAGCCTCCAACAACGATCTTCCTATTCGCAGCGACCAGCCAGTACACAGCGGCAAAGTGCGTTCAGTTTACTGGCTTACCGAAGCTGACAGCCGTCGTCTGATTGCCGACAAAGGCTACGATGTGGCCGCCGATGCACCACTGGCAATTATGGTCATCAGTGACCGTATATCCGCCTTTGAATGTATCTGGAAAGGTGAAGGAGGCATGAATGGTGTTCCCGGTAAAGGTGCAGCGCTCAATGCTATCTCTAACCACTGGTTTAAACTGTTCCGCGAACAGGGCCTGGCCGACAGCCATATCTTGGACGTCCCCCACCCGCTGGTGTGGATTGTGCAGAAAGCCAAACCGGTAATGATTGAAGCTATCTGTCGTCAATATATCACCGGCTCTATGTGGCGCGCCTACAGCAAGGGCGAGCGCAATTTCTGCGGTATTGAACTGCCAGACGGCTTGGAAAAAGACCAGCGTTTGCCTGAATTGCTAATTACGCCGTCGACCAAAGGTATTTTGACTGGTATTCCCGGCGTTCCTGAAGCCGATGATGTGAATGTTTCCCGCGCCGATATCGAAAACAACTACGCCAGCTTTAAATTTCGCGATACTGAAGATATCAATGTCTACGAAAAGCTACTTGGCGAGGGTTTTAATCTGATTAGCGATTCACTGGCGGAAATTGGCCAAACTTTTGTCGACACCAAATTTGAATTTGGCTATGTGCGCGACAAGCAAAACAATGAAAAACTGATTTATATGGACGAAGTGGGAACTCCCGACTCATCGCGTATCTGGGATAGTGCCAGCTATGCCGATGGCAAGATTGTCGAGAACTCCAAAGAGGGTTTCCGCCAACTGCTTCTCAATCACTTCCCTGATCCGGATATTCTGCTGAACAAGAATCGTATGCCTGAGCGTGCGGCGCTGGCAGAAGATAATCTGCTGCCTGAAGCTGTATTGATGTCTGTATCTGAGACCTACACTGGTATTGCGGAAAAGATCACTGGTGAGAAAATAACTCTGCCCGAAGATCCGAAAGCAGAGATTATTGCGATTCTCGCCGAGCAGTATGATTTGATTGTTTAGGCCTGGATTGTTTTAGTCTGGAGTGTTCTAGTCTGGAGAGCCTAAGTTTAGATTGGCCAAGCTTGTACTCACCAAGCTTGTGTTGAATAGTCTAGTTTAACTAACCTGAGGGCCACCTCAGGTTAGTTAAAGTCAGGATAGCCTTAACATTCAACAATATTGACCGGTACTTCCAGCACATGGGTTGCCAGTCCACCTCTAGATGTTTCCTTGTAGCGCACATGCATATCCTGCCCAGTCTTACGCATGGTTTTAATTACCTTATCCAGCGATACAAAGTGGTCACCATCACCACGCAGGGCGATTCGCGCAGCGTGAATGGCCTTCACTGAGCCCATAGCGTTGCGTTCAATACAGGGCACCTGCACCAGACCACCTATAGGATCGCAAGTAAGACCAAGATTGTGTTCCATACCAATTTCCGCGGCATTCTCCACCTGAGCTGGGGTACCGCCCATCACTTCGGCCAAAGCACCGGCTGCCATGGAACAGGCGGAACCCACCTCCCCCTGACAGCCTACTTCGGCACCACTGATAGACGCATTCAATTTGTAGAGCGTACCAATCGCCGCCGCCGTGAGTAAAAATCTCACTACTCCCTCGGCAGTAGCTGTGGGTACAAAGCGCATATAGTAGTGCAGTACCGCTGGAATAATGCCCGCTGCGCCATTGGTTGGCGCTGTTACCACTCGACCACCGGCGGCGTTTTCTTCATTCACTGCCAAGGCGTAGAGAGTCACCCAATCCAACACCGAGAGTGGATCTGACATGGCTGCCTCGGGTCGACTCAATAACTTTTCATGCAATTCTTTGGCACGACGTCGCACCTTGAGGCCGCCGGGCAAGATACCACCATTGCTCATACCATTGGCAACACAGGACTGCATTACCGACCAGAGATTTAACAGCTCCTCGCGGACCTGCTGTTCACTGCGCCAGGTTTTCTCATTCTCCATCATCAACTGTGAAATACTCATGCCATGCCGCTCACAGAGATCCAGTAACTGGCTCCCAGAATCAAAGGGATAGGGAATGGCGCTGGTATCTTCAACCAGATAATCCTGCTCGGCAGCACTCTCATCCACCACAAAGCCGCCGCCCACTGAAAAATAGGTCTTTCTACTGACCACCTCACCACCGCTATTAAAGGCGGTAAAAATCATACCGTTAGAGTGAAAGGACAGCGTTTTCTTACGGTGCAACAACACGTCAGTCTTATCGTTAAAGCCAATGCGGTGGCCGTCTGACCGACTACCGAACAAAGTAATAAAACCGCCCTCTCGAATCGCCGCGATACGCTCAGCAATGGATGGCACATCTACTGATTCCGGCTGATCCCCCTCAAAACCCAGCAATACGGCTTTGGCAGTGCCATGACCTTTGCCAGTGGCACCCAGAGAGCCATACATTTCCGCCTGCACTCGGGTGACCTCGGTCATACGGCCAGTGTCAGCAAGCGCTTCAACAAATTGCAGCGCCGCGCGCATGGGACCTACGGTATGAGAGCTGGATGGCCCTATACCAACGGTAAATAAATCAAAGGTGCTAATTGCCATGATGACTAATGTCCTTCTATACCTAAAAGTGCGCTGTCGGCGCACAGCAGAGGCCTATAACTATAGACTCAATTCCACAGATCGCTATTTGTTTGCATGAGCCGTTTTAACAGCTGTTCTTATTCACTTTTTAAGAAAATTACTAGCCGCCACCATAGCACCATAAGCTCGGATAAGGGGCCTAACTAACTACCCCTCATGGGTGTAGTCATGGAACAAAAAAGCTCAGAAAATTAACAGACAAACCAAGTTGTGCCTGAGTAATCAACGGTCAACACAAAAACGTCTGCCCGGTTTGGAGCCCAGCAAGCAATAACCGGCAAAACAATTTGCTATCTAAGCTTATTGCTTTTAGAGTATTCAACTCCTAATAGCGCTATCTACAGAAGCTGCAGCGTTATTAAGAGAGTAAAAAATGACAATAATTAAGATCACATGCAATTGTGACTCTTGACAAATCAAAGGGGAAATCATGAAGTTTATACGTGCACAGAAATCGTGCTTGGCTCTTGCGGTGGCAAGTGTTTTTGCCAGCGGCATAGCCCAAGCAGCAATCGACGAAATCATTGTCACAGCCAACAAACGCGAACAAACTCTGCAAGACATTCCAGTGTCGGTCACAGTGACTACTGGCGATACTATTTCAAAAGCCGCGATCCAAGACATTATTGATCTACAAAGTGTTGTGCCTACATTGCGGGTATCTCAATTGCAGTCATCAACTAACACTTCGTTCGCAATTCGTGGTTTTGGTAACGGCTCAAATAACGAAGGTATAGAGCCTTCTGTTGGTGTGTTTATCGATGGTGTCTATCGTTCACGTGCCGGCTCATCCATTTCTGACCTGCCACGCTTAGAGCGGGTCGAAGTACTTAGCGGTCCACAGAGCATTCTGTTCGGCAAGAATGCCTCCGCTGGTGTTATCAGTATTGTCACACCTAAGCCTTCTGGTGAGACCGGTGGCTATATTGAGGCTAGTATTGGCAATATCGGATATAAAAATACCAAGGCATTATTTGAAAGCGCAATTTCTGAAGATCTGAGCTTCGACGTATCGGCTAATATGACCCAGCGCGATGGTTACTTTACCAACATAGCTGGCGGTCCTGCCATGAACGAAAGAGATCGCTGGGGTGTTCGCGGTCAGGTGTCATGGACTCCAACTGACAACACTGAGGTGCGTATAATTGCCGATTACGACGAGATCGATGAAGTCTGCTGTGGTGTGTCAAACTTGGTTAACGGCCCTACTGGAGCAGTAATCGGCCTTCTTGGCGGTCAACTGGTGCCCGAGCAGCCCTTCGCCTATCGCATAGCTGCAGACATTGACCCCTTTAATGAAGTTGAAAACGGTGGTATCTCGGCCCAAATTGATGTCGATTATGGGAGTTTTGTCCTTACCTCGATTACCTCTCAGCGCTTCAGTGACACGTTTGAGGCTCTCGACATTGACTTTACCAGCGCTCCCTTAACTCAAACCAGTCCTAACGACCTAAACGTAGACACTTTTAGTCAGGAAATTCGACTGACCTCAACCGGAGATGGCGATTTAAGCTGGATGATCGGAGCGTTTTACTTTGATGAGTCAGTGGACTATACATCCGAGGTTATGTGGGGGCCACAGGCGCGAAACTACTTTGATGCGTTAGTTGCTGGCTTGGGTGCTCCAGGTGCTCTTGGTGCCGTTGAAGCTGGAATTGGATTACCTGCAGGGACGTTCTTTGCTACTGGTACTGGTGCGCAAGATTCCTTTAGTCAAGAAGATCAGTCAACTTCAATATTTGGTCAGTTTGACCTGCAGTTAAATGAGCAGCTAACTTTAACCGCAGGCTTTAACTACACTCAGGCTGAAAAAGAAGTGACAGTCAGTCAAGTTAACACCAACGCCTTTGCCGCTGTACCAGCAGCTTTCGTCGGAGCATTGTCTGCCCTGCAATCTTCATTGCCTCCCGTGGTCAATCTTCCAAACGCAATTGAAGGCAATACCACTGACGACAGTGATACGACCTATACTCTTCGTTTAGCTTATGACATAAACGATAACGTCAATGTCTACGGAAGCTACGCTACCGGGTTCAAGGCGAGCTCTTGGAATCTGTCTCGCGACTCAGGTCCTAATGCCGCTGACTTAGCAGCATTAGTAGCCGCAGGGTTGACTGCCAACGCACCTAACCTGACAGCAGGTTCACGCTTTGCTGACCCTGAAGAATCAGAAGTGTATGAGTTGGGCCTAAAGGCGGTGTTTGAGCGCGGGTCTTTCAATATGGCGATCTTTGATCAAACTATTAAGGGCTTCCAATCATCGATCTTTAACGGCACCGGCTTTGAACTTCGAAATGCAGGTATGCAATCCACTAAGGGAGTTGAATTCGATCTAGTCTACTACCCAGTAGAGTCACTTAGGTTAGGTCTAGCAGGCACATTGCTGGATCCAGTTTATGATGAGTTCGTAGGTGGCGGCTTTGAAGGCGCAGATTTATCAGGCGCTAAGCCTGCGGGAATTCATGAAGTGAGCTTGTCTTTGTCGGCTCTCTATGATTTCCGCTTAGGCAACAATGACGCCTACGCCCGCGCTGATTATCAATATGCCGATGAAGTAACAATCGTCGATAATCTGCCTCCAGAGGTTGCAGCTATAGCTACGCGTGAAGTCGGCTCTCTTAACCTGAGTGCGGGCATGAACACACCAAGTGGCTTAAACCTGTCTATCTGGGCGCGCAATCTCACTAATGACCAATATTTAACCAGTGGGTTCCCAACGCCAGCACAGGCAGGAAGCTTTAATATTTATCCAAACCAGCCCCGCACGTTTGGTGTAACTGCACGAAAAAGCTTCTAGTATTTAGATGTTGTGTTATGCACGGCCCAGCTTAGGGCTTTGTACCGGAAGGGCGACTTGCAAGAGTCGCCCTTTTTTTTGCCTGAGGAAAAGCTTAAATCCCCAGCTCGCGCTTCACTGCCGCAAAAGCCCCTAAGGCCAGCTCAAGATCATCTCGGCTGTGAGCCGCAGACATCTGCGTGCGAATACGCGCCTTGCCATGCGCCACTACCGGATAGGAAAAGGCCACCACGTAGACTCCATGGGCGAGCATTCTCTCAGCGAACTTGGCCGCCAGTGCCGCATCGTCCAACATTACCGGCACAATCGGGTGTTCACCGGGCAATAATCGGAACCCTAAGCTCTCCATGCCATCGCGGAAGAATTCAGTATTCTTGGTGAGTTGCTGTTGCAGCTGATTGGATTCAGTCACTAGCTGTAGCGCCTTTATGGCGCCGGCAACCACCGGTGGCGCAACCGTGTTGGAAAACAGATAGGGCCGCGAGCGCTGCCGCAATAGATCCACTACTTCCTGTCTGGCACTGGTAAAACCACCACTACCGCCGCCCAATGCTTTGCCCAGAGTGCCGGTAATAATATCCACATGATCCATACAGCCGTGATATTCATGCGTGCCACGACCATTGGCACCGACAAAACCACTGGCATGGCAGTCATCAAAGTGCACCAGAGCGTTGTACTTATCCGCCAGATCACAGATTTCATCTAATTTAGCGATGGTGCCATCCATAGAGAAAACACCGTCCGTGGTAATCAGCTTAAACCGCGCACCAGCCGTGTCCGCTGCCCGTAGCTGGCTTTCCAAATCTGCCATATCCGAGTTGCGGTAGCGATAGCGTTTGGCCTTACAGAGGCGTACACCGTCGATAATACTGGCGTGATTCAACTCATCGGAAATTACCGCATCCTCGGGCCCGAGCAAGGTTTCAAAAAGTCCTGCATTGGCATCAAAACAGGAGGGATAGAGAATCGTCGCCTCACTGCCGACAAAGGTACTGAGGTCATTTTCCAACTGCTTGTGAATGGTTTGGGTACCGCAAATAAAGCGCACTGAAGCCATACCATAACCCCACTCCTGCACCCCACGTATGGCCGCCGCCTGAACCTCAGGATGTTGGGCCAAGCCAAGGTAGTTGTTGGCGCACAGGTTGAGTACTGGCGCACCGCCAAATACCGAGACTCTAGCGCCCTGAGCCGAGGTGATTTGGCGTTCATTTTTGGTTAAGCCGCTATCTTCAATCTGCTTAAGCTGCGCTTGCAGATGATCTTGAAATCTACCGTACATAAAGTGTTCCTATCGCTATTCCATAAACCGTTGTGGGCTCTCTACTCAGCCCCAATTCAAAATCACCTTGCTCGCCTCTCCGGCGTTCATCGCATCAAAACCCTTCTGGAAATCGGTGTAGTGCATGCGATGGGTAATCACCGAAGAAATATCCAAGCCGCTCTCAATCATTACCGACATCTTGTACCAGGTCTCATACATCTCACGACCATAGATACCTTTCAGAGTGAGCATATTAAAGATCACTAGACTCCAATCGATGGCTACCTCTTCCGCAGGAATACCGAGCATTGCCACTTTGCCGCCATGGCACATATTGCTTAATAGGTCACGAAACCCAGCAGGATTACCGGACATCTCCAGACCCACATCAAAGCCTTCAGACATACCCAGTGCACGCTGCACATCAGCGAGTTTCTCGGTGCGCACATCAACTGTACAGGTAGCGCCGAGCTCTTTCGCTAGCGCAAGGCGCTGGGGATTAATATCGGTGATCACCACATTGCGCGCACCGGCATGACGACAAACTGCGGCGGCCATGGCGCCAATAGGCCCAGCACCAGTGATCAAAACGTCTTCACCCAATAGATCGTATTGCAGTGCGGTGTGCACGGCATTGCCCAAGGGATCAAAGAGCGCAGCCACATCCAGATCTATATCTGCCTGATGTTCCCACACATTGGACATTGGCAGCGCCAAATATTCAGCAAAGGCACCCGAGCGATCCACGCCTATACCACTGGTGTGGGCGCAGAGATGACGACGTCCGGCGAGACAATTGCGGCAGCGACCACAGACTACATGGCCCTCTCCCGAGACAATTTGCCCAGGACGAAAATCATTTACATTGGAGCCTACATCGACGATCTCGCCGACAAACTCATGCCCCACTACCATAGTTACGGGAATGGTTTCCTGAGCCCAGCTATCCCAGTTATAAATATGCATATCGGTGCCGCAGATGGCCGTGCGCTTAATCTTGATCAAAACGTCATTAATACCCATTTCCGGTTTGGGTACATCCTCCAACCAGAGACCAGCAGTGGAATTCCTTTTAACTAATGCTTTCATAATGCTGCCTTCCCCTAGTTCTATTTCTTTTAATATCAATATATAAGAATTTATTCCTGTATCGTAGAATTAATATTTCCTTTATGCAAGATTTAAATCCTGTATAGTGATGCGAATAAATTGTGGTCGTTTAGAGGCAGCCTATGAGTAATTCTCAATCGGATAATGATCCCGCCAGTCAGGCACTCTCAAGCAGGGTTACAGCGCTGCGAAAAAAAAATAAGTTAACCCTAGATCAACTGGCTGGGGCCTCCGGCGTCAGTCGTTCTATGTTGAGCCAGATCGAACGGGGTCAGGCCAACCCTACCCTCACAGTGACCTTCCGCATTGCCCAAGCATTTGGCATGAGCATAGGTGAGCTTGTCGATCAGGCCTGGCAGTCGTCGACTATCGAAGTGGTTCATGGTGAGGACAAAAGCAATCTCTTCCGCAATGACAAAGAGTGTCAGATCCGCACTCTCTCGCCGCTGCATATGGAAAAAAGCATTGAGTTCTACGAGTTGCGTATAGCCCCAGGGGCGAGTTTAACCAGCGCACCC
>Ga0115008_10000991_pt1 | contig 22361 bp, 18 predicted proteins | sample FraStrMetagenome_FD_87164 | JGI IMG/M metagenome (GOLD analysis project Ga0115008, IMG submission 87164) | Marine eukaryotic phytoplankton communities from Arctic Ocean - Fram Strait ARC3M Metagenome | ecosystem: Environmental > Aquatic > Marine > Oceanic | place: Fram Strait | collected...
CTACTTTTAGTTTACTTACAATTACTCAAAGAAGTGAGAATCATAGGTTCCTCCTCCTTTTCAGCATATCTTTGATAATAAAAAGCGTTCATTGCGACACGGGAGAAAGTTGAAACGAAACTAAATTTGTCCTATTCTCAAATTCCATTAAAATTATATTCACGACGCCTATTCATCATCATAAATTGAGAGATACATTGTCATACTACTACTATATAGAATGATTTAATAACATAGCAATGATTAAGTATCATGGTTTAGGCGTTAAGTCTGATTGAGCTTTCCTCGTTTGCTGACACTGGTATTATCGATGCAGCTACGAGTACGTTGCGTGCATCACAATATTGAAACGTCGATTGCACTCATTTGTTGGAAGCTCTGACAGTCGCAACTTCACCTTTGTTCAGAGATCCTTTCTTCGTTCCTTCTCCAGATAAGTGAATTTGAGATTTTCTTTGTTGCCTACTTAGTTCTTTCTCTCTCTCAGCCATGACCTTTACCAATTTACGAAGCTTTTTCTTCTCGGCATCGATGCATTCACTGGCATTAGCTTTAACATCATCGATTTCTCTTTTTAAATTACTTCGTTCTGCTTCCACGATACGTTGTGCCTCTTCCTTAAACTCTCTCTCCTGACTCGTAAGAAGTGATTGAAACTCGCTCTCTATTCGTTTAATTTCCTTTTCATGACGCTCTTGCAACTTATTAATCTCTCCATTCCATCTCGATACGTCGGCACGAAGCCCAGCCACAAGCTTCTCACTTTCAGCAGCACTCGCCAACGCATCATCCAACTTTGCCTTTGAACTTTCTTGCAAATCCTCCATTGTTTTCGTTTGTTCATCCAACAATTTCTGCAACATATCCCTACTTTTTTTCAAGGATTCAATCTCCTTGGATAAATTTAAAACTCGAAGTTCCAATTCTTTTACGGACTGCTTTAATACCTTCGTAAGAGCGCCACTACCCTTTCGAGACTGAGCCTGTTGAATTTTATTTCGAAATTGACGGGTTTCTTCTCGAGCATTCCGAATTTGAACGTTCATGGAAGATATTTGTTCTTCCAGCTGTTTCGTGTACGATAATTTATTTCTGTTACGGCCGCTGATGCTGCGAGTAACGCGTTTCAACGCAGTACCGAAGCCACCTCCACGCACTCTAAGAGAATCTTTAGGGATGTTGGCGTCGGTGTGAACAAGTTTCAGGTATAAAAGTAGAATGCAGAGTGAAGAATTGGTGAGGACTTTCATGGTGATGGATGGTAGGATTTTGTGGACTGTACTGGACTTCCAGAAGAGCTTCAAAGATATTTTTGGCGGTCGAATGAATGGCTCATGACCAATTTTGCAAAAAAGACGTTGAAAAATTACCACGAGCATGAACATGAACACGAGGAGCAGAAGCAGGTCTCGTGTCACGTGTGAGAGATTTCGAAAAGATTTGTTACCGAAAAAAGAGGAGATCCAATCATGTTCGTCCGTTTGTCTTTTGGTATACCCAGACAGAAATAGCGTTACGTAGACAGGTCGAATTGGTTCGCTCCCACGTCAATGGAAATTCGCATAATGGAGCAGATAACCTCACAATGCACCACACACATACTATCATCTCCTATACTCACCTCATTCCACGCCAATATTCAAACAAAACCCAACAAAGCAAACATACGTCACTCACCGTATACTAGTATAATATCAAACACGCACACACACACACTCTACTCCACAACCAAGCAGACGGCAAGGAATCCTTGTTGCAAACATCACATCACTTTGGATCATCACAATAATTGTGCAAGGGAGTATTGTCCATATCAACAACAATATATATATATAAAGCAACAATGAAACTTACAATTGCCTCTACCCTTCTTGCATCTGCTTTGGCATTTGCTCCCTCTCCTCAGTTTGGAATTGTGAGTATTTTGAAACCTAACAGACGTATGCATTGGCTTTCAATGTTCGTTCGTCGTACGTACGCATGCAGGATCTCAATATATTCTTTCGAAGAGCACGGCGTTCAGCTTACCATTATCCTGAAATATACTCTACTGTCTCGAAACAAACGTTGGTCTTGTCCGGTGTATCCTTGCGACGGGTTGAAAATGGTTTCCATTTGAAAAGCTGAAAATAAATTTGATTTTCTCACTAACTTTTTCATGTGTGTCTTACGTTTTTCAAGCAGAAATCCGCCCTGAATGCGTACGAGGAACACGCTCCCGCGATCGCGATGAGCGATGCTGACCACATTCCTCTCGAAATTATGCAGGGAGGTGGTACTTTGAAAACGTGGAAAATGCCCGAGGGAACCCAACGTGCTGAGATGGCTTTCAAGACGAACGGACGACCTCTTTCTGCTATGGTCGAACTCCTCATCGGACCCATTCGTAAAACTCATACCATCAATATCAAGAATCAGGATGGTGCTATTTCACCCTACAAAGCTTGTTTGAAATTCAAGCCCGGTCCATGGACCATCCGTATTACCAATACTGGTCCCTACGAATTCCCCATGGAGGCTGGACTTGCAGTTGCAGATAGTGTAAAGAACAAAGAAATTGAGGAACGTACCCTTACCATGTTCAAAAATGCTGACCGCGTATTGTTGCAGGGAGGAGATTCTAAAAGTAAGGGTGGACAGGTGCACTCCTTCCCCATTGATGCTAATGTAAAGAGCGTGAACGTTATCGGATGGTCTGGTAACTTGTCCAAGATTAAGAAAGGAATGAAGATCAAGATCGAGGCTACCAAGGGTCCTAATGAGCCTCGTCAGTCCTACGATCTTCATTGTGGTGGTTCCACGCAACCGTACCACTGCATCATTCAGACTCCTGGAAGTGGATGGACTCTTCGTATCTGGTCAAAGAATGTTGTCGAGTATCCATGCGAAGTTGCTGTTGTACCCCACGAGGTTGACGATAGTGTTGATCCCACAGCCGCTGTGACCAGCCCTTGGTAAATAGATTGAACTAAAGTTGTTTGTATGCAACGAATTTTGATTATTGTCGATACTTTGTGTTGGCGGTTGAATACTTGCGCTTGTCGTCCATGAATGTGAAGTAGTGGTAAATTAGTCGGTTGTTGTGGTGAGTACATCCTGTTTAAGGATGTACCTCGGTTGTGGCCCTCTGGCCTTATGTTGATAATCAATATTTTTAACTAGCGCAGTTAGAATTGAAACTAAATCAACTCAATAAAAATGTTGTTGAAAGGACGTTTCTCTCATTATTCTACAGATATATTGTTTAGTAGGACGATGAGAACGTGGTACCACAGTTTGAAATTAAAATGCTTGTAATTATCTGGGGCAATTCCTTTTAATTATGTGTACTTTTAAGAAGAAGACTAGAACGACATCACTCTATGAAACCAGTTTGGTTTGCATCGTTGTTGTATTGAAGGTAATGTAGATGCCTGTTGCTGTTTGATTTTGGTTTTATTAGAAATACGTTCTTCTATATCGCGTGGAATGCGCATAGTTTTGTCAGATTAAGGTGGACCCACACTGAGGATAGGAGTAAGCTATTCATAAATCCTTGTAACTGGGTAGGTTATATGAAGTACGACGTTTACAAAACTCCTTATCCCATGGCGTTTACTTTCTTCTGTCTAGGGAAGATTTCTATGCCAAGGCCTAATTGACAATAACCTACGCAAAATTCATCAAATATTACACCGCAAAAATAACAAAATAGTGTTCTCACTCAATGATACCACTTTGGTAAGCATCTTGAACAATAGCATCATAGTTGTACTGGTAGAAATTCAGATACTTGAAATTCTCATGGCCGTTGCGTTTTGATGATGGCTCGTCACTTTAACGTCACGTAAGATGAACATAGTTTTGTCAGTCTATAGTGGATCTACACTGAGAATAAGAGTAAGTTACTTATACATACTTTTCTCTAGGTAGGATATCGACGAATGCTAAATTGATTATCTTCTTAAGCTTTTACTTCCTTTTGTACTGACAAATATTTTTATACCAAGGCCTAATTGGACGATCACCTACGCGAAGTCCATCTAATATGTTACAAACAAAAATAAGACACAATAATCTCACTCAATGATACCACTTTGGTGAGCACCGTGAATCATAGCATCGTGGTTGCTCATTAATTCATGATACACATGATTGCATATATTGCATGTTTTGCGAACGTTCTGGTATCCAGGAGTGGGCTTTCCGTGTTTGGAAGTCATCATCTCCCTACTACGACAAGCTTCACATGGTGTCACGTTTTTACTGATGCTTTGCTTTGGACTTTCCATCTTTTTAGTTCCTTTGCATGCCGACTGATATTCCTTCGTGTTTGAAATACGAGGAGTTTGATCATCGTTTGGAAACTTCAAATAACTTTTCGTTGTATAGTTGGGTTTTTCATCACGTGGCATTGGTTTCGGCACAATACTATCATCAGACATCTTCCTTTGATAATCAGCTTTTCTCGATGAGGAGGGTTGAGGAGCAGGTGGGGCTGAAGGACTTGGGTGTTTCAAAGTCTCTTCCAAAATTGCAACTGCAGCAAAGTATTTTTTAATTTTTGCCATGTGAACTGGGTTATAACCATGATTATCAAAAAGGTGCAAGGCCCCTGGAAAGGCTTTCAATACACACGAAACAATTTCAAGTGGCGCTGCAAATTGCACGGTGAGGGCAAGCGGGGAGCGACCTTCATTATCAAACCTTGTCGTGCCATCCCTGTATATTTCTAGCAAGTCCTGCACATATGTAAGTGGAGCTCGAGATCGGCATGCTATATGAATAGGTAGCTGACCCATATCGTCCTGTAGCTCAACGGCATGCGGATATTTTGTTAATAGAAAACCAAATAGTTTAGAGGGATAATCGTGCTCAGCTGTGCTACCTCCGGCTGAATTACCCTCCCATTCAAGATTATACTTCATCATCCCAAAGAAACCACTCATCGCGCACTTGAACGAGAAAATTTTCTTTTTATCGTCACCGGCAAAATAAGGGTCAGGGTCAGGAATACCCACTCTTTCGCACAGAAGATGCAATGGTAACATTCGGCGTCCTTCCCTGTTTTTATACCACCTCATGCGTTCATTGGGATGTTTCTGTACGTGTTTATAGGCTTGCTTGAAGTCACATTTATCGATGGAAACAATGAGTTGTGATGGAATACCTTCGTCATAATCTGTGAGAGGTGCCCCAAGGGACCGGGATGAAAAGTCATCGAAAGTTTGCCGATTGGTATCTTCATGAATGATACCGAGGTCGGCCGGTGACGAGGAGATAAACGCATGAACATACGTGGGATGAGTGGAAGGGGGGTTGCTAGATGAACGTATTGGTGGCATTGGATAAGATGTGTATATTTTTACTTTTTAGAGTATATCTTGTAAAACTGTGAATGGGAATGGGAAAAAATATTCTGCTTCTGACATTTCACACACATGAGAAAAGCGAAAAATCTTGGGGGAGACTATGAAGAATTGTTATTCGACTTGTACGACTCGTACGACTCGAACATATCACAACTTACAACTTCATGCAAGACTAGAGAAAGAGAGATAATGACCAGAACAAAAACGAAGAATGTGTAATACTTCGAAGTACATAACAGTTAAAATATGCGTTAAAGGGTAAAAAACTACGAGTACCATGTAACAAATGTACTCTCCTCTAGGACGAAATCTAAATCATTCGTCTTATTACAGATTACAGCACAATTCATCAAAGATAGCCCTAGTTAAAATGAACTTGCTAATCTGTCATGCCAAGAAATGAAGCAAGAAAAATCAATTTTTTTGGGAGAATCATTTTACTATTTTTATCAGCGGTCACGATTTTTGGCTGCGGATGTGGATAGTGTAATGTAGGTAGCTGGTAAGCCTCGTGTTTGCACCAAAGTTGATATTTCTTCGCCATGTCTCTTTTTCCGGTGGAAAAATGATTATCATGCTGATAATCTTATTAATATTAATCCAACGCAAAGCGAGTTTGCAATAACTCTTGAAGATTAATTTTGTTAGTTGATTTAAATTCTTTTCATAACTCTCTTTTTCTAGTTTGTGTACAAAAGTCAGATATCTGTATAATTGCAAAAGACGTCCTTGATAGTAGGCTTTTTCAAACAAAATAATTAACCTAACTTCATTAAACATACAAAAATTCATGCATGTATCAACAAAGGACGCGTTCCAGGTGTAGCTCAAATAAACTCAGCCACATCAACTTCTTGAATTCTAAAGTATTAGACCAGTACTCATGTCCTTGATAACAATTTAAGTAATATTTAGTTTTGAAAGTAGGTCATTCTTCACGTGGAACTGCTTCCGGTACGATGCTATCACCTCCACTAGACTTCTCCCCTTCATCGCCAGCCTTTTCTAGATGACGTATCCTGTGGAGCAGGCGGGGCCGAAGGACTTGGACGTTTCATAGCCTCTTCCAAAATTTTAACTACGGCAAAGTTATTATTATATCTTGCCATCTGAACTGGGTTAAAGCCATATATATCATTGATATACAAGGCCTCTGGAAAGGCTCCCAATACACATAAAACAACTTCAGATGGTGCTGCAAACTGCACTGTGAGGGCAAGTGGAGAGCGACCTTCATTATCCAACCTTATCGTACCATCCTTATATTTTTGTAGTAAGTACTGTATGTATTTACGTGTAGCTCGAGATCGGCATGCTATATGAATAGGTAGCTGACCCATATCGTCCTGTAGCCCAACGGCATAAGGATACCTCCGATAAAGGAAGCCAAATAGGTCAAAGGAATAATCGCGGCCAGTTGTGGTACCTCCGAGTGAAATGCTGTCGCGTCGCATCTCCCATTCAGAATTATGCCTTATATTCCCAAAGAAGAATCTCATCGTGCACTTGAACGAGAGAGTTCGCTGTTTACCATTATCGGCACTTTTGGAATCAGGGTCGGGAATACCCACCCTTTCGCACAGAAGATGCATTGGCAGCATTCGTCGTCCTTCCTTATTTTCATACCATCTCGTGATTTCATTCGGATATTTCTTTACGTGTTTATAGGCTTGCTTGAATTCACATTTATCGATTAAAATAATTAGTTTTGATGGAATACGTTCGTCGTAATCTGTGCGAGGTATCCAACGACAGCGGGACGAAAAGTAATCAGGAGTCGGTTGGTCCCTCGGTAGCGATTTGTAGAATATCTCCCCACAGTAGTTGGAATTGGTGGACGCAGGGTTGCTAGCTGAACGTAGTGGGGGCATATTGTGTAACAGATGATGATATCAATTATATACTAGATAATGATTTGATCAATATGCGCATGTATGAACGCAATCATGACATGAGTACATAATCTTAAAGAATAGATCACATCTATCTCTGAATCAAAATCAAAATCAAACAGAGGAAACAAGACTGACTCAACTACTGCCACTTTTTCAGAAATGACCTTTTCACGTTTATGAGTAAAAGAAAACGAAACGCGGAGCCTCTTCCCAAGACTAGATGGATCAACATCAACTTTTCCCAAGACTACCGGTAGAGAGACTGCATGAATCTAGTGTCAAAGCAAGCGAAAAGCTATGAACTCAATCCGAACGTAACGTCGCTCCAAAAAATAGCGAGCGTTTGGGATGCGGATCTGCGATAATGGCGAATAACTGACACGATTGCATTTTGATATGCAGTAAAGCTAGCCAAACCAAAAACATTTTTGGTTTTTCCAACAAAACAACAACGAATCAATCTGAAAGTCTTGAAGAATTATTTTTCGTGTTTCTGTTTCGTGACTTTGAAAAAGAAGAAAGTGGAGAGTGTCACTGACATATTTAGCTTTTTGACGCTAAAACATGAAGAGGTCCGACGGAGTATGAAGTATGAGTGCCTCGAATATCGAATACGTATACCAGAGACCAGAGACGAATAATAATCAAAATGGTACATTGGTACAATGTTAGCGTTTTAGCAACCATACACAGGTCAACTGAATTTACAGTAATTATTTCGTCAAGAAAAGAAAAACTCTTTTGCGATAGCTTTTTCAAGCGCATCAGTTATATCACATGAAAGTTGAGCATGGTTGTCATCATGTCTCCATAAATCAAACCTTAAATTTCATAAATTCTGGACAAGTGTTTGACGTTCTTCTTAAAATAACTTGCCCAAATCGCTTCCGCCAATCATAATTTTCTCCTATAACAAACCACCCTGAACATATCTTTCTTTCTCAATAGCAGTTATGAAAACGGATTTTGGAAGTTGGCGGACTTTCCAGGTCATATTCTATCCTCACGAAACCTTATCGACGGTATGTTGCGATACCAAGCGATAAAATAGCCCTAGCCATCATACATACCACGCATTTAGGGCATAAATAATGAATGTACCGATGAGTTAAAAAATGAAGAACTTGAATGCAACATGTAGTACCCTTCTTCTTCTCACAAAAATGCTAGAAACTTCCAAAGTTCGTAAAAGGTGCATAGAGTAGTCCACAAATTGGTCTACCACACATACACACCCACATCAAAATCATGGTGCTCCCAAGGATTACGCCCCTGTTGGCACGTAAAGGGCTACCAAAGAGCCACCTTAAACAATTTTTATCAACAGCTCCGAATCCAGATAGGAATAGGGTGACTCGATTTGCTCAAGATCGCAATTTGTACCGAAAAGAAGTCAGCCGATTGCGCAAATTATATGCCGGTAGGTAAATAACGTTTTAAAACTAATTTTAATATTTTGAACTCAATATATTTTATTTTTACATTTATTAGATGAAATTGAAAGCGAACGTCAACAGATGGAGCTTGAGAAAGAGCTCGAACGGAAGCGTACGGAAGAAGCTAAGCGTAAGCGTATGGCATTAAAGCTTCAACGATCCATCGAAAATGCGAAAAAGGACCGCGCGCGCAAAGAAGCCCGACGTATCGAATGGTTGAAGGAAGTTGAAATATCACAAGAAAAATATAGCGCGCGACAGGCGCGATATTTAAAAGCTAGGCACATTTTACTGCAAGAGCTCGAAGAAGAGGCTCCACTATGGATTTCATCAAAGGAAGAAGTGGAAGAACGACTTTCAGATGATCAGTTCTGGACTCGACCGAATTTGATTGGCGCTCGTCCGGATGATGCAGTCTTTTGGCAATACGAGAGCCTAGTACCGTTAGAGTCCAAGCGCAATACTTATCCAACTCGACGTGAACTATTTCTGGAATATATTAAGGAGCAATTGTATTATGATGAGAACGTGAAAGCGAACCCTGAAGAGGAGTCTAAATTTGAGGAACGCTCGGAACGTGCGAAACTTCGTTCCTTAGTTCTGCGGAGGGGCAGAAAGGCTATTGAGGATATATACAACGATCCCCGAAAGAAGCGTGAGTACCGAAATGTTAAAGCGATGTACGAAGCATTAAAGGAAGGAAAACACGAAGAAGTTGGGGCACAGATGCTTCTAAACGACCCTACTTCTTTCTTCGAGACTTATGAGGTTCATAGGTTGCATCCACAGAGCAACGAACCAATTATTGAGACTCGATCAGGAGTGAAAGTAGAGCAGCCTTATCCGATTACGCTGGGTAAGGTCATGGATCCTTACACGCCACAAGAAGCTGCAGCTAGGGCCAAAGCAAAACAGAGAGCGGCCGCAGCCAAGGCCAAACAGCAGCCAAGCAGTAAGGAGAAGAAGAAACCAGTTGAGACAGACTTTGATGAGGACACTGAACTTGAACGCAAAGAAATGGTTGTGGACGAGATTGGTGAAGACGAAGATGAATATACGAGAAACTTAGACTTTACGAGAAAGTTTACCCAGGATGATGTGAATTGGATTGTGAAGGAGTTGGAGAAGATGCTGAGTCAATTGGATGATGCCACGTCCACACCCGAACAAGATAAAGACTCAAAACAACAAGGGACACTAGAAAGTTCTCCTTACAATGACTATGGTGACGAGAAGGAAGAGGAGGACATTCTTGGTGATGAAGACGACGACGTAGATTATGACGTTGTACTTTCATTGACGGAGGCACAGCAACGAGAACTAGCGGATCTTGACTACGAGTTGACTCGTGCACAGGATGCCCCGTTATTGAAGGCTGCTTTGAAAGAGCAAGTTTCTGGATTGAGTATTAGTCAAATAGATTCGTTGGTGAAATTAGAGGTAGTACTCCTAGAAAATGACAATGATGATGAGTAGACTTTTACCAGATAAAAAATAACATGAAATTTGGAAAGCGCATTACCGATCTTTTATTTGCATTTGATTTATATTTTCATGTAAAGTAATCATGTTTCAAATATTGGGCGAACCCTCCTTCTCCTTGATTGAGCATTGAGCTGTTTCCTCTTTTTTGGTTACTGACATGTGAATATGTGAAGTTCAAAGTTTTGATATGAAAAAGATAAAACGAATATGCGAATTTTCATTATCAAACTGCCACACATTTTCGACTTTCCACGCTTCACGCTTTTGATAAAACAATTTCCCTTTATCAAAATCTCATTGTCATATTTTTAGATCCACAAACCTTTCATCATCAATATATCCAGTTACTTTGTTACAAGAGAATGAAGAAAGATTCTTACTACGATACCCCTTTTGGACGTGGTTTATTATACAATACCAAGGACAATGTCAATAAAACTTCTCCCGATTCTGAAGAAGAGCTTCCAAAGATTCATTGCATGAAATTGGAAGATATTACTTTAGCAGATGGAAAACATCCCACTCTCTACACGTGCCAAAATAATTACAGTTACTGCAAGCCTAGGGTGGGAGATGATGTAGTTCTTGGGACAATTGGTCGAGGTTTTGTGAAAGACATTAGGAGAAAAGATGGAGAAGAGGATGATATAGTTCAGGTGGAATTGAGGTCGTGGCGATTGGCTGGGAGAAGTTGCGTTCAGATTTACGCACCTGTATCGGCTTTTGTTAACGTCGATTATGACGATGCGACTACAGATGTTCATCATTACATTGTTGTTAGGAAAAATCGTGTGTTTGAAATGGACATATACGAACGAATAGAGCATGCGAAAGAGTTGAAGAAAAAGGCTATTCCGGTTTTTGTGACTGGAGATTACGTTCAAGCGCTAAACTTGTTTGCTCAAGCTGTACATGCTGTACGGATGCAGCAACATAGTCCTGATTCTACGAACGAAATGCGTGCAGATCTGGTGGAGATTATGATTACATGTTCTAATAATTCTGCAACGTGTAATGCAAAACTAAACAGGTGGGAAGAAGCACAACAGAATGCCCGTAATGCACTTTTGATTATTGATGCTTTAGAAAATAAAAGAGGATTGAAAGTGCATAAAACGCTTCGGCAAGGAGGATTATCTGATTTGAAAATTTTTGGGGAATGGAGAATTAAATCGTTACTTATCATTGCTCGAGCAGAAGGGGAACAACAGGAATATAGTATGGCCATTGTACGCCTAAAAAAAGCTTTGTCGATCACACGTGCCGGATCGCATGCAGGTGCAAAAGTGTTACCTCAATTAGCGAAACAGGATTTAGAAATCCGAAGGTTAATTCAGTCATACGGAGAGCGTCAAAAATTAATCTTTACGAAAGAAAAGGCACGTGCAAAAGCGATGTTTGGTAACGCTTCGACGTCAACCAAGAAAGACGACAATACACTTAAAACTGACCAATCGCATAATGAGAAAAAGCACTCACTTGAAAAGTCGCCTACGCAGACTGAAGGTGGTGGTTTCAATAATGACGCCCCCGTGCAAAAAAGTCATGACAAAATAGAAGATATCAAAGAATGTAAAGACGTTGATACAGATACATCTTACAATGAAAGTGAAGAGGAAGATTTTGAAGCGACCTCCCTCTCATGGCATGAGGAACATAGGGAAGCACTTATTCTTTCTGGGATTGGTGCTCTCGCTTTAGTTGGCTTCAGTTTCATGTTTAAGGGCTCTCGCGGAAGACTATAAGAAATGCAATAGAAGTTGAAAAAGGTAATAGAATTGATTTATTCATGTAGTAGACTGACTTTATCAAGATTATTGTACCTTCCATTGCAACAAATTTTTTTCTAATTTTCTCTAGTTCACTAGAACCCGTAGACCGAATTTTTTTAACACACGCACACGCCTTGTGCATGGCATAATGAAAGCGCAATGATCTAAAAGCAAAAACTTCATTATTGTCGTTGCATCATCAACAAAATCAGGAAGACAATTATATATTTGGGATAACGATTCCGTTGTAACAGATAGGTTGATTTGTTTCTTCCCAGACGACATCACAGTGGCCTTGGTCACTTTATGCATCTTGTGGTTTTCATAATAAGTAATACGTGCTTCAAGCTTTAGTTTTATTCTAAACTTACTATCATGTCCAATAATAGCCTATAGAATTAGCAATATCTTGCGATCCCTCTGGTGGTATTGGAGTATCATCGTCAACGGTTGCTGGTTGTCGCTGATGTTCATAAAAGTTATTAGGCCCAGGATGAGAGTGGTTCTCTTCTGGTGTATTTGATTGATGCACGGTCATGGTAGGGTCGGGAGGAGAAGAGTGAAGCATTTGTTGATTAAAATCAGTCACTGCTGGATTTCTTACTACATCACTGTTCACATTATGATGAGAAGCCGAGAAAGTAGAAATTGCATTTGCCCACGTTCTGAAACAATCTCGAACCTGATAATCCTGTACGAATGTTCTTTCTTCTCCCATAGCTGCTAGCATATGCGCTTCCATGCCAGCTAGATTCTTCTCTGTAATTCCGAACGCCCGAAGCTTTTCTGCATACCTTTTGTTACTAGATGTATACTGATCGCATCCCAGAGCATTAGATTTAATGATAGTTTCAGGGTCTGTCGCTTTTGCAGCCATGACCATTGCTGTCAAAAGTAACCGATGAACCGTTCTTGGAACCAGGAAAGGACACTTCTCGGCATTTCTTCTTGTTTCCGTAGAACAAGCTCTATCTAAATAAATCAGCGCATAAACCTTGCACATTGGGCTGCAATCTAACGCATTTTGCAATTCACGTAAATAAATTGATAGCTCAGGTCCCCAATGTTCAACTCCAACTTTACTAGGTCGAGGCCGTGCCTGGTGAAAAACAGTCAAACGCAAATCTCGAGGATCCTCATTTACATCCAGTGGATCTTGCATAGACAGTCTGGACAAATAATCATCTGAGCAGCTTAACTGACGATTGATTTCGCAAGTAAACTGCAAGGCCTTCGCTACATTTTCATTACTCAATACATCCACAAACATGGGACTTGAGCTAGGGATTAAGAACTGATCCTGATGTACACCGTAAACATATGGATAGCAAATCAATATAAAGAAAAAGAGAGAAGAATATCTCAACAAAATAACGAACAACTTTTCAAGTGCCATTTTCAGTCAAGTTGAAAATATATAGTTCAAAACTTCAACCAAATGTAATTATTCTAATACTGGAACCCCTCTCAAATGGCGTGGACCTTCATCTGACTCTCGATCAATGTATATGTATCTATTAATATTCCTTGCTTTACTTGTGCCTAGTGGTAGTATTGTCAAAATTAGTACGAGATGGAGAGGTGTGTATTACCAGTTTGCAAGAGTGATCGATGTTCAATTTTTTCATGCTGGGCTCTCTCCACTTTCTCGACCTCGACATGAATGATGTACGAGTAGTACGTAGGTTGACACTTGAAAATTCGCCCAAGATTAGACGCGAACTTCCCTCGTTACGAGGTACACGTGTAACTCACCGATCCAACAAACTTCATCCATTGCGAATTCTAACTTTTTATTCTCTCTCTTACGTACAAAAGCGCGGAGGTACATGTGTAGTGTAATTGATTGGAAATATTGTCCAAAATTGAAATTTATCTATTTCATATCGGATGTCATTGAAGTATAATAAGAAATAAGAACTACCTCCCGTCAGCAATTCCGCGAGGCACTTCTCATCAAGTGCATAGAGTATCCGTACCTTATGTTCGAGTCGAACGCATCCATCCGAACCTTTCCATACAAAATTTGTCATCTACAGGCAGAACACCACGAAGGGTACATATTTCATACAATAGGTACATGGTCGAATCCCCTCCTGTTCTCGCGTGTCAAACACACCAGCTCCAGCTCCAGCTACACACACTCGTAGAGACGAGAGGGGGGGATTGAAGGAATCAAAAGAGAGAATCTCGCCATCGTCTTCATACAGATGTTCACCACGCAATCGTACTTTCGTTTCTCCATCCAGTCAACACAATACCCTCACAACATATAAAGACTCCATCCAAGTGCGGGATAAGTACGTTGTATCATTGAGGCCTATTCTATTTCCTCTCTATTTATATGTTTGATCTGATTGAAAAAAGCACGGGACTTGCATGCTGAAAAGGGCGTGGTTGTAATTGCACGAAGGCCTTTTACGATATTTTTCTAGAATCGACTTTGTTCACAGAACAGATAAACAGTTACTCGTCAACATTTTTATTATACCGCTGCTCGGGGTTACAAAGCAAGAATAGGAGCAGGAGCGAAGATTTGCAAACATGGCGACTTCCACGTTGACTGTTTCGACAATGAATCTCAATGATATTCACAGAGCGACGGATGTCAGTAGTAGCAGCAACAACAACCGGCATGGAAAAAGTGGGAATCTCAATTCGTTCGATGCTATGCTTCTTCCCCCAAAGAGTACTGAAAGTACACCAACTTCAGCTGCTGCGGTATCTCCTCATTTTGGACCGATGGGGAATTTTTCTTTGACTACGCACTCGCCGGTTGAAAGTGCAGGAGAAGCGGAGTTACGGTCGCATGTTCATCCTTACCTGACTCGAAAACCTACGTATCTTTCGGGGAATGGTCGCTATAGTTCACAGAATGTTGTGTCAAACCAGGTACAAATTTACTCGGCAATTGGGTCTCTTGAACAAAATAGTTATGGAAATAAGCAGTTTGAATCGAAGTTGTTGTATAAGAATTCACAGCAGTACCATCTATCGATTAACAGTACAAGTCCAGAGAACTCGTTATTGAGGAAACAAAGAACTGTATCGCCACCTGTCACAGCGGCAAATTTAAATCATCAGTTCGCTAATCATCCACACTATCGAGCACACTTTTTGTCGAATACTACTGAAATGCCGAATGAGAATTCAACTCAAACAAAGATGATATGCAACTCATCTAAAAGCCCATACGTCACGAATGGGAGTGTCAGTCCGAACTTCATAACTCGTGAAGACCGAAATAAGTCAGATGCTACAAGTAAAATCGATGTTATAGCGAAGATCGACCGCCTTCCAGAAAATTCTCAAAATGTAATTCACGCGTCAGCATCAACGGGAAATTTAGATAAGCAATTGAATGAAAGCTCCCATATAAAGGATGATTTTGTAGCTGAGATGGTGCCAAAGGTGAAAAAGAAGAAGAAGAAAGTGAAAGTAAATGATATCCCTACAGAAACATTTCGCCCCGTTTGTGACGCCTACACGCCTAGAGTGAAAAAGATTGATTATAAACCTGCGACAGAGAGGGCATCGAATGCCATGTTTACAACGATGGGGACAATATCGCGTCCGAACTTCAGGGATGCACTACGTCGTGTTGCAATGATTATTCAACAGCATGTTGTAAAAATTGAACAACGAAATGAAGATAGACCATTTACATCGGGGCGTGGTGGCCTATTTGACAAGAAAATGGTTGATCTCTTTTCTGAAGAAAATTTTGTGTCGCCTCGCTTCAAATATACTATGGTTCGTATTCCAATGGCACGACCGGGAATGATTTGTTCCATGAAAAATATAAAGCCTTCTTATGCGATTCCCATGGAAGACGAAATATACGATTTTGCCCATAGACTTTTTAAGTCAGTCCAGCTGTCAAGTGAGTGCTCCATCGTTTGTTTAATTTACGTCGAAAGATTGATGGAAGTAGCACGTGTTCCGTTAATGGCTAGTACCTGGCGGCCAATAGTTATGTGTGGATTACTACTTGCAAGCAAAGTTTGGCAAGATCTTTCATCATGGAACATTGAGTTTGCAAGTGTATACCCTCAATTTTCACCAGAAGCTATAAATCGGTTGGAGATTTTGTTTTTACGTCAAGTCAAGTGGGATCTTTACATCTCAAGCAGTTTGTATGCCAAGTATTACTTCGCGTTGCGTTCTCTCCTTGAAAAGAAAGATTTTCGTCAAAGGTACAATAGAATGGTTGGTGTAGCCGGTGGTATCGACATGAATCAAGCTTTGGAGATTCAGAAGCGTACTGAACGTATAAAGGAGGAAACGCTAAGTCAACAACTCAGTCGGAGTATGTAATTTTTAGTAATTTTGTTTTGAATAGATTAGTGTACAGACTATTAAAGTTAATTGAGAAATAGGATTTACGAAGTCCCAGGAGAAAGAAGATCAGTGTTAGAATCTCGTAGATCCTCATAAGGAGATACCAACATCAGTGAAGAGCCTTATATCACAACTGAGTCACATTGTGCAATTCGACATAAAATAAATTAGATTGCAGAAACTAGAAAATGTTTTATAGAATGAAGTGCTTCTGAGGTAGAGAGTAGAGAGAGGGAGAGACTGGAGAAGGAAGAGGCAAAAAAAGAATCTTGTAGATCCTCAAACGGAGATGTGTACAAAACATTACTTTAATTATATTGTCCTCACTCTCTATAGTTTTGATGTAGATTTACGAGGAGTACACGACTATTATACCTTTACCGGTATGTATATTTCAATGATAATAACACCCGATCGATTAGGACAAGACCGGCAGTGGTGACAATCTTTTGAAGAGTGGCACCAATTACGTACAATTTACTCGTACACAAATGACATGTACGTACCCTCGCACTCATGAAAAAATGGAATGAAGAATCTTCTACAAGTTCGCATCCAACACGCCACCGTAGAGAGAGAGAGAGAGCGTTGACATTTATTCTCATACAGCTATATTCGCTAATGCTGAACACGTACGTCAAGTAATATGTCGCAACAAAAATCCATCCAATCCTCCTCCTATCCATGTAGAGTACCTGCACACAAGTCCGTAGTACGTAGTAGGATTCTACCTTTCCTACAAAACTCACAAATAATAATACTTGCTTGATTGAAGCATCATGTTCTCCATGAAAAAAGCTCTCCTCCTCGCGGCATTGGCTCTCACTGCCACCAACTCCTATGCCTTTGCACCGAGTGGTTCCAGTATTGCCAAGCCGTTCGTTGCTTCTTCCCAGGCTAAGATCTCGGGTGCCGCAGTCGGGTAAGTGTTTTAGTTGAGTTCGGTGTGTTCGTCAAGACTTGACGTACGTATATGAAAGTGCGTGTAGGAATCTACGAGAGATTGGAGGATTCATTGGAGGAATTGTGGTTGACACGTTGGATTACTCTTTCTATTTGTAATTGGCATGTGAAACATGGAAAAGTGAAACGTTGTAGATCTACCTTATATTTTACTGGACATGGAATATTTTTGTTTCTATGATATGTTATTTGTGTGTTTGTGATTGTTGTTATGGATCGAATCGAATCGAATCATTCTCTTATCATTTCTTTTGTTTGTTGGTGTTATTTGTCTCTTTTTTCAAATTTCACACTTTATATATTTGTATGTCTACAAATATTCATCGATAATGTCAACACGGAAGAAGTGTGAAAGCTTCCCCTACGGCGTTGTCCATGTCTGGAGGAGCTGCGGCGGCAGAGGCGGAATCATCGGGAGGCCTTGCGGAGACTCTTCAGACTGGCTCCTACTTCGCCCTTTGGTACCTTTTCAACATTGCCTACAACATCTACAACAAACAGGCTTTGAATGCTTTGGCCTTTCCCTGGACCATCGCTACCATTCAGATGGCTACTGGAATCTTTTACTTCGTTCCCATGTGGTTGGTTGGAGCTCGTGCTGCACCCAAGCTTAGTAAGGATGATTTGAAGACTCTCTTTCCCATTGCTCTTTGCCATACCGGTGTTCACGTCGGAGCCGTTATTGCCCTTGGTGCCGGAGCCGTTTCTTTCGCTCACATTGTCAAGGCAAGTGAGCCCGTTGTCACCTGTCTTCTCAATGGAATCATCCTCAAGCAGATCCTTCCCCTTCCTGTTTACATGACCCTTCTCCCCATCATTGGTGGAGTTGCGATTGCCTCGATGAAAGAGCTCTCTTTCACCGTCCTTGCGTTGGCCAGTGCCATGCTTTCGAATGTTTCTTCTTCCCTTCGAGGTGTCCTCTCCAAGAAAACCATGTCTGGAAAGCAGATTGGTGAGAACATGGACGCGCAGAACTTGTATGCTGTCCTTACCGCTATGTCCACCGTCATTTTGATTCCTCTCATGCTTGCCATCGAGGGAACTGGATTCCTCGGTGCGTTCAAGGGGGCAGTAGATGCTGGAGAATTTACTACGAAGAGTCTTTCCGTTCTTCTTGGTCTTGGTGGATTGTCGTACTATGCTTATAATGAGGTCGCGTTCCTTGCTCTCGGAAAGGTAAGTTTTGCCTTCGTTTTCGAAGTTTTATCAAAATCTGATTAATCGACTTTTTTGCTTTAGGTCAACCCTGTCACCCATGCTGTCGGTAACACCATCAAGCGTGTTGTGATCATCGTTGCTTCTGTTATTGCATTCAAGACCCCTATGAGCACTGGTTCTGTCATTGGATCTAGTATCGCTATTGCCGGAACTCTTCTCTATTCTCTTGCTATGAATGCGACAAAGAAGTAAAGTAAATCTATAAATGTTACTTCCAAGTATTACTTTAAGGGGCATTATCCTACATGGCTAAACATAAGTAGCGTAACTATCAAGGGTATTAATAAAAATTTGCGGAAAATTTTAATTTAGATTGTCTTTGTAAACCTTTTTATGTTTTCAATTTACAAGAGGTTTGGATGGTTTTGGATTTTGGTTAGTCATATTCAATTACAGTCACTTTTTACAACTTATTTTTCTTTATCGGATATCGCTGGAGAAGGAACCCATACAACGCCTAGTTTGATACATGAGCAATAGAAGACAAGCATCACCTGAATGAAGTGACGACTAGGACGAAGACAAGGAGATCTAAGCGGTTTTACACTTCGTTTGATAGACAAGATCCACTTAAAGTCTTTGACGACAAGTATGAAAAAAGAACTACCGGTAGGTAAGATGATTGTCATCGTAATTCTACGTAAGATCTGCGATTAGGCCATCAGTGCGAGAATCAATGAAAAGTAAGCATCAAGACGTAAGGGGTACAGACGATTGACGGACACACATCATTGTGAAAGGTGCGAAGAAATTAGAAATCTCAAAACTTAATAGGATGATACAATGCAAGTATAATTGCAGCTCACCACGAGCGTCGCTCAGGTGGAACTCACCATTTGGCTGTATCCAAACCTCTTCAGTCTTATGTGTAGTTATCTGAAGATAAGGTTGGTTATCATGTAGTTGAGTAGTTTAAACCTAGAACATTAAAAACATTTAACCACGTGTTACTCAACCGTATCTTCAGATAACTACACATAACATTAAGTACTCACAACACGGCATTTGTGTCAATAGTCCAGCGTTGAATCGAGATATCAATAGTCCTTTCTGATCTAGTCAACACTAAATTGAAAATTCTCTGTCTCAACTAAACGAATGAGGTGCGACGTCAATCGGAACCAGATTACTTTTCTCGGATATAAGCGATTGACGCAAGCGAGTGCAGATACGTCTCTCCCTACTCCAATCGTTCAATAATCATTGCCGAAGCACCACCTCCTCCGTTACATATCGATGCGCATCCTATTGATGCATCTTTAGTTTTCAAGACGTTGTACAGCGTTCCAATTATTCTTGCACCAGACATACCAATTGGATGACCTAAAGACACAGCTCCTCCAAAAATATTGACTCTCGTTGGGTCCAAATCTAATATTTTCATATTTGCTAAACTAACCACACTGAAAGCTTCATTTATTTCATGGTAATCGACATCATTGATCACCATCCCCGCATTTAACAATGCATCATTGATAGCTTTAGATGGAGTTGTTGTAAAGTCAACTGGTTCTTGTTCCGCTTCTCCTGTTGATAAAATTCGAGCAAGTGGCTGAATACCCAAAAATTTCGCATTTTCCTCGCTCATTATCACCATCGCAGCAGCTCCATCATTGATACTACTCGCATTTGCCGCTGTCACCGTGCCCTCACCATTTCGTAAAAACGCCGGTTTGAGCGTAGACATCTTATCCAATCTCGCCGCACCTGGCTCTTCATCTTCTATAACCTCTATCATCTCAGAAGATCCCCTCTTCGCCTTTTTCACAGGAGTTATCTCAAACTCAAACCTGCCTTCTGCCTGCGCCTTCAAAGCCCTATTATAACTCTCCCTCGCATAATCATCCTGTTCCTCCCTCGAAATCGAATAATCCACCGCTCATTTCTCCCCACACATCCCCATATGTTGATCATGATACACATCCCACAACCCATCCTGCACAATCCCATCCAACAACGGTTCCCTCGCATGTCCCAACGCCACACCACCCCGTAACTCCCTCAAATAAAACGGCACATTCGACATACTCTCCATCCCACCTGCCAACACTATTCTATGCCGATGAACGGAGCAAGTCTGCGCTGCCAACGAAGCTGCCTTCATACCCGAAGCACACACTTTATGAACCGTCGTACATATCGTACTCACTGGTAAGTGAGCGTTTAACACAGCCTGTCGTGCTGGAGCCTGACCCATTCCTGCGGATAGAACGTTTCCTATGTAAGCCTCGTGTATTTGTATGGCTGCCTCATCCTCCTCAGGTTCGGCACTACTACTACTACTACTACTACTACTACTACTACTACTACTCGTAGAAAGTTGGACTGGAATGGGAAGACGATGCAAGGCAGCGGTTATGGCAATGGATCCTAATTCAGGTGCGGTAAACGAAGAGAGAGAACCGCGGAATTTACCAATGGGTGTTCGTGCGAACGATGCGATGATGGCTTTGTGGGCGGCCATGGTGATGGTGATGGTGATGGTGTGATTGTGAGAAACACACGTGGGATGAGAACGTTTGGATATTTTGTTTCAAAATGTTTTGGAACCCTTTTTTGGTATTCGGAGAATCGCCAACAAATCGACCCCAAACAGAAAAATGCACAATTATCTATCTCATGGATGAAACAACAAGCTGTAGCAACTCTAATACCTACCCAATGGAAACGAAAATTAGTGACAATATGATCTGAAACACACTTGATAAGCTGCTACCATGAAAAATGGATTTGTGTACACCTGATGGAAATATGGGTCATTCCTACTCATAGAGGGGTTCTCATCACGATTTCGATGATGATGAGGATGAGAAGCACGAATCAGAGGAAGATGAGTTCCCAGGCGAAATCACGCATGAAGGCAATAAAGTTCAAGTTATAAGAAACGAATGGAGAAAGAGAGAGCCACGGTGGAGGAACAATGTAAGGGCCATACTGATGGTACTGATTTGGTGTATGGGTTGACAGATCGTAGAGAAAATTAAGAAATCGATACCTTCGACTACAACGGGTACAAGCCTCCAAAAGGAAAATACATTGCTCACAAATGGATTGCAACAAAAGAAATCAGTTTACATTTTATCAGACATTGCAACTGGTAGTGATAATTATGGATTGATACAGCTCAGTGCTCAGATTTTTCGTATGGTCCAGCATAATAGTAAATTGACGTCTGAGATTGAGAGAGAATGCTTTGATGAGTATGTAAGACCTTCAAATGATGCCTTTCGGGAAGAAAACTTATTTCAAATTCATGGTTTGCATAGGGATCACCCTCGCATCAAAGAAGCAAATTATATCAATGCAGTATGACGCCGATTTTGCACATAAATGAAATTTAACATATCCCGATCGTTGACTATTATAAACCATAAATACACAAATACATCACTCACACTATACATGATCGGATCGTGCGCTAAAAAAGGTGTTTTATGAGCGTTCTGGAAAGAAATTTTTAAAGTGCGAAAAAGTGCATATGTATGGTGTTTTCAAGGCTCTATTTCTCATGATAGAAGCAAGCTATCACTTATTTGACACTTTCCCAACAAAGACTAGAGATAAAACTTTGATATGACGAGTCGATCTTTTTGTTTATGATAGTTTATCACTTCAACAAACATTACCTATTTAACCTAATTTTCTCGTTGGAAATTACGTAAAGCTAAATAATGGTTGTTCGAAAATATCTCAACTTCTATTCAATCATATTCATTGCAAATTTGCAGATATATCCCAAACACTATGATAAGGAGTACGGGGTACTTGGATGGAATGGTTAAAATTAAGTTTCTGGAAGCGAAGATACAAAATTTGACCAAATTGCGGTTAACCCTAATTATTTCATAATTTATTTCTTGAAAAAAAATTATAATTTCACCTGCCCTGATATTTTTATCA
>Ga0115008_10000995_pt1 | contig 22332 bp, 33 predicted proteins | sample FraStrMetagenome_FD_87164 | JGI IMG/M metagenome (GOLD analysis project Ga0115008, IMG submission 87164) | Marine eukaryotic phytoplankton communities from Arctic Ocean - Fram Strait ARC3M Metagenome | ecosystem: Environmental > Aquatic > Marine > Oceanic | place: Fram Strait | collected...
AATTATCAGCATTAGCAAATGATGGGACTTTTCGAGTTATATCTTTGTCAGATGGCTCTTCTTCTAATAGATTATGGTTATATTTTACAGTAGGAAGTAATTTGATACAAGTTTTTGATGGCACTACTATTATTGCTTATACAATAGTTGTTACAAATATGATAAAAGTAGCAGTAGTTTATGATAGTAACGGAACGAGAATGTGGGTAAATGGTTTGCAAGTAGGTTCAAATTCTTACGTTGGGTTTAGTGGATTTGACAGATTAAATTTTGATGATGGTGCTGGTGGTAATAAATTCTTCGGCAAAGTAAAACAACTACAAGTCTACGATACTGCTTTAACAGATAATCAACTTATACAACTAACAGGAGAAGCAGGTACTCACTTTTTTGAATCTTATGCAGAGATGGCATCAGCATTAACTTATACAATACAATAATGGCGAATCCAAGTTTACAAATAGGTAATAGTAATTGGGCAATAAAAGAAGATAATCTTTTAGGCTATAGTACGGCAGGTACAAGGTTTATACCTCAGCCTATAACAATGACAAGAGCATCAGCAGGTACTAGAGTTAATCCTCAAGGCTTGGTTGAAACTGTTGAGTTGTTGGGTAGTGAGTTGGTAACTAATGGAGATTTTGCTACTGATACGGATTGGACTAAAGGTACAGGTTGGACTATTAGTGGTGGTACTGCTAATGCTAATACAACAGGTAGTTTTGTTAACTTAACACAAAACAATGTATTTGAAAATGGTAAAACATACAAAACTTCATTTACTATTACTAATTATACTCAAGGAGAAATTAGACTAACACAAGCAGGTATTGATATATCAGGTAGTCAAAACAGTTTAGGAACTTATGAAACAACATTTACTTCTTCAAGTGCTGATGCAAGGTGTATTATGCAAGGAATTAATTCTTTTATAGGTTCAATAGAGAACGTATCAGTAAAAGAAGTAACAAGAAACAATCTTGCAAGAGTAGATTATGATGGTACTGCTTCTTCATTATTAGTAGAGCCACAGAGGACTAATTTAGTTACTTATTCAGAAGATTTTAGTCAATCTTTTTGGACAAAAACCACAGCAACTTTAACTACAGGTTTTGTTGCTCCAGATGGAACTACTAATGCTTCTAAATTAAATGCCACTGCTAATAATGGACAAGTTTCATTTAATGTAGCGACTAGCACAACAGACAACAAATCTATATCAGTTTTTGCTAAAGCAAATACATCAACATCTCAGCTAAGAATTAATGAAGAAAATTATAATGGAAACCTTACACTTTTTGATTTAAACTTAGGTGTTATAATATTTAGTAATGGAGCAAGTAGTAAAATGGAAAATTATGGTAATGGGTGGTATAAATGCACACATATTCAAGATTATGCAGCAGGTCAAACATCAGTTGTTTTTGCTTTGAGGTCGCAAACAGTAGATAGTTTTTATTTGTGGGGTGCGCAAGTAGAAGCAGGTTCTTACGCTACATCTTACATACCTACAAGTGGTTCTACAGTTACAAGAGTAGCAGACCAATACTCAAAGACAGGTATTAGTAATTTGATAAATAGTGAGGAAGGGGTTTTGTTTGTTGAAATGGCTGCACTTGCAGATGATTCGACAGATAGAAGAATAACTATGTCAGATGGAACAACTCAAAATAGAATGGCTATTGGATTTGATAATGCATCCAATAAAATTAAATATTTCTTAATATCATCAAATATTACACAAGTAAACAAAGATATAAGTGTAAGCAATATAACTCAATTTAATAAGATTGCATTTAAGTATAAATTAAATGATTTTGCATTATGGGTAAATGGTGTAGAAGTCGATACTGATACAAGTGGAAGTACGTTTTCTGCAAATACTTTAAGTGTTTTAAGGTTTGCTGGCTACTCGGGTGCTTCACAAAACTTCTACGGCAAAGTAAAACAACTACAAGTCTACGATACTTCGTTGAGCGATACTCAATTAGCAGCATTAACTTCATAAATAAAAAGAAATGAATATATATAAATTACAATACACAGACAAAGCAGAAGGAGATGCTGACTTACTTGCTAAAGGTACTTATGAAGTAGTAACTGAAGAAGGTGTTACTCAAGAAGTCTATATTAATGGTACACAGGCAATAGTCTATATAGGACAGATAGTAGAGATACCTGCAACTTATGACAAAGATGGACACGAATTAACTCCTCCTGTTTATTATAGTGGAGTATTCTATGACTTAATGACTACAGAAGAATATGACTTTGGAACTAATGAGTTATTTCCAACAGATTGCGTACATTCGTTTTTAGGATATGCAAAAAATGCTGAAGGTACTGACATAGACCCTGATGAATTAATAATAGAATAAAAATGGAAAATATACTAAGTGTAGATTTATCAAGTGAAACAAGTCCAGTAGTACAAGAAGTACGAGGTCGTGAATATATAGAATATGGTACTGAAAATTGGAAAAATTTATATCCACAATTTCTTATTGACTTATATTACAATTCTAGTACTCATGCTGCTATTGTAAATACTACTTCGGAAATGATTTCAGGAGAAGATATTATAGTAGAAGAAAATGATAATCTTGAACAATTTGTTAAACTTAAAAAATTCTTAGCTAATGCAAATGGTAAAGAATCTCTACACGAAGTATTAAAAAAAGTAAGTTTAGATTTTAAACTACAAGGTGCGTTTGGTTTACATATTATTTGGAATAAAGCCAAAACAGAAATAGTAGAAATATACCATGTTCCATGTGAACGTATTAGAGCAGGTAAACCTAATGATATGGGTGTAGTAGATACTTACTATATTTCAGCAGATTGGTCTAACACAAGAACAAACAGACCTACACCTATAGCAGCATTTAATAGTAAAGACAGAACTAATCCTAGTCAATTATTATATACTGGTTTATATAGTCCTAATATGGATATATACCATACTCCTGATTATTTAGCAGCAAACAACTGGGCGTTAGTAGATTCTAGAGTATCTGAATTTCATCTTAACAATATCAGTAACGGATTTTCTGGAAGCTATATGATTTCTTTTGCAAATGGAATACCTACGCAAGAGGAGAGAATGCAGATAGAAAGAAGTTTAGCAGATAAATTTACTGGTGCTAGTAATTCAGGAAAGTTTGTGTTGACTTTCTCAGATGATAAAACTAGAACTCCTGAAATAACTCCTATATCAGTTAGCAACGCAGACAAGCAATATCTTGCGTTACAGGAACTTTTAGTACAAAACATACTTACAGGTCATAGAGTTACTTCTCCGATGCTTATGGGTATTAAAAACGATACAGGGCTAGGTTCTAATGTAGATGAGATGAACGCAGCTTTTGAGATATACTTAAATACTGTTATTGTACCTTATCAAAAACACATACTAAAAACATTATCTAAAATATTTGATATTAATGGTATAAATATTCCTTTATCTTTCGTACAAGCTAAACCAATTACTACTAAGTTTTCAATAGAAGATTTGAAAGAGGTAATGACTCAGGATGAGATAAGAGAAGAACTTGGATTGAAACCTTTAAATGATGAAGAACTAACGGCAGAAGATGATGATAACTATAGTTTAAAAAAAGTAGGTACAATAGTTTCTGATGGTAAAGAGTTACCTTTATTTGATAGTATAGAAGAAGCTGAAGCAGAAGCAGAAAGAATAGGTTGTAGTGGGCATCATATACATACGCAAGATGGTAAAGATTATTTTATGCCATGTCAAGACCATGATCAATTAATTAATTTAAAAGATTGTGATTGTGATAAGAACAAAGAGAACTGCGACAAAAAGTGTTATGAGAAAACTGAGTTAGATGCTTTCTTAGAAACTGTTGAAGATATTCCAGAGGGTTGGGAATTAGTAGATGAAGAAGTAGTAGATGGAGAACACGCAGACTTTGACTTTGAAGATGAGTTAAATAAAATAGCTAGTGAAAAAATAGAGTTTGCAACTACTGGAGTTGCTAGACCTGATTCTAAATCTGAACAAGATGGTATATCTAAAAAAACATATGACTATTATAGAGTTAGATATGTATACGCACAAGATAACTTTTTAACTAGAAAGTCAGGTAAAAAAAGAGATTTTTGCCAAAAAATGGTAGAAGCTAAAAAACTTTATCGTAAAGAAGATATAGAAAGAATGTCTACTAAAAGAGTAAATGCAGGATGGGGTAAAGGTGGTGCAGATACTTACGATATATTTTTATTTAAAGGTGGTGGTAATTGTCATCATTTTTGGTTAAGACAAATATACAGAACAGAATTAGGTATATCTGTAAGTACAAAGATTAAAGATGCAGATTTAGTAGGATATACTAAAGCAAGGTCAGAGGGGTTTACTGCTAAGAAAAACGACAAGAGAGTAGCTATAGCACCTAAAAGAATGAAAAATAACGGATTTGTAAAAAAGAGATAATATGGCATACGTTTTATTTATATCAGAAGAAAAATTAAAAGATAGCACAAGTATATATGGTTCAGTAGAAACTTCAATGTTACTTCCATTTGTAAAACAGGCACAAAAATTATACTGCGAAACAAAACTAGGAACTAAATTAAATGATAAATTAAAAGATTTAATTGTAGCAGGTACAGTAAATAATGTAGGTAATGAATACTATGCAACATTATTAAATACATACATAGGAGATTTTCTACCTAACATGGCTTTGTATCATGCACTACCTTTTTTACGTTTTAAGATTGAAAATGGTAATATATATTCTAAAACATCAGAAACTGGTACTGCATTGACTACATCAGAATCACAACACTTAAGAAGTGAAATTTTAAATACTGGAGAGTATTACATTGAAAGAATGATTGATTACATTAAAAACAACATTAGTCGTTTTCCTGAGTACAATACAAATTCAGGTGCAGATGTATCTCCTGATTCAAATGGTTTTTCTTATCAAGGAATGAATTTAGATAGACCACAAGGACAAGGAGATAAGATAACTCTTAGAGATTTTTTAACTCCTGATTTAACATAATGAAGAAACATTATAAAGTAAAAGAAGAAAATAAAACCAAATTGATTAAATTTTTGAGAAATGCCAATACAAAAAACAATACAGGACAGTCTAGAAGTAGCAGCAGTCAACGGAACAGTCTTAAGCGTAACAACGTTTAGCAACATAGAGATAGCTTTAAAAATTATTTTGTTAGTTGTGTCTATAGCGTACACGATTGACAAGTGGTATAGTCAAAAGAAAAAGCACAATGAAAAAAAATAAGTTAAACAGTACAAATCCACGATACAAAAAAATTCAAGAAGTAGAAAAAACTAGAAAAGTTTTAATCAATAATGTAAAAGGGATTAAAATTTATGCAGTCTATAATATATGATAAAACATTTTAAAACATCTGAGTTTGATAGTCCTGATAAAGTTGGTAGTGGAGATAAGATGGATAAAGATTTTTTAATGTTATTAGATCAAGCTAGAGAATTAGCAGGAGTACCTTTTAAAATTACAAGTGGCTATAGAACAAAAGAATGGAATCTTAAAGTAGGAGGGCGAGTAGGTTCTAGCCATTGTAAAGGTTTGGCAGCAGATATACATTTGCCAAAAAGTTCAAGAGAGAGATTTTTAATTATCAATTCAATCTTAAGTGTAGGAATAAACAGAATAGGAATAAGTTTTAAAAATGGTTTTCTACATTGTGATGTTGATAAATTAAAAGATGAGCAAGTTTTATGGAGTTATTAATTATTAATTTTAAAATAAAAATCAAATGAAAAATTATATTCTTACACAATTACTTACATCAAAAAAAGTTTGGTTAGGTATTTCATCTATTGTTATACCTTTAATTGCAACAACTTTAGGTGTAGATGAAGATGCAGTATCTAAAATTTGGTGGAGTTTAATTGCCATGCTTATGGGGCAATCAGCAGCAGATTTCGGAAAGTCTAAGAAATAAAAGATAATTGTCTGTAAATGGTAAAAGACTAAGATTGTCCTCTGAAGAAGTTGAACTAATCAACGAGTTCAGGGGGCAAAACTTAGACAACATAAATGGTAATACTGCACTAGACATACATCTTAAAGACAGAGGTATTAATAAAAAAGATGTTGTTAGTGTAAAGCATTGGCAAAGTATGTCAGGAGAACTAAGATTCTCTATAGTTACAAAAGAAGATTTTGGTGCAGAGCAAAAGAATTTGCTTGAAGATATTAAAAACTTAATAGATAATCATGCACCAACATATCCAACAATAAAAAGAACTAAGGGAGAACATCTTTTAGTTATAAATCCTGCCGACATACATATTGGTAAACTTGCAGTAGCATTAGAAACTGGAGATGAATATAATAGCAAGATAGCTTGTGAAAGAGTTTTAGAGGGTGTTACAGGGCTTTTAAGCAAGTCTAAAGGGTTTAGTATAGATAGGGTGTTATTTTGCGTAGGAAACGATATTTTACATATTGACAATGTATACAATCAAACTACGGCAGGTACAAGGCAAGATGTAAATGGTAAGTGGTGGGAACATTTTGAATTAGCTTTAGATTTATATGTTAAATGTGTAGAGATGCTTAGAAATATAGCGCCTGTAGATGTTGTTCATTCAATGTCTAATCACGATTATCAAAGTGGATTTCACTTAGCACACGCACTTAAAAGTTGGTTTAGAAAAGCAGAAGATGTTACATTTGATATAAGTGTAGCACATAGAAAATACTATAAGTATGGATCAAACCTAATAGGTTTAGAACATGGAGATGGTGCTAAGATGGATAATCTTCCTATGCTTATGGCTAATGAAAGACCAAATGATTGGTCAGATACTAAGTATAGATACTGGTATTTACATCACTTACATCACAAAATTAAATACAAGTGGAGAGATGCAAAAGATTTTATAGGAGTTACTGTAGAATATATGCGTTCTCCAAGTGGCACAGATAGTTGGCATAGCAGAAAAGGTTTTTGTGGAGTTCAAAAAGCAGTAGAGGGTTTTATACATTCTAAAGAATCAGGACAAATTGCAAGATTAGTACACTACTTCTAATCTATTAAAAATCAATAGCTTACATTTATTTAACATTTAAATTGTTAATAACTTATTTAATTACTTTGTTAATTAGCAAATTAATTAATTGTATATTTGCAATCTAATTATAAATAAATTATATGAAAACTCAATACAAAGTTATTAATAGAAATAACAGAAAAGAATACACTTTAAATGCTGAAGAACTATCTAAGTTTTTTAAGCATCAATTAATGTCGGATTATGCAATATCAAAGCTACCTTCAAAACAAGAATCATTCCTTTTAAGTTTAGCGATAGGGTGTTTTTCTTTAGCTTTTATAGTTACTGCAACTAAAATTGTAATGCGATGGTTATAGAAAGATTACCTACACCGACAAGACCAACTCCTCAAAGGTTAATAGAGATTCAAAAAGAGCATCAAGAGGCATTACAAAAGATATATGATAAATGTGATGATAGGATAGTTCATGCTACACTACATTACTTTAAAGGTACTACTCAAGTATTAAAGCAAGTACATTATTTAAGTGGTGCTAATGGTAGAGCAATCTATTCATCAGATGATGATAGGTGTTATAACTCTTGTATAATGGTAGGAACAGAGTTACAGATGGCTAAGGATAAAAGTGTATATAATATTACAGGATCTTATTCTTACAATCTAACAGAAGAAATGTTAAAGATGTATGAAGATAATGATAGACAGTTAATAATAATTAAATAATAATAATAAATATGAAAAATAGTAAAGTAACAAGTGTTCAATCAAATGGAAGTTGGGAGGGTAAATATGGTGTTATGTATAAATTTGAAATTGGTTTTGAAAATGGAGATGTAGGAGAATACTCATCTAAGAATCAAGAACAAAATAAATTTGTAATAGGAACTAATTCAGAATATGAATACACAGATGGTAAGTTTCCTAAAGTAAAACCAGTTTATATAAAACCTGATTCTTTTAATCAATCAAGTCCTAAACAAGATGTAAATGTAAATAATTCAATAGCGAGAGCAGTAGCTTTTAAAGGTGCTATAGATTATGATAATCAATGTACACAAGAAGATGTTATAAAAAATGCAAAGTATTTTTATGATAATTGGCTTTGTGATAATAATGTTGTGCAAAAAAAAGTAGATAAGGTAGCTGATCCTAATCAATATGCTTCTGCTTTTGATGCAAAGTTTAAAGGTTCTACACCTGATGATTTACCTTTCTAAAATGACTGATACAGAAAAGTTTATAAATATATGCGACCTTACTACCAGTTTAGTAGGGTTGCATAAAGGTTCTTTAGCTGATAAAACTAGAAAGCAAGAATATCAGATACCTAGAATGGTAGCATCTATAATTGCTTTGTTAGAAAAAGAGATACATTATAAAGTTATAGCTAAAGTTTTAAATAGAGATAGGAGTTTAATTTATCATTACAAAAAAAAACATAAGTACAATTACTCATCTTTTCCAAAGTATAGAGATATGTTTAATCTTGTATACAATTCTTTTAAAGAAATTGATGTATCTAAAAAGATTTTTAAGACAAGAGAGGATTTAATGAGTTGTTTAAAAATAGCAGGTATTAAGTCTGTAGTCAAACCACAAGTTAAAATTAAGATCAAAAGTGGAGATGCACTATTTACATTAAATACTAACTATTTTGATTTTTCAAATAATATTAATATTATTAAGGAATCATTAAAAGATTATGATTACAAAACTAATATAATAACATTATGAAAGAATTACTAAGTAGTACGGCTTTTTTAGTAGTTAATAAAGAACTTGCTAGAAACATAGGATTAAAAGAAACTATTTTACTAGCTGACCTTATAAGTAAAGAAGAATACTTTATTAATAATGGAATGACTGATGGATGGTTTTTTAACACAGAAGATAATATATTTAAAGATACTACACTTACTCCTTATCAGCAGAGAAATGCTCTTAAAACTCTTAAAAAGTATGAAATAATAGAAACTAAGCGTAAGGGTATACCTGCTAAACAATACTTTAAAATAAATGAAGAACAAGTTATTAAGTTTCTTAACAACAAGTCATCAACTAACTTAACAACTATTAATAAGAATAAAGAAATAATATTAAATAATAAATTATCTATAAAGGAAAAATTTATTAATCAGGTTATGTTTTTTGATTACCCAAAAGAAATGAAAGAAGATTTTATTAATTACTGGACAGAGGGTAAAAATAAGATGAGGTATCAAAAGCAGGTAACATTTGAAATTAAATTAAGATTGGAGAGGTGGTCAAAAAATTCTGCTAAGTGGGATAAACCAAAAAAGAATAATAATACAACATCTCATTTTCACAAAGCAGGAGGTGATTATGGAGATGGAACATTTTAAGATATGAGAACAATAGAAGATACATTTAAGATTACAGACTTTCTTCAGCCAAAAGTTTACAATAGATATAGATTAGGAACAAAAGAAGAATTAAAAGAAATGTTTGTAAAATCATTTAAGCATTATGATCGTACTATTAATGAGTATAATCATAAGCCAGAGTATGATAAGGTTATTGACTGGATGGTAGATACTAAAGGCAAAGGTTTAATGCTGATGGGGGATTGTGGTACTGGTAAATCAACTATATTAAATTATGTAATACCTGCTATTTTTAGAACTTTAACAAACAAGATATTAAGAAGTGTACCAGCAAAAGAATTAGGTGTAGTAGAAAGAAATAAATCTCCTTTTATTATTATTGATGATTTAGGTACTGAGAGTATTAAAAATGATTATGGAACAAAAATAGATGCAGTAGCAGATGCAATATCTTATGCAGAGGATAGTTCAAAAACTTTACTGGTAACTACAAATCTAACTCCTAAATCACTTGATGAGAGATACAGTGATAGGACTTTAGATAGACTTAGGAAATGTAAAGTAGTTGTAATAAAAGGAAAAAGTTTTAGAAAATAATAAAAACTATAGATATGAAAGCAGAAAGTATAGTAGAGGAATTAAAATATAGAAAAGTTATAGCTTTAATTAAAAAAGAAAATTTTATTGAGTTAGATAATTATTTTAAATATAGTGGTATGCAAGAGGTAAATAACAGATTAGTATCTTTAACACCAACTTATAGAAAAGATAATACTTTTAAATTAATAAATGTTATGACTAAGTATAAATTAAAAAAATTAAAATAACTAAATTATGAAAGAAAATTATAAAGAACTTTATGAAAATGTAGAATATTTATTTTTAAATCAAAAAAAAATAACTAATAAAAAACAAGAAAAAATATATTGGTTAAAAACATTTACAGAATTTATAAAAGAAAAAAATATAAATTTATATAATGAAGCAACAAAACATACTAATAAATTAGAGAGTAATAATTATTTTACTGAAGAAGAATTAAAAAAATTTAAATCTTAAATTAATTAAATGAAAACAATTAAAATTACTAAAGATCAAGTTAAAACACAAAAGGATGCAATTAAATGGCATTTAAAAAACTATGGACATATTACAAGTTGGGAAGCTATAAAAGAATATGGTGCTACTAGACTTGCTGATATTATATATAAATTAAAAAAAGATGGTTATAGAATACATACATCTGATTTAAAAGTAGAATCAAGATTTGGTAAACAAACAACTATAGCTAAATACTTATATTTTAAACCTACACCAGTATTTGAACAAAAATTAATATGGGGTTAAAGACAATAAGTAAGTTAAAGAAAGAGTTAGATAAATTTTTTAGTCTTTACATAAGACTTAAATTTTCAAGTATAGAAGGAATAGTAAGTTGTTGTACTTGTGGTAAAATGGGGCATTACAAAGTAGGTATGCAATGTGGTCATTTTCAATCTCGCAGACATCATTCTACAAGATGGAATGAAAAAAATTGTGCAGTACAATGTGTAAAATGTAATATGTTTGAACAAGGAGAGCAGTATCGTTTCTCAATTTATATTAATAATAAGTATGGAGAAGGAACTTCAGAAGAATTAGAAATGGAAGCTAGGCAAATAGTTAAAATGTCAAGATCAGATTATGAAGAAAAGATAACTTATTATAAATCAGTTGTTAATAAAATTAAACAAGAAAAAAATATAGAATAATATTTATTATTATATTTGATAATGGAAAAACCAATTTTTTCTAGTACAAAGCATCAAATTTTAGTTTCGGAGTATATGAATTTAATGTTATCATCTGTTAAAGAATGTTCTACAAAATCTAAGTTTGAAAATTTTAAAGAGGTATTTAATATAATTATTGAATATCACAATGGTTACGGAAAAAGTGTAGGTATGGGTAACTGGAATGATTGGTTAATGATTCTACCAATTAATTTATCAGTTATGACTAATGGGTATTTTGCAGGACTAGAAACAAAACGAAATGCAAAATCAATAAGAGTATACAAAGTTTTATTAGATAAATATTTAGAGGATTTAGTTTTAGATTTATCAGAATTAGAATTTGTAAATGAATAAAATTTATATAGAAATATCAAAGCTAACTGATAAGTTTATAGAGATGTCTTATGGTCTTGTTCAAAATGAAACAGAAATAAAAAACGCAGTACAAGAGTTAATGCTTTATTTTCTTTCAATGAATCCTGATCAATTAAAAAGTATTTGGGAAAAAGATGGTAGGGATGGTATTATAAAATATGGTGCAGTAGTTTTAAAAAGAAGTTACACATCTGTAAGAAGTCCTTTTTATTATAAGTATAAAAAATACTACAGGAACTTAGTTACACCTACTGCTAATTATTCATTTGCAAAAAATAACTTTCATAAAAGTATTTATAATTTACCAAATGTAAAAGTAGATACCTACCAAAATGATAAGATAGAACTTATAGAAAAAGAATTAAATAAGTTGTGTTGGTATGATAAAAAAATTTTCGAGTTATATTATGGAGAGTCTAATACACTAGATAGTCTCGCAAAGAAAACTGGTATAAGTAGGAATAGTTTATTTACTACAATAGATAAAGTAAGAAATATATTAAAAGAAGAATTATTAGATGAGTAATTTTTTTGTCAAAGATGAGGTGTATCAAGAACGCATAGCATTATGTAGAGAATGTGTTTATTATTTTAAACCTACAGGAACTTGTAAGGTCTTCTTATGTTTTATGAAAGTAAAAGCTAGGATAGGAGTAATGGAATGTCCTCAGAAGTATTGGAGTAAGACAACAGAAGTAGAAAGACCTGATCACATACCTGAAGAACTAATAGAAGAATGTCTATTGATTTGGGATGATGTAAAGACTGGAGTAGCAAAAAACATAACAGTAAAAAAGAAAATGATTGAATTGTATAATACAATACATGGTACAAATTATAAACCAACAAGTAATTGTGGAACTTGTTTAAATAATTGTTATCATGGAATAAGACAAATAGTAGAAAAACATAAAATATAAAACATGAAAGATAAGACACCAAATTATTATACAGGAAAAGTTTATGGATATAAAGCATTTGATATTATAGAGGATTACGAATTAAACTATAACTGTGCTACTGCACTTACTTACATTTTGAGAAGTGATAGAAAACATAGTAGTGCTGATGAATGTTTACAAAAAGCAATAGACCATTTAGAAAATGAATTAAAAATTTTAAAAAAAAACAAACCTAGAATAAGTCATATATAACTAAATAAGGGAGAGTAGGCGTATTGCCAAAAAATAACCAATTAGATTTTAGATATTTTTCTTTTCAACTCTCCTTTATTTTAAACAAAACAAATATGGAAAAAACAAAAAAATTATATTGTTCTAAGACTTGTAATATATTTGAAATGCAATTTGGTTTTTCTTATCCTGTTGCAGCTTGGACTACAATGGGAAGAAAAGATACAAGAACAAAGGCACATGGTAAGCAAAGAATAGAACTTAATAAAAAAGCTATATGTTAAAATATCAATGTAACAAATGTGAGATACAAAAAGAATTTAGCAAGGTAATAATGAAAGTTGAAAACGGAAAAATTATTAATGTGGGAACAGAGTGTCCAAACTGTAACGAGTATATGCAAGAAATAGAAAAAGAGTTTGGTGGCTTTCCTTCACTTAAAAGAACAGAACCATCATTAAGTAAAAGCAAAGATAGATTGTGGAAAGATACTAAGTCTAAATTTACTAGCTAATGAAATTTGTAATAAAGGATAATAAAGACAAGCAAAGTCTGATAAACTATTTAAAGGAGTTAGGAAACGATTATATAGTTGATGTAAAGAAACAAAGAAACAATAGATCAAATATGCAGAATAATTATTATTGGAAATGTATAGTGCAAGAATTAGGAAATTCACTTGGATATTTCCCACAAGAAATGCACGATATACTTAGGGCTAAGTTTCTTAATGAATGGGAGATGTTAGAGATAAACGATAAGAAAGTAGGTATAAACAAAATAGGAAGTACTGCAACACTAAACACTAAAGCATTTGAAGTCTATGCAGAACAGATTAGGATATGGGCTATGACAGAGTTAGGTATAAGATTAATGCTACCAAACGAATACAACTAATTTCTATTATATAATAGATTTGAATAATCAATCTTTTTCAATTATGGATAAACGAATAAACAACGGAGGTAAAAGAGAGGGTGCAGGTCGTAAAGGCAAAGCAGAGGAACAGAAACTAATAGAGAATCTTACACCTATGAATCCTGATGCTTTAAAGTCATTAGAGATAGGTTTAAAGAACAAGGAACAATGGGCAGTTAAATTATTCTTTGAATACTTTTATGGTAGACCTCAACAAAGAGTTGATGTTACCAGTAATAGTGAAACATTAAATATACCTATAATAAACTTCATTGAATCCGAAACTGAATAAAAAGTATAGTGTACTATTTTCTTCTGATTGTAGATACTATATAATTACAGGAGGGCGAGGTTCAGGTAAGTCCTATGCAGTAACTGTATTTCTTACTTTGCTTACAATGGCACAAGGCATAAGAGTTTTGTTTACAAGATACACTATGGTATCTGCACATCTATCTATTATACCTGAGTTTTTAGAAAAGATAGGTTTATTAGGATATGATTCTATCTTTAGTATTAATAAATCAGAAGTAGTAAATGAATCAACTAAAAGTGATATACTATTTAGAGGGATTAAAACTTCATCAGGTAATCAGACAGGTAATTTAAAATCTTTAACTAATGTTTCAAATTGGATTTTAGATGAAGCAGAAGAACTTGTTGATGAGAATATATTTGATACTATTGATTTAAGTATAAGAGAGAAGAACATACAGAATAGAATTATATTAATACTTAATCCTACAACTAAAGAGCATTGGATATATAAAAGATTCTTTGAAGATAAAGGTATACAAGCAGGTTTTAATGGTATTAAAGATAATGTCTGTTACATTCATTCTACTTACTTAGATAACAAGCAGAACCTATCAGATAGTTTCTTAGAAAGGATATATACACTTAAAGAAAACAATCCTAAAAAATATCTACACAAAATTCTTGGAGGTTGGTTAGATAAAGCAGAGGGTGTAGTATTTGATAACTGGACAATAGGGGATTTTAATCCTGATGGTTTACAAACATCTTGTGGTATGGACTTTGGATTTTCTATTGATCCTGATAGTCTTACAGAAGTAGCTATAGATAAAAGAAAGATGAAGATATACATTAAGGAACACATTTACAGAAATGGTTTAAAATCTCATGAGTTAGCTAAGATTATATTAGACAAGGTAGAAAACAAATTAATAATAGCAGATAGTGCTGAACCAAGACTAATAGAAGATTTAAGGCATCTAGGAGTTAATATAAGACCAGTTAAGAAAGGAACTATAGAAAGTGGTGTAACTCGTATGCAAGACTATCAATTAGTTGTTACTGCTGAATCTACTAACATAGCTAAAGAATTAAACAATTATGTATATGCAGACAAAGGTTCTAAGTTATATGTAGATAATTACAATCATGCCATAGATGGAATCCGTTATAACGTTATATATCATTTAGACAATCCAAACTTAGGTAAATACTATGTGCAATAAAAAAAGGTGCAATTCTAAGAATTAACACCTTTTAACTAATTAAAGCTATGAAAACGATGCAATACTACGATATTAAACTAAATTAACCAAATTTCTATTATATATTATGCAGGTAAAAATTAAAAAAGATGGTAAGCAAAAAAACTACAATCTTATTAATAGTTGGGAAGATGTAACACTTGAGAAATGGTCTAAACTAATTAATAGTCAAACCAAATCTAAAACAAAAGAAGCATTAGATACAATAAGTGTTTTATCTGATATACCTGCAAAACTTATTAAGGAGTTAAAGATTAGTGATGTATCAGTTATTTTAAGTAAGATAGCTGAGTTACAATCTAAAGCAAATAGTACCTTAAGAAGAATTATTAAAGTAGATGGTGTTGAGTATGGGTTTCATCCTAGTTTATCAGATATTAGTTTAGGAGAATATGCAGACTTAGAAACATATATACAAAACGGAGTAGAAAAAAACTTGCCTAATATAATGGCAGTTCTTTATAGACCGATTGTAGAAAAGAAAAATAAATTTTATACCATTACATCTTATGATGGTAGTGGTGTAAGAGTTAGGGCAGAGAAATTTAAACAGATGAAAGCAATTGATGTTAATAGTGCTTTGGTTTTTTTTTGGACTTTAGGCAACAAACTGTCAACGATTTTGCCATTGTATTTAATGGAACAAACGAAGAAAGTGATAGAATCTCTACAGATGAACAATTCGCAAAAAAGTGGAGTTGGTTTGGTATAATGTATAGATTAACAAATGGAGAGATAGTAAATTTAGAAAGGATAACAAAGTTAAGTTTATATGAATGTTTAACTTGGTTAAGTTACGAAGTAGATTTAAATGAAATAAAAACAGTTCAAAGATGACACATTTTAAAAATTACAACAACACGATAGATACCTTAAAACAATTAGGTTCTAATCACTATCAGATTAAAACTGTTACTACTGGAGATATTTGGGAGATTGATTTAGAGAAAAATACTTTATTTCCTTTAATGCACATCAATCCAATTAATGCAGTAGCTGGTACTCATCAAATGACTTTAAACTTTCAAATCTTTATTATGGATTTAGTATTTAATGATGAGAGTAATGAGCAAGAAGTCTTATCAGATTGTTTAAGTATATGTAATGATCTAATAGGTACACTAAAGAACGGAGAGAGTCTTTATCTGTCAGGTGCAAGTCAAGGAGAAAGTCCTGCATACTTTACAGAGGGAGATGTAACTATAGAACCATTTACAGAAAGATTTGATAACTCAGTTACTGGTTGGGTATTTACTTTACCAATAATAATAGAGAATAACTACAATACTTGTATAGCACCACAAGCAACAACATACGCAGGTAAATAATGTTTAAAATAAAAATAGGAAAATTAACAATACAATTAATACCACCAAAAATAACTTATAAAATATAATTATGGCAGATTTAACAACAACACTATCTGAATCAGTAACACTTAATGGTGCAGTTAGAGGAACAACAAACACAGTAACAACTACAGGAATAAATAATGTTTATGAAAGAATTGTAACTTGTACAATAGATGAAACAACACATCTTGCAACTTTTAATTCTGATTCTTTTGGTTCAGCAGTTCAAATAGACAAACAAGATGTAAGGTATATCAGAATAACAAATCTTGATGCTACAAACACTTTAGAATTAGCAGTAGTTGGTGCAGCTACATTATACCAAGTATTACTAAAAGCAGGTCAATCACATATACTTTGTGCAGCAGAAGCAGTTATGTTAGCAGAAGCAGATACATCTCCTAGCTTTGGTACTATGGCTGACTTAACAAGTATTCAAGTTGAACCTGTTGCTACTTTAGATGTAGAAGTATTTGTAGCTAGTGTATAGTGGAAGCAATAGAAAGATACTTAAATAGCTTTGGACAAAGTGTAGTAAATAAATCAAAAGGTATACTTAAAAAAAAGAAAAAGGTAGTAACTGGAACTCTTTTAAATAGTATATCTTATACTTTAAGTGAAAGTAAGCAAGGATTTACATTAAAGTTTTTAATGGCTGACTATGGTAAGTTTATAGACAAAGGGGTATCAGGATCAAAAAAAGATAGATATTATGTAGACTATAAAGGAAAGAAAAGAAAAAGTCCTTTTACTTATGGTAAAACAAGAGATGGTAGTTTAACTAGGGCATTAGATAAATGGATTGTAATGCGAGGTATAGCACCAAGAGATGATAAAGGTAGGTTTATATCTCGTAAGAGTTTAAAGTTCCTTATAGCTAGAAAAATATATACACAAGGTAAAGAGGGAATTAGTTTCTTTCAAAAACCATTAAAATTAGAAATGAAAGGTTTTACTACATCAATGGGTAAGGCACTTAAAGAAGATATAATAAATACAATAGAGAAATGATAATAGAACAAAAACCTTTATATAATACTTTACCAATAGGACAAGATATAATGTTTACAGTATCAGATGAAACTATTATAGTAAATAATTTTCAGCCAAAATTTACTGCTGAAGTTTATGTTGCAGATGAATCTAGTAATTTAGGTTTAATTGCATCAAAAGTTGCAACATTAAAAGTAACTCCTAATAACAAAGGTGTAGGTATTTTTTCTTTACAATCAATATTAGAAAGTTATGTAGAATCTCAACAAGAAGGTGTTAATTATTTACAAACCAGTATTAGTCAGTTTAAAGGAGTTAATTATTCATTAGACAATCCACATCCAATACATCTTATAGATAAGTTTTGTGTTAATACTAAAAATGCTAAATATTTTGCAATATCATTTAACGTTGAATATTATGAAACAAATACATTAGATGTTTTAAAATTTGGTAAATCTGTAAGAACAGAAAACTATTTATATTTTAACGGAGTTTTAGATTATGATGAACCTTTAGTATTAGATAAATCAAATTATGGTTATAATTTAAATGTTCCTAAATTAATTTTTAATGATACTTACGGAAGTTTAGGAAAGTTTATAAGTAACGCACCTATAGAACAATATGCACGATTAGAAGATTATGGTACACTATCATTTTTTAATTTCTTAAACACATCTACAAATAGTTTTCAAGTAGGTACTGATAATGCTACTAATAACAGGGTAGACAATATAGAAATAAGTCTGTATAATAGTGCAGGTGCATTATTAGTTAGTCCTTTCCAAATAGATTGTATTGATAATAATGGAGGTTGGCAACATATAACAGATTTTTCTGCTGCTAGACTTTTATACTTTGGTGCTTTTCCTGCTAATTTAGATGGATGGAGTACAGTTTGGGATACATATAAAACACAAGTAAGTTATTATACTATAAAAGCATTTGATGATCAAACTACTGAAATAAGCCAATTATATAAAATTAACATAGTAGGTAATGATTGTAAAGGTTTTGAATCAATTAGATTAACTTGGTTAAATCAATGGGGAACTTGGGATTATTATACTTTTAAAAAGAAATCAGTTAAGTCATTACAAACAAATAGAACATCATATACACAACAAGGAGGTACTTGGAACAGTAATACATTTAGAATAAATGGGTATAAAGGTGGAAAGAAAAACTTTAGAGTAAATACAAAACAACTTATAACAATTAATACAGATTATATATTAGATAGTGAAGCAGTTTGGTTTGAAGATTTAATAAATAGTCCTGAAGTGTATTTGTTAAATAGTTTTAATAGTTCTTTACAAGATAATAGAAGTGGTATAACAAATAAATATGTAGAACCTGTAACATTAACTACATCAAGTTATACTAGGAAAACTAAAGCTAATGATAAGCTAATACAATATACTTTTCAATTAGAAAAAACTAAAAACAAAAGAACACAAGCAATATAATGTCAATACAATTAGTTTTATATCCACAAAATCATGATGGAGTTTATACTACTACATCTTTTCCTGTATTAAGAGAATATGTATCAGATGGTAAGTTTTTTAATTCTATTAATTTTTTATCAGGATATGATGCACCAACTACATCTACAAATCCTGCATTTGATGCTTTAACATCTTCTCCTGCTATACCATCATGGAAAAAATTTAGAAGTACAAATACATCGGGTATATATGGTATTACAACTATGCCATCTCAAAGTTTTCTTAATAGACTTGTTATAAATTCTTCATCAAGTAATTTATCAAGTAGTGGTGTATATCAAAAAATACAAAATTTATATGTAGGTGTACAATATGAATTAAATATAAATATAACACAAGCAGGTGCAGGAGGTATTTTAATAATTGGTAATTCTTTATCTACTAACACAATAGGAGGAGGTTTGGTAACTCAATTAAGTACATCAGCTACTGGAACACAAACAATATTATTTACTGCTGCTAATACTACAGAAACATTAATATTAGATTATAGGAATAGTAATGGAACTACAATTAGAATAAATAAAATTAGTATAAAAGATAAAGTAAATGCACCATCTCAAACTTACGGAGAATTATCAGATGGACAAGTAATCTGTGATACTTATGAAGAAGAAGATATACCATTAACTTTATCAATAGATAACTTTAAAAATGTAGCTGAAAAAGTACAGAGTTATTCTAAAGATTTTAATTTACCTGCAACAAAAAGAAACAACAAAATATTTACACATTTATTTGAAGTAACTAAAACACAAGATGGTTTAAGTTTTAATCCTTATGTAAAAACTGAATGTATATTAAAACAAGATGGTTATACTATATTTCAGGGTTTTCTTAAATTAATAGACATAGTAAACAAAGAAGAAGAAATTAGTTATAATGTTAATTTATATTCAGAACCTATTGCGTTAAAAGATATATTAGAAAATAAAAAGTTTAGAGATTTAGATTTTTCTGAATTAGAACATGATTACAACAAAACAAATATAAAAGCAAGTTGGTATGATTCTACTGGTATTACATTAAATACTCCATTAAGTACAGATTCTAATGCTTATGATCCTACTTTAACAGATCCTACATTACATACAACTGTATTAAAATACCCTTTTGTAAATTGGGTAGGAGATTTTGAATTAGATGCAAACGATAATATTATACTTGCAAGTTTAGAAGATGCTTTTAGACCATTTATAAATTGTAAATATATCTTAGATCAAATATTTAGAGATACAAATATTTTTACATACACTTCAGAATTTTTAAATACTTCAAGATTTACAGATTTGTTTATGGACTTTAATTGGGGAGAAGGTAATGCACCAAACGATATAGTTCATTTAGGAGAAGCATCACTATCAACTGATGATAACATTGTTAATACATTTACACCTTTAAATTTTGATGCTACAACTTTTACACCTGATTTTGGATTTGATTTGTCTACAGATATTTTTACTTGTACTGCTGACAACACAATATATCAATTTAATTATGGTGCAAGATTTGTATGGTCTGATGTAAGTAGTGCTTTACAAGTAAGATGGTTAAAAACTTCAGGTGGTGTTACTACTGTAATTAATCTTCAAGGTACAGTAGTTACTTCAGGTTCTTTACCTTTTCAATATCTTTATCAAGGTACTATTAATGTAACTTTAGATGATGGAGATACTTTACAATTTCAGGCAGTATCAACTGTTTCTTCAGGTATTAAATGCACATCAGCATTAATTACTGGTTCGGTAACTTTTACTACAATGACTAATTCAATTTTATTAAACACTTTAAGAGGGGATTTAGGTCAGTGGGAATATTTAAAAGGATTTTTTAATATGTTTAACTTAGTTGTATTACAAGATAAAAACAATCCTAATAATTTAATTATAGAACCATACAATGATATATTTATTAAAAACACTTCAGGAACTTCTTTAGCATCTAGAAGTATATTACATGATTGGACAGATAAAATAGATGTTACTGAAATAAAACTATCTCCATTAGAATTAGTTAAAAAAACTATTTTTAAATATGTTGATGATGATGGAGATTATCCTAGAAATCTTTATAAAAATACAACTAATAAAGATTATGGTAGTTATTCTTATCCATCTTCTTTAAATCCTGATTTAACTTTACTTACTGGAGAAGAAGAAATATTAGCTACACCATTTGCATCAACTGTTGTAAAACCAATAGCAGATTATTTAGGAGAATTTATAGTACCTGTAATCTATTCATCAAATGATGATAATACAGAATTTGAAAGTTTTAATAATAAACCAAGAATACTTTATAAAGTTTCTGCTAGTCCTTTTACTTTGTCAGGTTCAGTAACATATAAAATACCTACACAAAATTCAGTATCTGGAGAAAATGCTGAAGATTATTTGAGATTTAGTCATACTTCTGCTTTACCATCTACAATAGATGATTCAGATTTAAATTATGGAGAGATTCAATTAATAGGTACTGTAGGAGATTCTCCTGTAGATAATTTATATAATACTTATTGGAGTCCTTACTATGATGAGTTATATAATTCTGATACAAGATATATGACATTAAAAGTAAACCTTAACGCAGCAGATATTAACCAGTTTAATTTTTTTGATCAAGTAATGATAAAAAATAGAAACTATAGAGTTAATAAAATAGAATACAAGCCAAATGATTTATCAACTGTTGAATTTATACTTATACCATAATGGAATATAAAAAAGGATTTAATATAAAACCTAAAAAAGTTTTAAGTACAGGAGAGATTAGATTTACTGATGGAACAAATGATGTAATACCTAATCAATTAGCTTGTGAAGCATACGGATATGTTTACAATTCAAATACTGGTACTTGTAATGCTTTTGAATTTAATTCTACTTTAGACAGAAAATTTTATGATATACACAATAATGTTAGTGGAGGTACAACAGAAAACGGAACAAAAAACACTATACTTAATGGTCAAAAGAATTTAACTAAAGGAGGTAATATAAATAATATTATAAACGGAGAATTTCATGAATTAGAAAATGGTATAAAAAATTCTATAATTCTTGCAGGTTCTTATGGACAAGCAGAAAATCAAGGAGAGGTAGTTATAGGTGGAGGTGGTTTTAACGAAGCATTAGGTTTAGGATTAAGCCAACAATCATTTGTACAACAATCTAATAAGACTTTAGATGCTACAGAAACTGCTTTACTTACTCAATACTTACCAATTACATATATACAAAAAGTAAAAAATTCAGTAATAGGTTTTGAAGCTAATGTAATAGGTGTTAATTATGGAGGAGAGGGAGAAGTTGGAGAATATGGATATGTTCAAATTACAGGTGCAGTTACATTTACAGATGGT
>Ga0115008_10000996_pt1 | contig 22328 bp, 30 predicted proteins | sample FraStrMetagenome_FD_87164 | JGI IMG/M metagenome (GOLD analysis project Ga0115008, IMG submission 87164) | Marine eukaryotic phytoplankton communities from Arctic Ocean - Fram Strait ARC3M Metagenome | ecosystem: Environmental > Aquatic > Marine > Oceanic | place: Fram Strait | collected...
AAAACAAACTTAAAACAAACTTTTCATGTAATCGAATATACCATCCAACCGCTCACGGCGAGCTTTAATTGCCGCAGGATCTTTCATTTCATCGGGAGATATTTTGTGCAGAGGGATAGGGCGAGTAGATCCAGCAGTTTGGTACTGTGAAAGTTTATTAATACGACCAACATCTTCTTTGTATTGATTATAATTAATATCTAAAGATTTAGCAGAAAACTTAAATGACTCATTGTCCTTACCCACTAAAGGAACAAAACCTTCATCCGTAACTTTACCTCCTGTAAGTAATGTTTCTGATACACCTGAAGGTGACCTTCTTATTTTTTGCCTAACTTCTAAAGTGTACATAGGAACTCCATTATCATCCATTGTGTTGGATAATTTTACGTCGCCCGTTCGCATTAATTTTATAATAACTTCAGCAGGAGAACCTAGCTCATTTAACATAGCCTCAACTGAGGGGTCCCCCATTTTCTTTATATTATACTGTAGAATATCCGAATCAATAGCATGCAGGACAGCTCGATGCACTCTCCCTGTAACGTATTCCTCGCCCCTCAGCGTATCTTGAGGTAGTTGCTCAGCAGTATCAGACATACTAGTTAGTTTATCTTGAGCAAAATCACCACCAAACATTGAGTTAAGTCTAATTAGTGGACTACTTTCTATAGCCAACACGGAACCACGGAGAGCAGTAGCCGAAGTTCGTTTAACAAAAGACATAAAATCTCCCGCAAAAGAACCATCTTCTCTTTTAGCCATCATAACAACCGAAGTATTACCGTAAGCGTTTTCGTGGATTTCTACTCTATCGTTAATGTGAGTGGTAACTAGTTGGTCTAATGACTCCAACGATAGATTAGGGTCATCACTTAACTTCTCAATAGCAAAACCCTCAGCATAATTTGCCCAGTAATTACCATCCGCTTCTGACATAACACCGAAGCTATTAATAACTTTTGAAATAAGTGAGTTGTCACCATTTTTATGCTCTTTCCATGTTGTGTATTTTGCACGAGCAGGAGACTCCTCTTCTAAACCAGCAAACCACTCACCACGATTCATGCCCTGTAAAACATAACTTTGGGCTTTAACATCCATTTCTTGATCTTGAATAGCGTTGTTCTGTAACCCTGCCGCTATCATATTTAATTCAGGTGTAGCATCTGACTCTATGTGACTAGCAATAAAATTAGCTACACGCTTTTCACCCAACATATTTTTGGTGACACCCAGCGCCGCTACATAAGCTTTGCCGTTATTTGGGTTAGCTTTAAGCGCAGCTCTAAGAAAGTTTACAGTTGTATTTAGTCCGACAAACTCGCTGTTAGTATAATCAACCGACGTAACGGGAGAGAAGTGTTCATTGGCTTCTCTAATAAACCCCATAGACGCTTCTGGGTTCTCTAAATCATAAGCATTTAACGCTTGGTTCTGGGAGTTTTTACCCATTTCAAAACGACGGGCATTCTCAGGACTTTGTGCAGCTAGTGCCGCTGTTGTATTTAACTGACGTTCTCCTGCAAATACCTTATTGCTACTATGCTCCGTTGGTACTGAAGTTATGGAATCCATGGCATGTTGCATGTGACTAATAAACGCATTACGTTCAGTTGGTCTCATGTTATCAAACATTGTACCTTCAGGGTCTACTTCATTTAGAAACTCTTCAGCAGTCTTGTCTGGATTAAATTTTAAATATTCAACTAACCCTGTTCGATTGTCTACGGAACCAAATTCTATAACAAGAGCATTCAATTTATTTACTGAAGTTAATTGCTTTGATACCGCTGGACTTAGCTGTTTCCCGTCATACTGACTAATTGTGTCTACCAATTTAGCAGAAAGATTTAAGTCAAAATGAGTAGATGTTTTTACCTTTTCAACAGCGTTGGTAAGTATTGATTCAGCCGCACCAGTCAGTGGTACATTGACACCCTTGGGTTCAGCTACACGAAGGGCTTCAATAGACTTCATGAGCTTACCGTTATACCTACCATACGAATCACTCTGGGCTACCATATCTTTCATGATATCCACATCCTTGTTCCAAGCAGTCACCGAAGTATACTTACTCTTACTAGATTCAAATGCCGCCAACTGATTAGTCGCAAGATGGGTTAGCTCTCTTTCAAGAGTTTCCATTGCTGGAGCTGTAGCACCCACAGACAAATCCCCGTTGTGCAGTAGCTCGGAGCGATCAATAAGCTCCATCATACCCGAAGTACCAAGGTTACCTTCAGAGATGTTAAGTTGTGCAGCACTACCAACTTCTTTTAACGAACGGCTAAATTTAGCTGTGTATTGAGAGTTAACTGTACTGGTGTCTAATGCTCCACGTTTAGCCGTGTACCAAGCATCTGCTGCAATCTGCTTAGACTTCCAGTCTCCTTCTTTAATTTTTAAAGGTTTATCTGTAGCCGCTGCAAATGCATTTAATGGAGCTCCTTGGAGTTTATCCATCTCGGCCATCGCAGCTTCATACGCTTCCGTGTCTTCAGCCTTTGCAGCCGCCGAAGCAGCAGCAGCCTGAGTGTTAACTTCCTGCTGGTAAGTGTTAGTCGCATCGGTAATAGCCTGACTGTTCAAGGCTTGCCTACGCTTAGCAAATTGACCTGCGGCTCCAGCTACTTGTCCTACAGCTTGTGCAATAGCTCCCATACCACCATCGGAAACAGGGAGACCTACTCCATGTGAAAGTGCTGAAGGTTTCTCTGATTGCTGTGTTTGATGTCTTAATTGAATAGCCATGATTTACTTATCGTACGATGCTTTTTGACCTGCGGCAGAACCAAGAGACCCTACAAATGCGGCAGCCCCACCAATCCTAGCGGCGCTTGCTTGATTCTTTAGGCTTGAAGATTGGTAGCGACCTTCAGCAATAGCTAGATCAGAACTGTATCGACCCATTTCAATCGCTCGCTTACCACGTAAGTCCCCTAGCTCAGCAGACTTACTTTGCTGATAGCCTTCCTGACCACCGCTATAAAGTATTTTAGCCTCTTCTTTTTCCAACGTAAGTGACTCTGCATTTAGTAGATCTTCAAAAGATGCTCCAGCCAAACCAGCGCGGCCAGCTTTAGCTTCTTGTGAAGCTAAAGAAGCTGCAATCTGTTTGTCAGCAAGATCCGCCTGTTTGTTAGTCTCAATCAGGACCTCTTGTTTATTAAACTCTGCAACACCAGATTGAAACTGCTCGTCTTGAGCACGACCAATGGCATTGTTACGTTCAATTTGCGCACGGTTAGCAGCAAGCAACTCAGCCTGTTTGGCTTGTTGCTCCATACCTTGAGCTTGCAAATAAGCACCACGTGCTTGAATAGCACCCGAGACTACTGTTACTGCTATTGCTGTTCCGATGAAGGACATAATAATTTGTTTACCGATTCTAACGGGATTCTTGAGTTTGTGTAATCAACCAACTTATCTTCTAAAACTTTAGTATCCGTAATGTTTTCAGGGTTGGGGTGAACGGTCTGCCAAATGCAGTCTTCCGTAATATGTAAAATTTTCTGGACACCCGCCTCAGATTTAAAAGTACACGGAGCTTTGATCTCTACAATCTCACCATCTATTACAACACGAGCAGAACCAGAAATAACCACATTCAAATGCTCGGTAAGATGTGTAGCCCCCAGTACAAATGTACCCGCTGGCATAGTCACCTGACGAACATAGATGTCTGGAGCAAAGTGCTCCTCTAATGGGCACTCTACAGTCTGTGTCTGAGGAGAGTTCTCGTTCAAGTATTCCTCCATCTTAGGGACATCTACTAGAATTTCGGTCATTAGATTTCCGTCTTAAGGACGGCGGATACGAGAGTTAATGGGTAAGGATTGTCTTGGACAATGTGGATAGTTTTATCAACATCAAATTGAGATGCAATAATATTATGCTCATCCATAAAACCTGTATAAAGGCTAGTACCGCCCTTTGGTGCAATGGTCTCAAGTTCTGTTTCGCTAAACCCGACCTTATAACCCATACTCTTATATAAATATGGGCGAATAGATACTGTGCGCTTAATTTGACCGTACGCATTCTTTCCTGCGCTGTCAAAAGCTTGAGGATTCATTTGTAGCTTACCTACATAGGGCAACCCCACTAATGTGTATTGAGAGGCTTGTAGGCCATCTGGTAGCGTGTTACCACCTGAGCTAACCGACACATTACCAAGATCTACACCATCAACAACAATACGAGCCTTACCGTTCTGTATAACACGAGTAGGGACAGTAATGTGGTCTGTTGGAGTAGTTACTGCTGTGTAAACATGAGAATCAAGGAACCGACCATTAGGTTTATAATCACCAGAAAGATCATCCGAAAACTGCACCGAAAGACGTTCGAGTTGGTTAGCAGGACCTGAGTCATCGACTCGTTCCACAACCGCCCATAACTGGTCTTCAGAACTTGTCTCATCCCCCTTAGGAAGAACAACAATATCTTTAAACACGCCAGCTGGTGTGCTGTGCTTCGCCCATGCGTAGAAATCGTCCTCTTTTCGGTAGGTTAATGAGTACAAAGCACCCTTCTCCGTAAGAATCCAAAACGCAGAGTTTGGATTAAACTGGAAGGTCATAGTCTTAATAGCATCATCTTCAAACAAATCAGGAACTAACTTAGTAACCGTAGATACAACAAACTGCTGTGTCTGGAAATCAAACTTAAACTCATGTAACTGCTTACCACTAATGTGTGGAAAGAACACAGACGCTCCTGTACGAATACCTTGAACATGAGACCCAATAGATGTCTCCTGTGTAATTCGAATATTAGAAGGAGTGATAGCTGCCGAAAACTCATTCGGACGAAGTTGCCACTCATTAGACTCTGTACCCGCAATCAAAGTAGGTCCCGCACATAACCACCTGATAATCGTAGCATCTGTACCTAACTGATATGTAATGCCTGTAGTATCAAGAACATCACCATCTTCTTCGGCTGTCCTGAAGTCCGTTGGGTCATTCAAATTAGACAACCAAACAAGGTTCGGATCTTTTCTACTACCTGCAAAAACACGGCGTTGCTCATAAAATGAGACACAGTACGGGTAGTTATTAAGAAACCAAGCGCCCATACGGAACTTAGTAAACACACCATCATTTGTAGGTTCCCCTGTAATATCATCAAGAGGAATAGATGTACGAAGGTCTACATCAACAATGTAATTACTTTGCACATTCGTAATCTTACAAAGAACCCACTTATCAAGTAATGAACCAAGGATATAACGACCTACGTCTCTACCTGAGTCAAAAAACAATTTACTGGATGTAACCTTAGCCGTATGGCTAGCAAGATTGTCGGGATCAGTAATCAAATCGTAAGCTGAAACAATACCTGTAGGTACAACTAATTTAGGATAACTTACAGAATTTTGCGCGTACACAGTAGAACACTCGACGACATCAAACTGTCTCTGAGTAGACATGTTAGCTGTGATAGCACCCGTAGACGTAGTACCCTTAGCTGCTCCACCCCATGATGATGTATCATTGCCTAATGACGTATACGTATATAAGTCATGACTCATAGCAAACCTATTAGTACCACCTGTCTTTCTTACAGCAGCCGCTAAATCAGTATTTCTATTTGTTCCAGTGCCATCAAAAGTAATAAGCCCCAATATAGTCGAACCCCACTCATACGTTTCGTAAATAGAACCTGATTCAAAGTCTTCACCATTATAACTGTCGTAAATAAAATCAACAGGGTGGTCTTCAACCCCACGGTAATCGTTAATTAAAGCCCAACGTACATCACCATCTTGGGAGTTATACTCTGCCGAACCCACGGGATCGCAAACATTAGTAAATAGTTGATTACCACCAACACGGACCCATGCACCAATATGCGAGGTTCTAAAGATTAAGGCATCCGCACGTACATGAGTTTCGCCATCAGGCACCCTGTCACTCTTTGTCCACGGTGCGTGTGTCTCATCCCCAATAATAGCAGCTAAACGGACCGAAGGGTCTTTGATGTTTACTACCTTATCTACAGGGTCTACATAAATAGTTCCACTTGTAGGATTAGCTGGAGCTGCTGGAGTTGTTGTGGTAGATAAAGCACGGCCTAACCCGTATTGGTTTCCTACTTTATACTCGACATAAACTACATCAGTAGTCAGTCCGTTTCCTGCATGTGCAGTGACCACGGCAGAAAAATCAGCACTGTTACTTGATGTTAGTCGAATAATCTCTTCCTCATCTGTAACACGAAGAATTGTATCTGTCGTATCAATCGGCAAAAATGGGTGTGCTGTAAATTCTATCTGCTCCCACTTCCACGGAGTAAGCCCCTCCGCACCCTCTGCTCCTGCGTGTAGTGGAACAATACCAGCGCCTTCGTCGGCACCATGAAGAGTAAAGTTATCGCTACTATCTAATGAAACTTCCTCGTAAATTGAATTTGCTGTCATCGAGAACGGGGGGTGCAGTGGATGGGTGAAGATTAACTTCTCCACTTCAGCGGCCCAACGTACATCTTTAATTTGGTCATCCGAATAGGGTATGTTTACAGTATTTCCAAACCCATCGTCTTGCCCATTAATTCGTGCGTACAACAAAGCACCTGACCTAGAGTGAACACATAACGCACCTGCCGACAACGTCAGCAAGTATCGGTTCTCGTTGTTAATTGAAAAATCAATCAGTTTAATATTCCCAGACCCTAATGTACGCATCCACTCAAAGCCTTCACGGTAACGTGTGGGCCCTTGGATAGAGGGTATAAAATTCTCGTGCTGCTGAAGGCCCTTATTGAACTTATCAATGTCAATACGACCGCGCAAATGAGGGCTCATTAAGCCCCCTGTGAAATCTGTATTTGTAGTATTATACGTCGCCATATTGATGAGAATGGATATAGGATGAATTGTCGTCCGATATAGATCTCAAAGGAGCCTTATCTTGGGACGCTCTTCGTTTTGCCTGTTTAATGGCTTTTTCATACTCCCGATTCATCATCTCACGTTCATTAATCTCACCTGTTAATGGTTTCGCAATACGTGCCGCCAATCGGTATACAAGGGCAGAAATCAAATAATCAGGAAGAACAGACGCATCGGTTATCGTCTTCCCGTAATGTAAAAAGATTGGTGTTTCATTGGCTAGTATTCTTAAGCTAGCTACATCAGATCCTTCAATTCGGTAATCGGAATTTTGGAATCCCTCGGTTGTTGTTACCTTATTAAGGTAATTAAAATCATTGGGTATACTAAAGCTATAATCAAATTCAGTGTCCACCGCAGGGGCACCGACAGAAACTAACTTAGAAACCACTCGAAGAATGGGAAAGTCATAGGTGCTTAATACTTCTTTAAGCACCGAAGAAAAGGCAGGAGAAACCACACGAGCCGCCGAACTGGACGGACTGTCGAAATCTGCTTGAGTAATTGTAGCACTACCTAATTCCAGTAGTGCTTGATTCGCTATCTCTAAATTAGTTGCCATAATGAAAAGGGTCCCTCACCCAACCCGAAGGTGAGGGACCACTGGTTCATTGTCGAGGACTAAGAGTTCTCGACGTAGAGGATGTAACCTACAAAACTGGTCACAGTAGCAGCCGCAGTTGCGAATACGCTAGTGAGTTCAGTAGTAGTTGCTTGATAAGCTTCGAAAGCGGCAGCAGCAGTGATACCATCGACGAATACGTCTACAGCGGTATCTACTGGAGTTGCTTTCGCAGTCCAACCAATGTCAATCGCGCCAGTGATCGCAGTAACAGCACCACCAATAATGGTGACGTCTTTACCGAACTCAGCTAGCTCAATTTGATCTCCCGTGGCAGCAGCACCCGAGGAGAATTTTTTAATACGAACTCGCGCACCTGACTCGATAGGAGCCAAAGGCGAGGGATTTTCAGCGCGAACTTGAGTAAGTTCAACACCGACTTTGTCGAATGTAATAGCAGCCATAATATATGTTCCTTTTTGTTGTTGTTAAGCTTCTAGGCAACGGATCTCACCAGCAACTTCACCCCACATACGCGATGCGCCAATGGATTGTTTGAAGTGCATGTAAGGAATGTTCTTCTTGCTAGGGTCACGCCACATGTTGCCCTTGAGGTCATCACCAATGGTGAGCTTCAGAGCCTTAGGAGTGAATACCATGCAACGACGCTCATCACCACCAGCACCAGTAGACAGAGGAAGACGCTCGCAAAGAATGAAGCGGTATCCCATGAATGTAGTGATGTTACCTTCTGCAAGGTTCTTACGAACGCTGTAGTCGGAGTTGATGATTTCATCTTGCCCGAGAAGATTCTCAAGCTGGTATGAAGTGAGCAGCATAGGAAGTACATCGTCTTGCTGGATTGCTTCAACACGAAGCATAGCAGAACGGAGTCCCTTAAGCTTCTCGATAGTCAGACCCGATGCAGTGCCAGAAGCAGCATCGAAGTTAGCACCAACCGAGATACCTTCTTTATTACCAGCAGCAAGTGTGTAACGACCAGCTGTAGCTGCGATCTTGTTCGAGGAGCCATTGCTGTACTCACCAACAGTGATCGTAGCACTGTTCTCTGCTGTAGCAGCAGTTGCGTACGACATGACAGTGCTGCCTTCTTTACCTGTGTAGGCATCAGCGAAATACTTCTCAATCAAGAAGTCATCACGCTTGCGCTTACCAGACTTCAAAAGAGCCGCATTGTAGCCGTTAGAAGGATCCGAAACGACCTTCATGAGGTCCTTAGGATCAATGTATTTACCCAGTTCAAAGTGACGTAGAGAAATACGGCGATTGTCGTGAGGCACTTCAGAAACTGGATTGTCACCATAACGTGTGGTGTCCTCCGTCATTTCTTCGGCTTCACCCATACGCTGGTAGCTCTTGAACTCGCTGGATTGTGTGTCACGATCAACTAGTGGATCGAGAATAGATGTTTCTTGCTGGTAGGCTTGTTCGAAACCTTCCTGAAACTGACGAACATAAGCTTCTTCGATAGCCGAAGAGCCTTGTCCTGTGTATACTGAATTGTCAGGCATAATATTTAAAAGAATAGAGATTAACGAGAATGCGTATAATTTACGCGTTTTTTTTTCGTGTAGCTACCCTTACGGACTACGCTGACACTTACGGTGCCCACGGCTTTCTAAAGCTGTACATGGACCAAAAAAAGGCTACCCACATCATCTTATTAAGATGTCATGGGTAGCCTGTCAAGGTTTAGTCTTTAACTTCCCGAGTAAAGCTTCTGATACATCGCTGTACGCTGCTTCAAGAAGCTTTCACGTCGTGCCTTATCAGAAGGTGTCAACGTCGCCAGCTTGTTCTCAGGCATAAACATTAGTTCGCTATGCTCCTGATCAAACTGGTCGATCTGGGATTTGATACCAGCAACCGTGTCCTGACCAAAGGATGAGCCCCCTCCAGCAGTCGGCATACCCGCATCACCAACCATAGGTGCTAGGGAATGAAACAGCTTTAGGACAGCAGGGTGGTTACCAACAACTGGGCTCCACTCCATCAACTGCTTCAACTCAGGGATTTGCTGAGCAAAAGCTTCGAACGTCTCATTGGCACTCTTGTGGTTAATTGCGTAATCAGCACCCCACTCAGAACGCAGTTCATTAGTTTGATTCTGTACAGACTCTTGAATCTGAGCATCAAGTGTGCTTTCAGACATCACCTGTCGTGTAGCCCACTCAGACTCCAATGCACTAAACTGCTTAGGTGTCAGACCAATGTTATGAGCCACCTCTTTGAGTTGATTCTGGATCTCCTCAGGAAACTGCATCTCCTTAATGTCCTGACCTTCTAGTTGAACGCTATGCTTCTCAGCAGACACATACCCGTCCATAGTTTCGGGACGCAGCTTTGAGTAGAAGTCTTGGTAGTCTGTATCTGTCCAATCTTCTTGTGGTACTGCTAGTCTCTTCTTACCCAAAGCTGACTGTGCATTAATAGCCTGTTCAGCCAAAGACTGGAAGCTTTTAGTTTCCTTAAATAAGTTTTTGTCCCGCAGGTCATCTGGTAAGCCAGATACAAACTGTTGGTAGTTGTCCTCGGAACCAAAGTCTAATGATTCAGCAGCTGATTCGGGTGCGATACCTCCACCAATACCTGCTGAAGTTTCTTCTACGGTTTCTTCTGTTAGTTCTTCACTCATGGGTTCTGTTCCTTTTCTATTATGTCTATTAGGTTTTGCGGGTCATCACGACCCATTAGATTCACATAACTCATAGCCAAGTGTCGCTTACCTTCATTGAAGGCCGTCACCTGAGGATCGGAAGAAAATTTTGGAAAGGTCACACCGCAGTCCCTAAGGAGTCGCCGAAAAAATCGGTCTCCAGCTGGGGTGGCTGCGATAGATAACAAATCATCACGAAACTGCTGTCGGGCTCTGAGTTTTTTAAGTGGGTTCATTCTTTACATATTCAATAACTGACCAATGCCCTCGGGATCCGTAGATCGGGCAGAAGCAATATCCTTCATAGCACCAGCCATCTGAGGCATTGCTGCCGCTTGCTGCTGTTGTGATTCAGCCTCCTCGCGTTGTTCGCGAGCAGCTGTAACTTCGTCTTTACTTTTGACGACATTACGAGGGATGTTACGCATACGAGCGTAGTTATCGAAAAGGTTGTGTGTATCTAAGTTTTCCGCCATGGATGGATCCTGTTGGAGCAATGGTGTAATATCCTGAAGGAATCCAGACATATTACTAATTGCACCTGCATACTGTGCATGGGCTGCGGGACTTGTATAAACAATCTCCAACCCACGTCCTGCAAGCGACTCTGGAGCCGATTGCATTACAGGATGGTTCTTGTCTTGTAGGAAATCTATTACGTGCTCGATAGCTGGAGCAAGATACTCACTCTCTTGTCGAGCAAGGAGTGGTCCAAGCTGTTGTAGCATCTGACCACGCTCATCGTGGATCTCAGTTACCGACTGACGCTCTTTCTTCTGCTCACGAATAATCTGGTCAACGAAGAATGACTTCGTGATCTGACCTTGATAGTTCGAGATCATCTCCAAAGTAAGGTTCGGCTGACTGCCACTAGTAAGCGGCTGAGGCATTGGTGACCCTGCTTCATGGAACAAGACCTGACCCGCGCCATATGTAATGGGCAACATGATCGAATCATCTTCAGCAACAAGCGGTGGGTTATTGGCGATCTCTGCACTACGCAGGATTTCCTTCACCATCTTGTTAAGAACACGGATCTGACTCATGCAAGTAGCCGCTGGTCCACGACCAAGGACTTCACCAGCAATAACCATCCAACGAGGAACGATAAACGGAAAGTAACCCTTCCCAGTTTGCAAAAGAACGGCATCCAACTCAGGTACCCAATAAGATACCTTGTACGGACGCTGGTTGCCGATACGTCCCCCTTTACGGGCTGCTGGATCATTCGAAGGTTCGACCGAAAAGACCAGCTCGTATTTCTTGTTAGCTGCATACGGGTCGAATCCTTTAGTGTTGACCACATCAGGAAATTGTTGCGCGAGCGCCTTCGTGCTGAGGAACTTGCGGTAGAACATAGTGTCTACCGTACCTTCATCATTAACATCAAAGAAACTATCTGCTAGTGCGCAGGATTTAAAGTTAGGGATCGCTTTGTCTCTGTTCACATAAACAACAGCATTACCGAAGGAACCAATATCATGGAACGCTTCATGGCTGGCTGCATAGAACTGACTAGCGGGTGTTGCGTAGATGTGACTGATTGTGTCACTGAGTCGCTCTAAAAAGATTAACTCATCATCCTTTAGTTCAGCCGAAGGCGTACCCTCAGGCTTTAAATAAGCCCAACGATCCGCCTTCGGAATCAAATAAGAACTAAGTCCGTTAGCGAACATTTGGTTCGCCCATACAGGTGTACTATCGTAGATAGGTTTGGATTGATCATCCTCCCGATTACTAGTCAGACCCATGGATCCCGTAAAACGGGCTTTATTGGGAGCAACGTACTTCTGTGCATCAGAAAGCATCTCTTCGTGACCAGCACGGAGAAGCTTTAAATGTTCGTATCGCTCTTGGAGTCTAACTAATTCAGGGGTCTTCATTTACAATCCGCTACCTAGCGATTTCTTTTTTGTCGCATCACTACCAGAGAGTGCTGTCTTTTTAGTCGCACTACGCTGAACCGCTGTTGGGTTCACGGCCTTGGCTGCTTTTTGGGCAGCCTGAATAGGCTTACGCGCAATTGGAGTAGGGGGCGGTGGAGGGGGCGGAGGCGGTGGAGGCGGTGGAGGCGTTTTTGGTTTTGATCCCATAATATTTTCTTAGTTTGTAAGTAGAAAGAAACCGAAGTTCGGTGTCCAAGTATTTTAAGTATCTATGAAAACCAATCCTGTCAAGAGAGTAAGGCATCAGTTTACAAAAGGTTAACATATTTGATCCTGACGTATAATCTATGTGCCAATAGTCCCCTTTAGCATCCGTCGCTTTTCGAAACAAGAAGATAGCTGTGGGGCCTATGTACGTGTGGTACTCATCCTCGGGTAACCGATACAGATAGGAATCCAGAAGATCCCCAAAGTTCTCGCCGCGAAGTCGGTATAACTTATGGGCATCTTCCAACAAAGATGTACGAACGGGGGCTGTGCTAGTTATGGACATTAAAAATCAACCTCTCTTATCTTATACGTGTTCCGATCCTTCCGAGTTCGGGCATTACGGTCATATTCACGGTTCGCCTTGAGCCCAACAGCCAATGTCGAGAAAGCATCGGCACCATGGGACGCATTATTGTGGATAGCCTGTTTCTTGAACACTTGCTTAGACTCGTCCCACTCTTTGGCGTAGTTCTTCAAATGCTCGATACCCAAGGAACAATTAGTCGTATCAAACCAGCATTTCGGTAGTGTCTGACGTACCGCCTCGATCTGGTCGCTCTTACCCATCCGTTTAACAACAGTTGGCTTGATACCTAGAGATCTGAGAGTTTCGATACGAGATTTCCCTGTTCCAAGCTCCCTAACCGCCACATCATGAGGTAAGTAGTGCTTTCCATACGTAAAATCATGTAAGGACGACAATCTTTGCAGTTCCTTAGCATAAAACGGTAATCCCTCACCAGAGTTCTCATAGTAAAAGATAGGACGCAGCTCATTTCGGTATTGTTGGGCAAACCAGATGCTCGTGCTGTCATCCATACCCAAATCCCACCCAGTAATCACTGGCAACGCTGGATCGGGGCTGATCTTGTCCAACATCTGCCCCTTGTGGTACAATTTAGTCAATATGTCCCCATAATAGGAACCCTCGACTGGTGTATCAAAGCTAGACATGAACTCCTGCTGGAACAATGCCTCACTCATCTCATCTCGCGCCTTACGCAGATCAGCTGGCTTAATAGCCTTAGTTTTAGTCACAGGTAAGTGACTAACAAACCAATCAGGGTCTGCTTCAGCCTTCTTCAACAACTTGTACATGTGGTTCTTACCACGAGGCGTACTATTGAATATAGCCCAACCACCATTCTCCGCTAACACAGGATTCAAGAAGTGCCAAATACTGGGGTCGCACAAAGCATACTCCGAAAATATAATACCAATAGGGTTCGTACCAACCACTCGGTCAGGGTTATCCGCACCAACCAACTGAATCACGGAACCATTGGTCAGCGTCAGAGACATTTCCTGCTCAGACTTACGGACAACCAACTCGCGGGGCACGAAGTCAATGAACTTACGCCCCTCACCATCCTGACCCTGCCACAGAATCTTACGCAACTGATTCTGGAACGGACCTACATAAAGATACAGCCCCTTCCGCTGGAGCGCCTTAATCGCCATTACATTGATACAAGTCAAATCCTTACCCGCACGTCGATGCCATACAAGCACTGCTCGTAAGCTTTTCGCACTGGGTGCCATATACTTAAGCAAAGGTAACTGATAATGTCTAGGGATATATCCCTGCGCAGGTAATTGTACACTCATGGGCTGGTAGGTAGGTTGGTTAAATGGATCCGTCGTTCTCTGTTACATTGGCCGTGGCCTCTGGTGGCGTAAACTCACCGTAGTCGTATACCTCATCTTCATCTTCTTCCACATCAAACACGTCTACGTCATCAGCCGCCATAGCTGCGGCAACCAAATCCTTCTGGGTAGTCTGGGCGAAATCAACAACGTTAATAGTCATATTACTCTGCACATCAGCCTGAAGGTCAATTGTTTTCGGCTTAGCTGCAAAGAACCCACTCAACTCCTTAGTCACAGCGATTCTATCCTTAACGGGCAATACATACTCCCCATCTGCATCCTTCTCCGTCACAAACTCAATTAGTGCCCCTAGTGGATTGAATCCTGCATCCTCGAACATAGCCAAGACCATCTTACGCTGCTGGGATGGAGTCGGGGCTTCAGACATCATCTCCAACAACTGCTGCTTTACCAACAACTTCTTCTCGGTAGACGCAGTCTCTCGTTGAATCTCCATAAGCTTCTGGGAAGCTTTAGGCAAACGTTTCGTATCTCTCACACGCTTCCGCTCTTTTTGCTTGGTTACTTGCTTGGGTCGAACGCCGTTGGAGGTTTTCCTCTTATCTGCGAATGGGTCTCGTTTGATGGGCATGGTTCTTTTCTAGGGTTCATGGGCTCTTAGTCAAGAAATTCATGCCTGTTTCTTTCGAACAAGGAAAGGCCATTCCCTAAAATCTACCAAATCTACCAGAGCTTTTTGGAATCTTGGTAGAACATTAAACAATAACATCTATCAACGACTTACAGAATATTTACCGATTTACCCTACCAAGCGACTAACTTTACCATAGTAGTTTCTTAAATGAAAATGTCTGGTAAATTGGTAGATATTACATAAGTCGTTGATAACCCTATATCTCCACTTGTTCTACCAGAGGGGTGGTAAATGGCGAAATTTGTTGGTAGAAAACGCTGTTTTTGGGGTAAATCGGCCTGTTTGGCTAACATAAACCGTTAGTATAATCGAAAAATCGGAATTTTGGGTTCGTGGGATGGGTCCCCCTACTCCCTTCGGACTCCAAAGTTCCCCATGCCCCCCCCTTCGCCCAGATTCCTTGTTCCAATGGCTCCGTGTTCCCGTTGCCCCAAGGCTCCGTGTTCCCATGGTTCCGTGCTCCCATGTATATATATACCCTGCACCCCAGCACCCCTGTTACCATGCACCCATGCACCATGCTACCCTGTTACCATGCACCGTGGATGCGTGGGTTATATCCCACCGTCACCATGACACCATGACCCACACCCATCCGTGTCGCTCCACCACTGGGCTCACAGCCACCCTGACCCCTGTCATCCATCAACCCACATCACCCATCAGCCTACCCACGCCCCACCAAGGCTCTCTGCTGCCCTTCAAGCCCCTCTACCATCGTAACCATGGTAACACCCATCCAATGCACCCAAAGCAACCCTTGGCACAACAAGGGCTCTGGACATAGTTACCCCGCAATCTCACAAGTGGTTGCTTGATCGACCGCTCCTCGTCCCTCGTCGGGCACGATGCTTCACTGCCCTTCGTAGTTACTCTCAACGCTTCGCTCCGTTGTATGCCGCCTTAGGCGTCAAGCTCATTTACCATGGGCTCGGAAAGACCGCTCCGTCAGCGATGCACTGCCCATAGATTGGCTTAGGCCAATCACGCACCCCTGCTGCCCTAATGCCATCGTCACTGTAGCCCTAGCCGCCACTGTCTCATCAGGTTCGCTTATGCTCACCAGCTAAGCCATTGGACGGGGGCTACCACATTCCCTGATGTCATTGGTCATCATGCGCACGGGTCATCACACCCTGCCGAGGGAAGCTGCGCTCCCTATCGCTGCAAGTGAAAACAAGGTATATTCCCGCAAGCGGGCCCCTTTCCTTGTTGCTGTTGGCCATTACGTGGGCAGACCCACGATGGCTCAACGCCCCTACGGGTTCACTGGCGTCTTCGCCTAGCACCCATGATTATTATAGATAGCATCATCATCAAGATAAGATGCGCTTAACCAACATACTAAATATTATGAAAGACTACAACCCAGACCTAGAAGACGCCTTAAACGATGAGTTCAACGAGTTGCAATACGAACAGTATGACTCAACAGATGCAGCCTCAACCACTGCTGGCTGCATTACAGCCACCATACAGTATGCCTCATGCGGTTCCAAATACACCGAGTCGTTCCAAAAAATCCAGCACCTTCGCGACTTCCTTGATTACAACAGTTGCTGGGCAGTGCTCGTAGGTTTCACCTCAAACGGTGAGACCTATGAAACCCTTGCTGACTACCCCGATGAGTCGTCGTCAAAGCCTGAAGCACAAGGCGGGGACACATCGAATCCATGTAATAATAAAGAGGAATTATCCGACAATCTTGTCACAACTAAATCAAATCAAACTAAATCAAATACTATGAAACCAATCGCAGCTATCGTAACTAACACAAAGACAGCCATCAGCAACATGACAGGTGAGGACGTCGTGATCCACGACATCTACACCATTGACGGCGAGTTTGTCCAAGTTTGGTCGGACACACCCGCACCTCTCGCTAAAATAAATGAAGAGACCTACGTCGTCTGCAAGGTTGACTCCTACAAGAAGCACGGGGAACCAGTCGAGCGCAAGCACTGGCACATCATCCCTACAGCATTCGCCGAAAAGATGATCAGCTCAGCCGTTTAATCCTTTCCTTCCTTCCAACCCACGTCCTAAGCACGACGTAAAACTGCTTTCCTTTATTATGATTCCAAAACAATCTAAAACATCTCGCGCAGCTCACCAAAAAGCACTGGAAATCCCCAAGTCTTACGACTTGGACGATCCACTGGAGCAGGCACGACGTGACCTCTGGTCTATCGTGTATAGCGAAGCCAATGACGTCGCCGATTCTATCCGCAACCGTCACCTAGACGCTCAAGACGTGGTTGATCACTGGTATCTCGACCTAGAGAACAACGCACAGGTATCGCACGACTTCAAAGCCCACGACAAGGTCACGGGCTTCCAAACCATCTCGCAGGAGCTCAAAGCATTCGAGGAAAATGAAAATCAACTCGCCTACCAGCTCTGGGAACGTGAGTTCCGTAAGTGGTGGGACGGTGGCAAACAAGGCAAAAAGCCTGTGCTTCCTGCTAGGTCAACCTACCGCGTCTGCCAATTCAAGGATGTCGAAACCTTCGGCAACGCAGCTTGGTCAGAAGTAGAAGACGAAGTGGAATCCCTCGAACGTCTACGTGAACGTCGCAGCAGCATCCGTCAGGACGCTATGGACGATCCAGAAAACGCCTACGAGGACGAGCGTGGCAATCGCCGCTTAGCTCAATCCCGCTGTCTCTTCGACCGCTACGATCCACAGAACCCTAAGTTCAAGTTTCGTGGTCAAAAGGGTGTGCTCGGTGGCATTTATACAACCACAGACCCTGAGCCTACTTACCGTTCAGCCAAAAACCGTGGCTTGCTTGTCAAAGCTCTCCTTCGTTCCGACAACGTTCTCGATATCCTGCTCGCCAAGGGTATGAATCGTAAGTTCAGCTTCCCTGCAAAAAAGAGGGCTAAAGCGAACGCCAGTAAAATCTAACACAGTGCGGTGGTAGCTCAAGTCTAAGTGCTTGGGTTACCATCGCCCTTTTTTTGATACGCAAGAACGCCTCCGCAAGGGACACTGCCTCCGCAAGGGACACTGCCTCCGCAAGGGACACTGCCTCCGCAGGGGGAACAACTACACTTCTAACAACTACACTTCTAACAACTACACACACAATATAATGACTAATCCAAAATACGACGCCGCAATCAAACTAGCTGAACTCCGTGGTTACAAAGAACTACGTGCTGAACAACTCGATCAACTGCTAGAGCTTACAGCAATACCAGAACTCACTGTAACCGAAGCCCTTGATGCCGTGCTCAATGCACCCCAAGAACGCTTTAATCGCGGAGTAAAATTACTCCGCAAACAAGCCTCCATCGGATTATTTAATATCGCTAAATTACTAGAAAATAAATAAACGACATTATGACTACTCTAATTATACTCATTTGTGCCTTCGTTACCATCATCCTTGGAGCCATGATCTTCGGATCCGACATGTAATATTATGGACTTACTTATCATCGCATTCATCGCAGCCCTCGGCTATTTAATCATATTATGCAAGCTTTTTAGTCCTCAATTTGTGGCTAAAACGCAAGTTATGTGGGATGTATTGTTTACAATTGCAGTTCCTATCCTATTTTTAGGCACATTTAGTGGCATGACTACTGCATTTCTTTCTGGCGTTATATTTAGTGCCATGACATTTGTTTTATCTCTATGTCACACTAAACGACCTAAAAAGACTTAATTATAATGAATGATTCACTTAAACTACTAGATGCTCAACTGTCAGACTCAGAGTTTCGAACTACGATAGCCAACTCACGCTTGCTCAAAGAATGCAAGGAAAAAGGCTTTCCTAAGCTAAAGGCTTATGGACTTATTCGATACCCTGACGAAAAGCCTGAGAAATCAGAGTAGTATTAATTTCAGCGGTTTATGATCATACGTAAACTGATAACAAGAGTAATCGTCTTTGTTTTACCCATTGCTATTGAGGCTGTCTGCCTAGGTTTTAAACGCTGGATGCGTTTACAATCTTACAAGCAGCGCAAGCAACTCTACGACAAAGATAAATTACAATAGTGCAGTGCTATGTTCCCTTTGGAGCATAGCACCCTAATTTTTGGAAGTGGTAACTCAGTATCCCGAACCTCCAATTAAAATATTGGTTAAAAACTAGCGTGTCATTTGCGTTACCCGATGGGCTTTGAGGCTATCCTAGCAGCCTCACTTTCTAATTATGACCAAAGTAAAAATAACATTCTACAACACTGTTCCACACAATGTGAGTAATTATACAATACACCGTTCAACAACTCCTAATAAAGTATTTATTAAGGAATATAATACAACCAACTACAAACTTGCTATGTCTTATGCTATACGATTTGTAAACAAGCAACGCGAAGACTTAGGTAGAAACACAGTATTAGAAATTTTATGAAACCTACAAAGACACCTACTAAAAAAGCAGCTAAAAAAGCCACCAAGAAAAAGGTATTCAAGGCTCCACCGATCCCTTCTGATATGTTTGAGAAACGTCTCCTCAAAATTGAAGCAGAGCTGAAGAGGTCAAGACGACTACACTTCAAGCTTGGTAAGATTGACCTTGACTAAATAAAGGATCCCGTGCCAACCACAACACGGGACCCTCATTAAACCAACCATAATAACGAATACACAATATATTCAAGTATCAGAAAAGCGGTATATTGATGTGAGTCAACCATGAAAACTACAGAAGCCCATATACTAGCCTCCCGATTTTATCTTACAGATGAATTACCCGCAGACTTCGATAAATTAGATGAACAAGAAGTCATGGACTTCATCAAAAACCATAAATGGGAACCCTTTGAATACTGGGAACCACACGGTATTTGGGAACTAATTGACGATTTAGCACGAGAATTTCACAACCAAACCAACCATGAAACATCTAGAACCTAAATTCAAAGAAATCGCTAGTAAATACACTAGCCAAGCTGGCGCGGCCAAGGCTCTCTACAAAGTATTAGTAGAATACGCTCAATCCTGCGGCATGGACCCCAGTATGGAGGTCTCAATCCGCTCACCAAAAGAAAACTTAGCTTTTGGTTTCCACGAATGCTGGTATGTAGGTTTCGAAGCTGGCGACTACCAATGGGCCATTGGAGCCAGTTTCACTCTATCCAACATCCACTGGTACACAGAACCCTATTACTCCTTCGACCTTAACTTCACTAAAGCATGAACAACAAAGACTTAAAATTAATAGACGACATCAGAGCTCTTGCTTACAAGAACTATGAAAAAGGCGGAGATATGATTATCGAATGCCTCGAAGACCATGAAATCTTAGAGCACATGAACTCTATCAAAGATGCAAAAGACTTTATGAAACTACAGTTTGAGCAACGCCGTGAAGTTGAATCCACTATTTTTTAATGTATGAACACTAACATAAAACGTACCAAACAACCTTTCAACTACGAGGAACCTGTACGAGTTTACTGGAACTTCCACCGTAAATGTTACAGTGTCCAACAGAACCGATTGGTTATTGGTCACACTGACTGCATCTCTCTTGTAGATGTAAAGTTCCATGTGTCCGAGGCTGGACGTCAGCGTGTCCTTAAGGAACGCAAAAAGAATGTCCATGCCTATGCCATAGGTACAATTAACATACCAGAAGATGTCTACTGGGACGTTAAGATCCAATACAACCCCTACCGACATAAATCCTTTTGTTTATGGGTAGACCCTGCAAGAACTGTATCCTCAGCTCATTCAGTATTACTCCGAACAAATGATAATGAACCCTACATGCTAGCAAGTAGAGACATATTATGAAAGCTTTCCAAACTAAATTCATGCCAGCCACGGACACCAAAGGCCCCCGTATTAAAGCTACATGCTGGGGTAAAACGGCTACCGTGCCCATCGACTACGGACTAACAGGTTACCAAAACCACTTTGAATCAGTCAAAGAGCTAATTAAAAAGCATAACCTAGAAATAGACATTTCAACAATGGTCTACGGCAGCCACGACTTCAACAACACCTACACATTCTGTTTCCCCCAATCAACTATAAACCTATGATCGAAGCCCACATCAACCAAATGGTAAACGACGACAATCAGCTAGAAGCTGGTGACGGTCTTTTCATCGACCTCAAATATTACGGCGACCAAGCCGTGGCAACCAGTGCAATCGAGTATCAAGTAGACGAAGACGGCGAAGAGTCGGAAGAGATCCTATCTGTACACGATGCAATGCAAGACTGGATACGACCAATTAGAAATGGTTACGGCGTTGACGGAGTTCTAGCTGTCCTTTGTCCAGATAAAGTATGGCGTAAAATCGTCTGGTTCAACGAAGACGGACACGGTCAAGCATTTACACAAAACTAATATTATGGGAAGATACTACAGCGGAGACATAGATGGCAAATTCTGGTTTGCCTTACAACAATCAAACGCAGCTGATCGCTTTGGAAGTACAGGAGAGGCAACTCATTTGTCTTATTACTTTCATAAAGATCAACTGGATTATATTAAAAATGAACTTTCAGAAATTACTAAAAACATTAATGTAACTAAACTCAATGAGTTCTTTGATCGTCAAAAAGGCTGGAGCGAAGATACAATAAAAGCTGCTGGCATCACCAGAAACGACTTAATAGAGTACGCAGATTACAAACTAGGTATTCAAATTCGCGACATGCTCGAATCAAACGGTGAATGCTGTTTCGAAGCAGAACTATAATATTATGAAAAACCCAATCCAAAACATAGGCTTATTCTACACACCAACAAGTATGGAAGATCTGCAAGACAAACTTGCACTTCATTACGGCTCGGAAGGTGTCGTTGCTCAAACAGCAGCGTGGATGGCTTGGAACCTAGCCTCCAAGATAATCGAAGAACAACTACAAGATTAACTATGGAAAAAACAATAGAAAAAAACGCACACGGTGAGTTCAATGTGTATCAATTTGATACATACCCCGATGACAGCGTTCTAGCAGGTCAAACAAGGAAGCAATTTCTAGATATGTATGACACCGCAGAACTTGCAAAAAAAGATTACCCCGATGCCGTAGAAGGCTATCGTGACGCACATAACCACTTCGATCACTTACCAGACTACTAATATGACTTACTTATCTCTTATAATGGCTCTCATTACAATTGAAAGCCAAGGCAACGACTTTGCAAAAGGCGACCGAGGAAAAGCTCTAGGCTGTCTACAGCTGCATGAAGCATACGTTTATGACGCAGCAGAACATGCTGGCGATTACTGGGTACACGAAGACGCCTATCAGCGTGACGTAGCTGTTAAAATCTTCATGGCATACATGGATAGATACGCAACCGTGGAACGCTTAGGACGTCATCCCACAATGGAAGACATTGCTCGCATACACAACGGTGGTCCAAATGGCTACAAAAAAGAATCAACCAAAGCATACTGGGCTAAGGTCAAAAAGGAACTAGATTCCTACGACATACTATAAAAACCTTCAGTAGAAACCGTGATGTAGGGGTACATCATAACTACAAACCCCTTCGCCCTTCACTATCATTAGACGTGGAGTGGCGAAGGACATTCTCAAGTCAAATAAAACCAAGTCAAATAATATGAAGCTTACACTACAAATAGATACCACTCAAATCACAATCGAGACAGATTACACACCAGCACTAACGGAGACCGTCGAACATCTGTACAGGCTCTGTGTCTGTTCTGGGTTCAGCCCTACAGGAGCCGCAGAAGCCTTCGTTGAACGAGGTAATGATATGCTTGAGGCGGAA
>Ga0115008_10000998_pt1 | contig 22318 bp, 21 predicted proteins | sample FraStrMetagenome_FD_87164 | JGI IMG/M metagenome (GOLD analysis project Ga0115008, IMG submission 87164) | Marine eukaryotic phytoplankton communities from Arctic Ocean - Fram Strait ARC3M Metagenome | ecosystem: Environmental > Aquatic > Marine > Oceanic | place: Fram Strait | collected...
AGAAGCCCGAGTCATTACTTGCTAAATTGAATCCTAAAATAGTAACCGCAGCTTCTGGTGACCAAAAAGAAGAGGCATAAGACTATACCAAGGACACAAGACGGTCTAAAAGTGGCCATGACAAAGATACCTTACGAAGAAATGATTAATGGACAACTTACGTACTATTAGAAGGATGAAAGGTTGAACTAGTTTCGAACACAGTATTTTCCTCCACTTTTCAAATTGCAACATTTATTCAATTAGCTATACTTTTGCATGAACGTTCCCCTAAAAACATGTCTTTTCAAAGTGCGACTGGTTTTGCTTTCGTGTTCATGTTTGACAAAAGTCGACATTAATTGACATCCGACTTTGATGATCATGGGACGAAGATTCCATTACCGGTATTCAATTTTCTAGGACATATAGATTTATTGGATTGTGGCAGATATTCGGTCATTGATGTTTTTGCTATGGATGTTTTTTTTTGAACAAGGGGCTTTCATTGGTATCCAGTGTTTTCACTTTTTTCATTCATCTCCATTTCTGCTTTTATACTTATCAGTCCTAACTAATACACAACCATCAATCGAAGCGTTCCAAATAAATCTCTTTCTTCGCAGGGAAGGCACCATTCATCAGCTGCTTTTGTTTTATATTATTTCAACAAAAAGAAGTACTTCGAAGTACGGTACCTGTATTCGAAACGTAGACTCTACTTCGAAGTAAAAAATAAAAATCAAAAATCAAAAATCAAAAATCAAAAATTTTCTTCCTCGTCGAACAGTTCGCATATCGGTTCGCAAATCACACACGTACGAACGTACGTACGTAGTTCGGATAAATGGAATTACGTAATTGCCGAAATTGTGAGCCTTTGAACATGCGAGTACCTAGTAGATCTACATACGAGTAGACGCCATCAAGACGAACGAGCGATTGAGCTTCACAATACATTACTATTTTTCTATAACTTTTCAAGCAATCCACGTCTCAAGCTGACGTTCGTGCGCGTAGTTACTAAGAAGTACATATAAAGCTAGAGCTGGAACAAAGAAGTGGGAAAAGACCATTGATCCCAAGGCATCGATCAGGAGAAAAACCATGACCATGACGACAGCACCATTCCTCTCATTTCTTCTCGCGTATTGCTTGATGGTACAATGGTCATCGGCCTTTGTTTTGCCCAAGTACGCCTATATTTCGAGTGTTTATGGGTCAAATAGAGCTGGTGTTTCCAATTTTGTGAGCACGTTTCGACATTCTGCCTCACGGAGCGATGAAGAAAATGTTGCTAATGAATTAATCGGAACTTTGGAAAAGCGGTTAAATGAAGGAAAAGGAAGTTTGACTGACGAAGAAAAGGATATTGCTTTAGTTTCAACGGATATACTGTTGGATCATTTGGAAGACGTAAAAGCCGGAGTCCAACCACCGAAACAAGCTTTTAGTGATCTCGATCTTCGTGCAGCTGTACAAAATATGGACGTCGATGCAGTATCGAACATGCTCGAAGCTGGCCTAGAAATGGATCAAGAGACAACGGAATCGGCCTTTTGGACGGTTGTGAATGCAGTAGACGCCGCTGAAGCGCAGGATTTACCTCTTACTGGTAATATGACGCGATTGCTCCATCATGTCTTTGATGCCGATATGAAACTTTTGTCAGCTCGTGAGAAGCTAACAACGAATTTGACCTGCATGCAGCCTGATGATTCACAGGGTATAGAAGGAACCGCTCGTAGAATGAATTACGTCTTTGACGATGGAGATCACAAGAATCTTCCTCTAAAGGAAGGTCGTAGGTGTGAAGGTGGTACTTGCTGTGATAAATGCAGTCGTAACATCTTCCCTACGTTTGCCTTAGATAATGAGAGCGATCTTGAGGTTTTTCCGGACATTGCCTCTCTAACATTTAATAATTTGGAGAAGGTTTCCACAAGTTCCATCATCCAATTTGTGCGGCTTATCGAACGTGTACGTCGATCTATCGCATATGAGTATGGATTGCCGCTAAAGGCAATCTTACCACTTCAAGCATATTCAAGAAAGTATGTCGCTGGTACCACACAACAAGGCGGTGGTGGCGGCGAAGGCGACTTTGTAACTTTGCATACAGATGAGGCAACCCACGACGGATATCATTACTCGTGTGTTTTGTATTTGAGTACTCAAGGGAAAGATTTTGAAGGGGGCAATTTTGTATTCAATGATCCGGCAGAAGAGAAAGATGAAGAAGAAAATCGTAACATAAAGGAATATAGCGATGAGGTGGACGACGCACTATTGCAAGCCCTACTTAATGGAGAACTTCCCGACGAACCGCTTGATATTTTCGGCGACGATGTGGAAGATGAAGATTCCGTATCTCTTGAGGATGAAATACGCCGTTCAGGTAGGGAGCTCACTCCTTTTTCCCCAACCAGAGGTGCAGCTGTGATCTTTTCTAGTGGATGGGAAAATATGCATGAAGTTGATCGCATTACATCGGGTACACGTTATGCCGTCCCTTGCTTCTTTACAACGTGTCCTGTACCTGAAATCGCTTATGATCAAATGAAAGTAGGTAAGCCAAAGTCCGATGATGATATTGCAGATGACTGGTTGCATTTGCTTCTTGCGCACCAAAAAGAAGAACCTATAGAGTCTGTAGGTCGTGTAAAGGAGCTTTTGATGAAGTGGCACTACATTTGTACACCTTTGAGCGAACATTAGGAGTCCTGTATCAAAGTCTTGTGTATAAGATCTAATTGCGTGAATAAGTACCAAACTATCATTCCTCAATTACAACGAACACGTGCACCGCATAAGCTTTCTACTCGCGATTTTCAAACAATACGGAGGCACTTTACCTGGAGGAGTTGCCCCTTTAATAGAAACATCTTTCTTCTCCCTTATCTTTAGCAGCTCCCAACACCTTTTTCTCTTCGGACGTAAAACAGTAACACCGCGACTTCAATGCAATAATTTCGTGGCATGGGACACGTCTTTGCAACGTTCTATTTCGTCGCGTCAAGGCCATCGAACGAACATGTATGACGATAACTACAAAATTCCACAAAAGAATGGATTCTTAATCCATATCCTACAAAACCAAAAATACAATCACAAGAATTGTCTAGCTTTAAAGTCTTATGCACTAAAATAATTGAAAGACAAATACCGGTACATAACATGATTCATGTAAAATAACACCATCATTTGTAGGGCGTTCGTGACGAACATACGTAGTCTACAGGTCAACAAGCAACCCCAATTTGCAAAAGAAATCGCCTTAAACCATCTAATTTGTTATCGGACTCGCTCAAAGAAAGTTTCCCCTTCATTTCAGATTTCGACTCCGATTTGGAAGGTTTTTTTGGCGTCTGGCCACAGTAGAGAATGACAATAACTTGTGTCAATAGTTCAGCAATACAAATATCCCAAAATTCATCATTTTCACGACCACTGCGTAGAATGTCAGCTGTCTCGTCCGTCAATCCCTTTCGTTCCTTCGTAAGACTAAATAAATAGTCACTCAAGCGTTTACGCTGAATAAATGCCAATGGTATCTTCGGATAACGGTAACTTTCTTCGTCTGGTCGTTCAATGTTGCTTGACGTTACAACTTTGTAAGATTCCACCCTAAGATCAAGTGAGTCCACGAAAAGAGCGTCACGTGATCTGGCGCCAGAAAGTTGTTCGAGTGAAGTTCCTGATGCACCGTCCACTGTGGGAGTTTCTGGAGTCACCTTTGTAATGGTTGTAGGATTAAATGGGGTACTAGGTGGCGCAGTATCCGTTATGGTACCATTTACTCGCGAACTGCGCACTGGACTGGCTCGGACATAACGAGGGTGGGGAGGGCTAGACTCTGAACCAACATAGGCAAAACCGTTCATTTCTACGAGACTTTGAGACAACATACCGGGTTCATGAGCAGTGAAGGCGTTGACTGCCGGATAGATTTGAGTTCCAATACTGCGTTGTACAACTTGGGCGTATGGGCAAATGTGATTCTGCTTCGGTTGACCACATAACTTACATCGATAGCGCATTTTCGGTGTTGCATTATTACCCGATTTTCCACCGCTATTAGCCTTATTGGCGTTGCCTTTAGTATTGCCTGGGACGTTTGGAGGAGTAGGAGCTGGTTTTTGGTTCTTCTGAGGACGAGCAGGTAGCGATATTTTAGTATTCAAACTTGCTTGGTAGCTAACGCTTGGACTGGGCACAGACTTCGAATTTCCAATTTTGGAATTGAACGTGTAATTGGTCTCCGAAACTTCTATGGGAGGATCGCTTTCTACATCCCAGCTGAGACGTCCTTCGTCAGATTCCTGGAAACGTTTCAAAAGCATTTGATCATATTTTCTTGGGGCGGATTTTTCTTTTGATGTTGATCCTTTCAAAAGATTCTTGCGATCCTTCTCTCTAATATGACCACCTCCAAACGCGCAAATTGCACTTCGTACTCTTCTCTTCGCAATTTTCAAATCATCAGCACTCAAAGTATCGGTGAATACATCCCCGTAGTTGTACAACATAGCCTTGCGCAAACCTGGTAGAACATACGTGAAATCCGTAAAAGCCTCTCGGTACTTAAACAGTGCTGTATAGAATTGAGGTAGCTTATTTGGTAAAGTCAAAGTGATTGGTGGATTGGGAAAAGTTAAGGGTGACGGCCTAGGCTGAATACTAGGGGCGTGATTATCTTTTGTAGAAATCCCCATATTTTGTTCTTTCCGAGGTTCCTGGAGATTCTTCAAATTCGAATAAAACCCTGGCGTGACGGATGGTCCATCTATCGAATTACCACCAAAGGAACTTGAACCGAGTTGAGAGGTTTCAATTGGACTGGCTAAAAGTTGTGTCGATTGCCTTGAACCAACACCATTGCCTGCACCACCCACCGTCATGAAGCTTTGCAATCCTGCACACTGAACAACAATATTTTCTGAAAGCGAATCAAAACTAGGCGGATTAAATAATCCAAAACTTAGGCCCATTTCGATACCAAAAGATCCTGCTCCACCTGGCGTCAAATTAGAAAATGTATGAGGACTACTATGTAGCATGTTCAAATTTGGGCTACTTTCTAAAGGAAACAATGTACCAGGACTAGTAAGATGTGAAGCAGAAGCGCTTAAGCTTCCATTATTGTGCGCTTTATGGAGTTGAGGAGGCGACGACGGGTTCTCTGGATGCGACAACTTCGAACTTGCTGGCTGTCGAGCGTTAACAGCTAGAAGTTGATTATGACGAGATATCTTATCACGTTCATCGAAGGACGTTGGTGGCGTCTTGCTCAAAGTAAGTAATATGCGCCCACAATCCTCGTCCTCTGTCATATCACAGTAAAAATAATAAAAATAAGCAATCTAGTAATGAACATGTTCTGAACAAATATTGTCAACTACATAACAAAATATATTCTACATACCATCATCACTCCCGTAACACCTCCTCTTTGAAATAGCTTGATGCTGCTGGCCACCATTACTTCCAAAACGAAACACAGGTTTTGCGAAGTGAATAGCAGTGGCAGTACCCATAGTAGCCCTACCGCTATGAGTGCGAGTAGTTGCCGTATGAATTTTACTATTCCCATTGGAACCATTTCCAGCAGTGTTCGTACCGGTAGTACCCGTCGTTCCACAGCTGACATTACTTCCACAACGATATATACCAGCAGCCACATTCGCAGCCGTTAATGCAATATTACTCGGAGCATGATCCTCATGATACAGCTTTTGTGTACGAGGCCTTTTACTTTTACTCCCTCCACCCTGTTTTTTACCATTGTTGTGCGAATGTGACGAAGATGATGAAGGCGCCATGCGTTTCGAAGCGGCACTACTCGCAGCACTCAAAGCTCCAATTGGACTTGCTCTTCCTCTTCGACTTACAATGGAAGATGGATGATTGTTACCATTATTGCTGCTGGCGTTGGAGTTGTTGTTGTTCTGCGAGGATGTATCGTTATCATTGCTATTCATTCGCGCGACCGATGGCATTGTGAAAGTCTCTGTCTTTCAAAAGAGTTTATTTCGTATTTCGATCGATTTGCACTGCTGCGCTGTGCTCCAATAAATCACTTGACTCTTACTTGATAGTTAGTTTGTTAGTTGGTATGAGCAGTTGAATTTATGTTCGAAGAGAAGAGAGATGTGAAGGTTAGAGCAAGAAATGTGAGGGCGTTGTCTTCGCTAGAAAATGGGAAAAATTATTTTTTTGTTCTTTGGGTCAATGACACAAATAAGAGAGATATGAAGATTATTATATGTATCACTCTCCTCTCGTACTTTTATCGTAGAGACGTAGGAGTTCCTCTCCTCTACAAGACCAATGGCAAACACCAAAATAGAGTAGGAGAAGCGAAGAGATAGTTGAGTTATAGTTGTAGATTTCTAGTAGAAGTAGGTACATTGGCGCACTGCTTGAAGGCTTGAAATAGGCTATTTAGAAATTTTGGCCAGAGTCAAATTCGTCGGAGTTGTATAATGCATAAGTCGACAATGCGTTGAACATCAATACTATGACGTTGAACGCATACATTAAGATGGGAGATCATAGGTATGTGTACGTACATATACGAAAGATGGATTACTCTCAACCGCAGAAAGAAAAAGACTTGGAAGCACTTGGAAGCGCACTTATGACACTTTGATATTTTGAAATAAAATTTAAGTTTGGGGATATCGCACATGTAATAGAGTTTTGACAAAAAACAAAAAATAATCATGTTCTCGCCCTCGCCCTCGCCCTCAACCCTCAACCCTTCAGCCCCTCCACCCTCAACCCACTGTAACTAATTATTAAAATAGCCGTTATATATATGTGGATGTGCTTCTTCATTTTTTTCATGTTTCGTTGTTCGTCCCTCGTTCATTTTCACCATACGAGATACGAGGTATCCTTCATCGCATATTGCACAATACACATATTACATACATTCATCTCCTGATAAACATCCGAAAACAAAAGACAGTCGGCTTAAAAGCTAAGCTGGGAAAAGAGTAACAATAATACAATAATAACAGAAGTAATTGAAGGAATGGAAGCACGGTCGATTACAGAGGAAACTGCTGTTCCTAGTTTAAAAGTGATGCGGCTGCAATCCCCACATTTGGTATGTTCGTCCAGCCTCTGTACATCTTTCGGATGTATTATGATTATTTAGGTTTATTTATTTATTGAATGAGATTCAATCATTTATTCATCATTAAGTTATTTAATTTAATTCAAATATGATAGTCTGTACTGGATGGAATTACGACGAAAAGTGCCATTCAAAATTCCATGAGGTTACCAGAATCCTTTGGTGTCATTCACGTTGGCAAGTATCTTCCATTATTTTTTATCTTATCATATTATAAATGTAGTCACTCATGGGGGATTGGATTTGTGCAATAAATATGGTTCACCTCAATAATTCCCATGTGTTGTTTGTTTATTTTGTTTGGTTGCCTCGCAGGTGAATCTTTCACGGCATACATCGGAGCAATAAATAATTCGCAACATTTGAATGTATTGGGATTGAATGTGACTGCCCAATTGCAAACACCATCTAAGCGAATACCCCTTCCATCACAACTAGAAAAGTACGTTTTCTTACAAATTCACTTTTTTATAGCTATTTCGTGAGTTTACACAGTTTCGTATCAAAGTGTGAATTTGAGCATACCACCTGGAAAAGGAAAGGATTTTTTGATCTCACAGGCTTTGGAGGAGGACGGTCAGCATATTTTGCGCGTAGAAGTGGGATACATATCATCGGGTGGTCCATCGGGCCGGCAGCCTAAAACATTGCGGAAATTTTATCGATTTAATGTTTCTAGTCCAATGGATATAAAAGCTCTAGCTAAGAGAGGTGGTGGGGATGCTTCAATTTTTGTGTCAATAAGTGCAACAAATTCAACAAAAGATATACATACAATTCATGAGATTGAGTTTCAACCACCCTTTGGTCTAATTGGCGAGATGGTTGACCTCAGCAAAAAGTCGAGTTCATCGGACCAAACGTTTTCTAAGACAACCGATTTATATGATACTTCAGGAATTCTCGATCCGGGGGCAACCCGTCGATTTCTGTTTTTAGTGAAAGCCTCTTCGCAAGATGCGTTGCTTCGAGGAATAGCAGTCGGAGATGAACTCGGGCATGCAATAATTTCTTGGAAAAAAGCAATGGGGGAATCTGGTAGAATCGCGTCGGCAACTGTATTTTGTCCTCCTTCGGAAGTTCTTGACAAGGATGATGATTTTGTTGTTCATAATAGTGGACTATCTGTTGATGTCGCAGCAGTTGCAGCGAAGAAATCATCTACGCATTCGTCGATGAATAAGAACGACCTCGATTCAATTCTTCCAGTGACCGTGGAACCGATAGATCCACCAACATATATGACATTGTACAAACCGCAAGAAATTAATCTTCTTGTAGTGAATCATTCGGAGAGGTCAATAAATCTACAGCTGCAAATGCGTTTGGATCAAATGAAAGGTGTTCAAATATGTGGAAATTCGTTTCAGAATCTTGGCGAAGTAAGACCATCTGGTGGCAGTTGTGTTGTACCAATAAAAATCATTGCGTTCCAAAATGGTCTTTTCAAGCTTCGGGGTTGCGTTGTTTATGACCTGGATAGTGGGCGAGAAATTATTCAGCCAAATTTGTTTGATATATTCGTGAAATGATTTGCGATGAGCACAAATAGAAAAATCTTGATCTATTATTCGATATTAAACAAAAACGACTATAATGACAACTACTACTTCTACGAAAGGCGTTCGACTTCTGATTCGACACGTCATGAATGAAAGCTTTCGTTTTAATTATGTTTCCTTCTGTATTTGGTCACCCATCTTTTTTACAACTTTCAATATCAATCTAGTAAAACCGTAATACATCAACATGAATTTAAAATTACATCTCAACAGATGGCATCAGGTTTATAGAACAGGTACATTGAACATATTAAAAAGAAAAGAATAAGGAATTTAACCTGCGTAATGATATAATCCGAAGGAAAGCAGGACGTAACTTTCCATGGCAAAAAACTACGTATAATTGTAGCTACTACCAGTATTACACTACCTAGTAATTCAAACCTGCACAAATAGTACAAAATCGTAACTCAGAGGCTACGACCAAAGGGGATATGAGGCACTCCTTCCTTTTCACCAAAATATGTTTTTTGAAGTGTATTATATTACTTTAACTAGCTCTAGAGGAAGCGCGTGCTGGGCGCACAGAGACGCGTGCAGCACCACGGTTGTCATCTCAAACATTCACACCTTCTTCCTCATATTTTATAGAACCAAAACTTCAATGTTTTAAATATATAGGAGTAAAATACAATTTTCTAGAGTGTAGGGTTCGAAAGTTTGTTCGAGGAGGAGGTGAAGGAGTAAGCAATCGGGGTGAATAACTCCGCGTATTATATTTCTCTCTATAAAAAATTACAAAACACGATTACCGGTACCCCAAAAATAAGAATCGATATAGCGATAGACGAATCTTGGACGACACACCGAAGGATGGGAATCTTGTTAACGGTCTTTATCGGAATTAGCTAACTATCCGAACTTCTAGGTTGAAGCTCATCATGACACAGGATCTTCCTGCGTCAGTAGTGCTTCCCCGCGTACAGGTCGATGATGCCGATGATGTCAAGCAGAAAAGCTAGGAAACCCTCCTTGTTAGCAACTCTACTTACGACACAAGATCACAATTTACACATATCGAAATACATAATGAAGATCACCATTGCTGCCACCCTCATCGCTTCCGCCGCCGCCTTCGGTGTTCCCAAGGCCGCTGATGTACGTTAAAAAAAATTTGGTTGCGAACTCGTGCATTAGCATGGATCCTAAGCGTGCACAACTGTTTTTACGCGTGAACGAAGATAGTTGCAATTTCTATGTAACACCAGCTTTTCATTTGGCATGGATCCTAAGCGTGCACGAGGGTCTTGATAATTTATTGAAGATAAATTTACTTGTCTCACTTCATTCACCTAATAATATTCTTCTATGTCTTTCGTTGACAGGTTGCTAAGGCCTCCGCTGCTGCTGGAGCTGCTTTCGTCATCGCCACTCCTGCTTTCGCTGGAGACTTCGGTGCTGGTGAACAGATTTTCAATGCCAACTGCGCCGCTTGCCACGCTGGAGGACAGAATGTCATCATGCCCGAAAAGACACTCGAGAAGGAGGCACTTGACAGCTACCTCGCCGGAGGACGTAACGAGAAATCTGTCATGACCCAGGTCACCAACGGAAAGAATGCCATGCCTGCCTTCGGTGGACGTCTTTCAGATGATGATATTGCCAATGTTGCCACTTACGTTATCTCCCAGTCCGATGCTGGATGGGACGAGTAAAGATGTTTGCTGCACAACGAAGTAGATATTTAAAGCGTTGTCGTGCTACGCTGGGGTCGCAATCTTTCAGATTGCATAAATGCACATAGATGTACATAGATTAGGGTAGTTTTGAAGTAACCGATCTACTTAATCAAGAGTTGTACGTATCACCTGCTTTATTTTTGCCACGGTGACTATTTCGACACCGAATGACCGCGGGGATATTCCTGCACTATTTCAAAGATGTTGCTGTAAGGTCATCCCAACTTCATATAGATGTGACACAAATTCGTAAGCGTTGAGGTACACTTGTATTGGATCAAAGAAAACACGTAGGCTTAGTAGTTTACATAGCAGGTATCTCTGTAGGAGATCGTGAGAGGTTAGAGATAACGATCTATTGGTTATCATTCCGCTCTTCAGTACATGTCACTAATTACAATAACATGATAGCTTTGCAATTACAATATAATGGGTCTCGAGTCGCGAGTGTGTTCTTGTTTGCGTGTATTTACTATTTACGTATGTAAATGTACACATTGATATTCCCTCTTCTTTCAAATTCCTGCTTGAGAGTTGAGAACGACGTACGTTGCGTTACATACGGTAGGTCAAAATAAATCCTATCGACGAACTTCGATGCAAAAACTTTCTCATCTCTGGCAAACTTCGCAAAATGGCTAAGTAAGACCAAACACATCGTCATTTTTCCGGGTGTCCAGTGCATCATGCAACCTACCGTGTAACAGGATTTTATCTTGGGTTTTTGGCGACGACTCTTACAATCCAATCATCATCATCCTTCAGGATTTTAACAAAATTAATATTGAATACCATGAGCAGCGGCACAGGAATCCAAGACCTTATGGCGGCAGAGACCCGCGCATCTCAGATTGTTGCTGAGGCTCGTATTGGTACGTGGCGTCCTCTTGTTTGGTGGAGATGAAGCGTCTCGATGATGACTTGTGTAATTGTACCTAGGTGAATCACGTGAAGCAATGCGGACCACCCACCCCATAACTCGTTTAAGTTATTTTAAAATTGCTACTTCATTATCAAACTAACAACGGCTTATTTGATTACTTTTAACACAGGTCGTGGTGATCGTATGAAACAGGCTAAGGCAGATGCCCAGGAGTTGATTGATCGTTACCGTGGGGAGAAGCAGGTTGAGTTTGACAAGTCTGCTGGTACCGGAGGAACCTCGGGATTTAGCTCTGAATTGCAAACAGAGACCGAGAACAAGGTATCGATGATGCAAGCTCAGTTTCAGGAGAATCAGGCGAAAGCTGTGGAAATTATGCTTTCGAAGTGTTGTGAAGTTGATTGCTCTGTGCCTGTTGCTCGAGTGCGTTCTACCCAGAAACTTTATGGACAGTAAATATTAGGCTAGGAGCTAGGAAATTCAGGGAGGGTAGTAAAGCGATTAATGAACTAGTATGAACGAGTTTTGTAACCTCATCTTTTTCGAGGAAGACTAGGTAGGTGAGGTTTTGTGACAAGTCTTGAATGCGGTTGGGGCTTTCACTTATTATTTCTGGATTATGCAAGATAAATCCTATTATGTCCCTAGATTAATTATTGTAGTTGTAGCAATGCGTCTCCCGAACTTTGGATCAGGTATAGCGTTGTGTAATTATGTAATATTCTACACTCTTAGTCTCCGAAACACATTGCTGCTTTCACTATATATTCCCGCTTCCGCGAGTTATTTTCATCAATTCCTCGGGCCTCTTGAATATTGCGCGACTGCGTTTCCAGAATTCGGGATAGTGGATATCCCGAGATCTCGAAAGTATGGTTGTGCATTAGGAACGTATGGATCGAGATAAACAAGTGTACGACAAGATGTTGTGGGATCGGGGAGAAGGAGAAGCGTGAACATGACAATACTACTACTATGAGCAAGAAGGCAATAACAAGTAAAGGTTTTAGGAAGTATTTTCGTTACGATGTGCTTGTACACAATCTTCACATGACAGTGTACATCTTGCTGTAGATGTCAACAGAGGACTACGTCCATGCTAGTCAGTGATATACCATTCTTTCGATGATTCAAAGTCAGCCTCTTTCATTGAGGCAATGCGGGACGAGCTTTACTCAACATCCATCTATTTTGAAATTTACGGTATACGTTCATAATGTTGTCGGAATTCAAAACAGTCCAACTTGTTTTTTCTTCTGTACTTGCTTCCAATGAGCTAATTTCAAAAATGCATCTTTCTCCATTCCAAAAACTTCTTTGAACTCATTATTTGACAGAGAAAGTTCTTTTCGTTTTGGGTCGACTCCCGGAAGATTCGGATTGCTTTTCAGTAGGGCATACGATAATATTGAGACCTGCTCATTTGAAGGAATCACTTGTATCGCACTTGAAGAATTGCTTTTGGTAGTATTACCCATACTTTTCGTTCTTTCCATACCTACGTCACTTTTCTTTTTCTCTTCTTTGAATAAAGGAGTTGCTTTCTTGGCTGGTGAAGCTAAAATCTTCGTTTTTGGAACAGTAACATGAACCCCTGTACCACCTGTTGCCTCTTCAACTTGACTTGTAACTTCTCCTTCTTTAATACCTGGACGCATTTCAATCTCACAATCACATCCTTCTAGGACATTAAGAACACCGTTCTTAAACATGCTTGCACGTCCTCTTAACATAGCAGGAGTGTTATCTAAATCAACGTACATAAAGTGCACAAACCGACCGGTACTCAATATTTTAGATCCACCAAAAATAATTCTTCCATCCGTTGGCATTTCCCTCCCACAAGCTTCCACTCCGCCGGAACCCTTCAATATGGTAATAATGTTGTTACTATGCGACTTTGCTTGTTTGTTATTTCCACTGCTGCCTAATTCCTCGAAACTGCAAAGGATCCAGTCCATCTCTGTACATGAGTCATCCCGTACTTTGGCCCAATTAATTGAAACGTCCTCCTGCACGGATACTCCGCTACTCTTCTTGACTCCTCCTGTGACGCATCCCGTTTGCATAGTCGCCATCTCTAATTCCTATATACTTCAAAGTAATTGATAAGAAATATAATTATATGTATAACACTATGATACCGGTACCCAAGAAATGTTTTGAATGTATACTGTAGTGCATTATACATGTATTAACACATCATGTACGGGAGATTGCTTTTTTTTAAAGAACAAATGTAATGCAATGTCAGATGTGTGTCATGGCCCCATGGTCATGGCTCATGGCTTCATGCTGGTTTGATGAAAGTGCTTTTCAATTCTTGAAGCTAACTTAGCTTCATATCATCCTCCTCTAAATTCTAAATAGAGAGTCTAGTTACCAAAATCAAATGAATAAATCAGCGTGACATGGACATGACCTTTTGCTGTTTCATATCTAGACTCTACGGTAAACTCTGATGTAACTCTCAGTTCCAGTTCAAGACCACAATGTAGTAAGAAGAGGATAAAAGAAAGGAGATAATGACAGCAGCAACAATCGCAACCAGTGGTCTTCTTGTTTCCTATGAAAGTACCGTACTTCATTTGTTTGTTCTGTGCGTGGTTTGTAGAGCCTTTATAATGTCGCTACGACGAGGAATTATTCGTGAATCATTGGATTGTTTCTATGAATGCAACTACGAGTAACCGAACATAGGGATAGTACGAGGTACGAGCAGTCATAGTAAATGGAAGAAGGAGCAAGAAGAACCCATATAGCCAATAACCTGCTCCAATATCCTCATAGAAATACTTTGAGAAATAATGCCTTGCTGAGTAAGGAAGCGATTGATATGTGTCATAGGACGTTATAGTTTATGGTATACTGTAGAAACTGCAACCATCGTTCTACTCAACAATGAAACGTTCGTGTGAACGGGAGATAGACAAGATTTATGGTTACGAGATTCAGCTGCTCAGATACATTCATTGCTCATACCTAACGTCTATGATGGAAAAGCATGAGTACAGACGGATGCCAAATTAGAAAGAATCGTGCCAGGTTCGATGAAAATTACCGCGAGATATTCCATTTTGATTTAAGATCCATTCGGCAATGCCTTTAAAATTGGATTGTCATGTCTATATCAAGTTCGGGAAATAGAAGTTGGGACGGCATGGATAAATTGCTACATGGAATTACAAACTCGATTCGGCATACTATTTGCATGAGAACGATTTATTTCTTTTAACAAAAATAGATTCACAGGCGAAGTAGAGGGATATAGTTCCTCACACACGGATAGAATTCCCCATGATATCTGGCCAATGGCAATAGCTATGCAAGCTCTTGTATCCGATCATTCCAATGAAAAGCTAGTATTAGTTGAAAAACTCGTGAAGGGCACGGCTGGTACAGGTTGGATGCACGAAAGTTTCGATGCCAATAATCCGGAAATGTTTTCTAGGCCCTGGTTTTGTTGGCCAGATTCTCTGTTTTCAGAGCTAGTAATGTCCTTGGTGCATGAATGTCCACAGGCAGACGTTAGCAAGTACAAGGTGAAGGAATGGCGGGATAAAGATCATATGTTGAGGGGGGAATTTTTGCGTCGGAGAATGATTGATTACAAATTCACATCGTCGACGGCATTCCTCTTGTTTTTAATGGAAACGATAGTCTCTCAACCATTCAAATATACGAATACACAATACCTTTTTTGAATTTGAATTTGAATTTGTTCAGTGAAAGGCATAAAGCTTACTACACGTTGAAAAATGATCACAAAGTTAATGTAAATTGTGCAGTGCGCTTATTACCATGAGTACTATGGAAAAAATTGCATGGAGAGGACCAAGATGAGGAGGAAGATATTTTCTAATATCGAAGTAGCTACATAGACGACTATCTCTCGCAAGAAATAATTTTTGGCAGATTGCCTTTCTTGATACCGATTGCCAATCTGAGCGTGCTCTGACCACCCCGACGATTCTACTCTACCGGTAGTTATCATAATCTACGAATAGAAACTGTTTTTGTTTTTGTGAAACACACATACTATCAATTCTGGTCAGTCAAATAACTCCAAATATTTGAGAGATAACATGACAAAGATTGAGTTTTGTATTACATCATTCATATAAATCATCAACTTCGCTTACCTCCCGTCTCTTTATTGATGTAACCTTTTACGTCTTGAATAGAAAAGGGGTAATGAGTTACAACATCTCCTTTCATGTTGATTTGACAATTCATCGACACCTATACCCATTCAATCCTCGCCATTCGCCGATGGCAGAGGAAGCGTATCTTTTTTGTTTTGTGTGTTTGATCGTGATTGAGGGTTCCAAACTTGCAACTCAGTTGACCAATCAACTTGGATTGCCAAGTTATCAAGACTGCATCATTTATCTGTACTTTTAGTATTTTTCGTCACTACCTTCGTAATCAATATATCATCTTATACAACGTCAGGTCATCGACATGACGTAGGCAAAGAATATTTTTATGTGAAGTATTTGCAACATGAACTTCATTTCCAGGTTATCTTTCGATGATGATGTTGTTCCAAGTTTTATCCACCTTCTCCATTACGAATTTGAAATACCGAAAGATAAAAAAAATAAAGTCCTTGAACTTCTCTCAGAAAGCTTTTTGTTGCAGTTCCATCTTAAGAATTTCTGCAGTGCGATCCAGTACAGTGTGCAGACCTTTCTCATAGGTACCATTGACATAATTTTTTATCTGTTTTTACTTTAAACAGCAGCACTATGTCTGTTGATAATGTTTGTAGTGATAGTGAAAAGAACGAATGCGAAATCGAAGTAGGAGATAAATATGTGCCGGCTTCGTGTGATGACAGCGACGAGCGATACGATGACCTTGACCTTGATGCTTTCGATGTTGATATTGTTACAGATTATGAGAGCAGTGCCAGAGTTGCATCAGAAGACTCTGTGTGTAATGAGTTCGGCCCCTTGTTGCTTGTATGTCCAAAGAATGAGGAGTTTGGAAATACAGTGAGCTCCGAAAACGATGCTTTGACTTATGTTGAAACTTGTACCTTGACACAAAAGACGACACTGGTTTTCTTTGGAGCAAGCTGGTGCCCTCCATGTCGGTTGTTCTCACCGATGCTAACTGATTTTTACGTCGAGAGGAAACAAAGTGGAGAAGATGTCGAGGTCGTTTTTGTTTCCTTAGATAATAGTATCGAAGACTATGAAAGTAGTCTGAAAGACATGCCATGGCTTAGCGTACCCTATGACTATTTAAACAATTGTGAATTTGGGAGGACGAACAAACTTAATTTACAAAGATCCTTTAAAGTAGATGGATTGCCACATTTGGTCGTTGTATCGCCTCGAGGCAAAATAAGGTCTTTTTCAGGCGTGGAAAATATCGAGAATAAGCCTCACGATTTCCCTTGGTATAAGAGTATGAACGAGATTTGGCCTAAATTTTTCATTGACGGCAAAGGCAAACTTGTTGATTCCGAGTTATTGCACGACAAGTTTGTCATGCTTTACTTTGCCGCTTCATGGAGTCCGCCTTGTCAAAGGTAATTTTTTTTCATCCTACTTCCTCTGATTTTAAATGATGATATTGTTGCTTATTCGATTACGACTGCACGTCAAAAGGTTTACTCCCACTTTGCAATCGTTTCACGATGGACTAAAGAAATACAGAAACGATTTTGAAGTAAGCAACTATATTTTATTCCATGATTTTGATCTTTGTCTTTATTCACGTTGATCTTTTATCTCTGGAGATTATAATGGTAAGCTCAGATACGAATAAACAAGTATTCGACAAGCACTTTACCGAAAATACGCCGTTTCTCGCGTTACCCTATGAGGAAGATGAAGTGAAGGCAGACTTCATTAGTTATTTTGGAATCACTCGAATTCCTTCATTGATAATGCTTGGGCCGATATTGAAGTCAGGGGATAAAGTTCGACCAATAATTAACACAAAAACCAAGGGATTCATAGAGGGCTACAAATTCAAGGAATTCCCGTTCCCCCCAGCACAAATTAATGACCTAACTTTAGATGCAGATGAGATATACGATGCGAGGTGTTTAATCGTTTTCAGTGAGGGTGCATCTTCGATTTTAAAAAGCAATATCTTGAATACGCTCCGAAAAGCATGCACTGTTCCTAGTTATCGTCATATTGTATTCTATCACGCTTTCGCGAGTATCGGGGTTGTCCCCCATCTGCGAAAAGCACTAGATATTGGAATAGTGAAAGATTTCCCGGTACTAGTATTATTGGATATTCCAGCTGATGGTGCCTATTATGTACAAAAATTGTCACGATGTTTCAATGATCAAACGGTTCTCAACTTTCTTGCGCATCCTGGAAGGCGGCATCAACTCATTTAATGCATAAATCTTAAAGTTGTAGGTGTATGTAGCCATTAGCTGGTTGTATTTTCTACACCACAAATTGAACATACGACTAGCCCTATTAATGGAAGGGAATTACAACTTACAATCAGAAGCGATGAGTTTTATTAAAGCGTGTCTACAGAAGGTACCGAGTCAACGTAATGACTTGACACAACTTTTAAATTATCCTGACAAGAAGTGATGGGGGTGTGATTGATTTTCTAATTGGTTAATGATTTTTGATTCGTCATGTTCATAATAGCTTAAACGAATAAATAAGGGTGCGAAAGGTGGAATTCAGAATGCAGGTAAAAAAGGCGTTGCAAAGGATTCAGTCATGAAGGTAGATGACTGGTAGAAGAGGATTCCTCATTGTCATGAAGCAAAGAAAAGTCCTCGTTCCATTATCGAGCTTATGTTATCATTGGCTCCGGATACCGTTTGTATGCAAGACCAATTTTTTGAATACTTATTTCGTTAACATCTAATCTCATAAATGTTATAGATTACTCCATAGCTAAAATTTGTCCTCTTGATCAGTCACTGGTTCGGCAGAGGAGTAGTAGCAGTTGTTATATGATCGAAGCATGTAACACGCGTCATCATTTTCCCTGTTGTTCAACCATGAACTCCCATATTCTAAGTAGTATCCTCTGGCATCTCCAGTGCACGCTGCCTGAGCTTCTTTTGTTCTTCTAATGAATTGTACCCGACTTATGATTAATTCACGCTGAGTCCTAATTGCCATAAGTCCTAGCGCCACTTTAATCTCTTCTTGAATAAGGCATAAGCACATTTCCTTTTGTGATCCGTAGCGCTCGCAGGAGTAATGTTTCCTGCTTCTTGCGATTCTGCTGCCACCATCGCTAGGGAATAATTTAATTGCTCAAATCCCTTGTTTACATTACCAAAGTGACCAACTACAAGCAAATCGATTCCATATTACTCGGTAGACACAAAATACACCAGACAGCCTCGATAAATATGTCATTCTTTCGAATTCCGTCTCAGTTGGAAAAAGCCCGGAGGCATTGTAAGCTAATCTCATCCAGGAAAGACCGTTCAAGGTTGTGATCGAAGTATCCTTCCTCATTCCGGGTGTACATCAGATCGAGATGCTCTTTCGTCATGTCCTCTAGCTCTTTCGACAGGCGTTGAGTAATTGATCCTTGCTTGATCTCTTCGTTCAACGTAAGAATCGTTATGTAATATATCACTTGATGATAAGTTAGTTTCGTGATCTGGGACAATCGAATGATATTCGTTACACACTGAGGTGAATGTAAGATTGATTCCATCTCCAAGAGCACTTTCATTGCGTAAAATGAATTGAATCCATAAACCGAGTTCGGACATTAGACAGTTTTCTCTTATCCTGTGTTATGCATAGAAATCGTTTAATTTTCCATGAAGTTCCCCCTTATCTTTAATCTAAGGTAGAAATGGAGGGATTCCATCCATGATTCCTCCAATTAACTCCGCATCCAATCGAATTGCTAGTAACTGCGTATCCATAAGGCATCATGGAATGCACCTAGTTCGGGAATCCATTTCATGTTGTCAACTATTCCAGTTGTCGCTCGTGTAAAGGGCTTAGATAGCTGGCTACAACTTCATCATGCTACTTGTAATATCAATCTTGATACCACTACTTTGCTCGCTTAGGAGTATCAAGAAGCCGTTCTCAAAGAGGATAATTATGGTAGGACTCTTCTTCATTGTTACAGCACGGAAAGCTTATTTAATAGCTGTCCAAAGTGTTTGCACACCGATATTATCAAGGTACTTTTCCGTGCATATCCATAAGTCCTTTTTACGACGGCGAAAGATGGCAATTTAAATTTGGACTATATTGATTTGTTGGTGGTGGAGTGGTCATCAGCATCCACTGGTGACAATCGCGTAAACTTCATTTCTATAGATATAACTTGTTCTTGCTTTCGCTACTATACATTCATTCAATGAATTTGCGTGCATGCTCAAAAAATCAGTCATGAAAAGGTATTACCTATGCAACGTACGAAATAGTAATATACAAATGTTTTCATGCGTTATTATCGCTATTTCCTAATGGAGTAGATTCGTCGTTTTGCGACTCTGAATTACTTCCTTCAGTTGCGTTGTTGGATTCCTCGTTACCAGATGAAGCAGAATTGGCTTGCGTATCACGTAAGGACATATTTATTGCCATCGCAATTTGCTCTTCTTCCGTTAGACTGCGCATGAACATTTCTTGAGGACTTGCACCCCTAAACCGCCGCGAACGCGACCCAAGCGAGCCTGTCCTAAGGTCATAAGCATGACGTCGTAGGATATTGTTCACAGCGGTAGATCGTTGGTGTAGTTGTTGGTTTTGCTCGCCAGCATTTTCCATTCGCGCCTGTTCTTCCATTGAAAGAATAATAGCTGCCTCAAGGACGACGAGGTCATCGAGACTCTGAACTTCTCCACCACCCCTCTCATAGGCGTTGATAATTTCGTTCCAATCACGATCTGGTCTCCTACTTGAACCCAAAATCCTTCTTCGCACGTTAGAACCTAACCTTCCTCTTCCTCTAGATCCTTGCGGAAGTGATGCCGATGCCACTGATGTTTCCTCAGCCACTTGCCTCGCCAACGGATGATATATTTGTTTCTTCATATCCTCTTCAACTTGTTTTCTTTCTTCGACGCTCGCAACAATTACGATCTCACTATCTTTGTTTTGAGATTTAACAGGTGAAGAATCACTTACATTTGAAAGAGTGCGACGACGTGCCAAGTCGCGAGAAAGAGATGCACCGAACTGATCAGAGTCCATACCTATCGTCTCAGAGGGCATTATCTTTGGACTTGCAGGGTCGCGATTCTCACAATCTTCATCTTGTTTCTCTTCAGAAATAATGGTCGAGTCCGGTACATGAGGAGAGTCAAGGCAATCTCCATTTGAGCTTACTGTAGCTTCGGAGTTTGCCCGTGCTCGCATTTGAGCTTCCAACGTTTTCTTTTCCTCCAAATCTCTCTTCATTCCACCTTCATCGGTCAACATTGCTAGGGTAGTTGTAAACTTCGGAGTATTACAAAATGGACAGCACCCTACATCTGAATTATTGTTTCCGGTCTGCAGCTTTTGAGGGCGTACTTGCAAATAGCATTCAGTACAAACGTAAGCTTTGCAGCACCCTGTTTTGTTCATTTGACCATAGTGAAAAAAGCATATTGGACATTCCTCTTGCTTCACAACTTCACGACGATCGCATCCTTTCAATCTAGGAGCAAGTTTTCCATCTCCAATAAGTTTTCGAATGGCTTTGTCATCCCAGGGCCACGATTCGTACAATCTATCATATATATATATATATATATATATATATAAATATATGTCGAGAGAGAGCGACAAACAAAGTGTTCATCGATCATACCGGAGATTCAAAATTAACACAAACCCAGAATGAATTTATACATTCATTCCATAAAGTTACACTACTTACCCACTAGGTTGACACAAACGATCCAATTCTTTTTTCGATAGACCTAAACTTCCTGTACCACCATGAAACTTGGCACTTATACGCCCCTTCAAATTATGAGACGACCCTCCACTACTGCTATTACTGGTATTATTCCCCATTCTTATTTATGCAGTGTTAGGTCACTTATCTATCTCGTCTTCCTAATGTATCACTCTTTTTTTTTAAATATATTATCACAATAAGCACCGCCCTCTTTTCCTTGATGCAATTCTAATTTATAATCCTGCACTGATAGACAAGAAGTCGGATACTATACTATACTATAATATACTATACTATACTATAATACTAGAGACAAGAGGCAAGTAAGAATAAGATATACATACATACCAACACGAAGGAAGTTCTCTCCTCTCCTCTGCACCACACAAATGCTTCAATAAATTCACACTGCACCACACGTGAGCGAGAGAGCGAGAGTAGAGGTAGAGATATTCAATAAACCATAACAAATAGATATCCGTGATAATAATGAGAGGACACCCACAAATGTACGTCTGCCAGGTGCAAATTATCGACAGATGGGCACGTAACTTACTGCTCAATATATCGAAATCCCTCCTTTCACTCGTATGTGAGTATATGCAGTATCACTATCACTCTTACCTAAATTAGAAATGAGTCTCTACAGTAGGAGGGCCTTGCTGTGGGACGGGACTGGACGGTATCTGAGATGAGCAGAGGGGAGATCCTACTGCTAGTACTACTGCTGCTTATTCTTCAAATACCGCAGTCTCGTTTGCTTTGCTTGGTGGAGTTCAATGTGCATTTGAATGGGAAGAGTCACATACATGTGAGAGATATGTATTTAATACATGTTTTTGTTTCGTGATCGGACTCGTACCATTCGTGAACTTCGAACTTTTGTCTTCCTCCTTCTGAGAGAACATTCTTAAATTCCGGAATGTCATTTATCTTCTATATGATAATTTACTGCGAATTTTCGTGTTCAGTTCGTTAATTGTAACCTGCTTTCAATTTAGAGGAAGGTGAGTGAAACGTTATTTATATTCGTGTACGAAGATGTCTTCTTATATACTTTATGTAGTTTTAAATGTATTTGCATTTTTTTTTTAAACTGTATGCTTTTATTTTATTAACTTCTACTCTTGTACCAGGTATAAATTACTTTGTAGTTACAACTCATCCTCTTCATCAGTTACAGTTACAGGTTCGGAAGAGG
>Ga0115008_10001000_pt1 | contig 22291 bp, 18 predicted proteins | sample FraStrMetagenome_FD_87164 | JGI IMG/M metagenome (GOLD analysis project Ga0115008, IMG submission 87164) | Marine eukaryotic phytoplankton communities from Arctic Ocean - Fram Strait ARC3M Metagenome | ecosystem: Environmental > Aquatic > Marine > Oceanic | place: Fram Strait | collected...
CTGGAGAAGAAGAACATGAGACGGAGAACAAGGCTAAGAAAGCGATATGTCACAAAAGGGCTCGTTTTTGTTATTGTCACGGGTCTGATTACAAGTACCATGTACGTGTCAAGAATGATATACATGTACCGATATCACATAATGAGAATGAAACGCTGTTTCAGAAAACGAACCGAGGGTTAAAACTTGAAGCGCTTGTCTAAGAAAACGAACCGAGGGTAGAGGAGGGAAAACAACAGCAGTGTGCCAAAGGGTAGATACCAGTACGTAGTTACAGTTACAGTTACAGTTACAGTTACAGTTACAGTTACAGTTACAGTTACAGTTACAGTTACAGTTACAGTTACTGTACAACGACATGGACATGACGTCACTGGGCATCGATCATTACCTTTACACATTATTAATACATGTACAGTAATACCTCGTTATAAGACCAGTTGCTATGACCTTTTTCTTATAAGACCAGGAAATTCTTCACTTGGTCTTATTATAACGAGATTGGCCTAAATTAGTCCTATGCACGGCAGGTGATCGATCATTCTTTGGTTTTCTTCCAATATCATAGCCATAAATCATCATAGATAACCACTACTTGTCAATCATTATATCTCTTTGACTTTCGAAATTGTAATCATGTCTTCATTTAATAGACTGAGTTATTCAAATGAACAAAAATTATTTTGGGTGAAGCTGTTTAAGGAATCACATTTTTCTGGCAAAGATGCCAAGTTAGGTTCCTCAATCATGTTCATTACGAGGCCCGCCTGAAAGCAGGAGAATTTTATGACCAGTTCAAAAAGAAGAAGGGATATCAAATACCAACGATCGATACTTTTAAGAGATGGCTTGGCGGAGGAAAAAGAAGCCTCGCAAGTACGATTACTGCCAATAAAGAAAGTAAGAAGAAGAAGAATAGGCATGGTAAATATCCTCTCTTGGATGACCTTATTTGTGGTTTTCTACAGAAATCGCAGTCACATTTGTCTGAACACGGATTTGGTCTGACTTGGTCTGTGATCCAGAGCCAAGCCGTGATGTTTGCGAAGACCTTACATGAGCGGGAAATGATGAGTGAAGAAAATTATAAAAGCTTCAAAGCCTCCAGAGGGTACGTATATAATTTGAGAAGGAGAAGAGATATAGTTATTATCCGACTACATGGAGAGGGAAGCACAATGTCCGATGCCGAACATACAAGTTTAATGATTGAGTTTCGAAGTAGATTAAAAAGCTTGATGTAGAAATATAATGTTACCGAGGATTATGCTTTCAATGCGGGCCAACCCGCTCTCTACTACAAGCGTTTTCCATCTACAACTGCCAGCTCAAAAGATAATACGAAGGACCTGAAGGGAACCAAGGCCATGAAGAGTAAAGATAGAATTACTCAGATGGTATGTACATCTAGCGTTGGAAAAAACGCCCCATGGTATATGTCGGAACATCGAAGAAGCCAAGATGTTTTGTCGAAACAAACCGTGATATCATGGAGAGATATACAAGCAATAAATGTGCCTGGTTTAATAGAGGTGTTACTCAATGGTGGTTTAAAGATGTTTTTGCGCCATGGTTTAATCAAACTGTGCGACAGAATGAATGTCACTGTATCATGATCCTTGACAATTGTAGTGCTCACAACGAAATTGATAACTGGTTATTGGGGGAAAAAGGCTCGAATACATTCATATAATTGACCTTCCAACTAATGTCACTTCAAGATCTCAACCAATGGACCAAGGAATAATTTCTTGGCTCAAAACAAAATATAGATATAGTCTTGTTCATGATTTGCTTGAGATATATTTTGACGAAGGAAAAAGAACCAATGCGGTACAAAGCAGGAAGGGAGGGGGGTACGATGGCATACGACAAGGACTGAGACCTAATCTTTACGATGCCATAATAAAGGTGGATAAATTTTGGGAAAAAGTCAGCGAAGAAATCATTATTAAGTGTTGGAAAAGGGCAAAGTGTTTGCCTGGTCCTACAGTATCGAATGCAGAAATTGAATTTAAGTACGATAATATTAATAGTGAATTAGCGGATGCTTTTGCAAACCTTAGACTCAACTTCAATACCCGAGCTGATTCAGTTGCGAGGAATGACTTTGCAGGGACCTTATTAAATTTAAATAATTCGGAATTAAACTGTGAAGAAGTTGTTAATGTGTGGAACAACGAAGATGAAGATGACAAGCAAGATGTCGTCGATACGTGCGTTGACGAAATGTGTAAAGACATAGTGAACCTAGCACTTGCTGGAGCAGAAGCTGCACATGCCAATTCAAGGGGACTAGAAACTATTGTTAATAGAGATAGAGCGGACGATATTGAGGTTTGTACGAGAGAGGACGTTGTTGATATTGAACGTAATGAAGGTGATGAGTTTCTTGAGGAGTTAGACTCTGACAAAATATTCGATAAACTTCAAGCGCACATTGACGATTGCGGAAAGATTTTGTCTTTTGTTAATCGTAAGAAATCGTTTGGCGACTCTGATAAAGTCATCGAGCTTCTTGCGAGAATGAAACAGCTTACGTTAGCGTATGACAATACACTAACTGAGTTGAATGGATACAGGGGCCAAATTAAACGAGCAAAGATGAAGCAGGGAAGGATATCTTCTTTTTTCCATCCAAAAGTAAATTGAAGGTAAACAAGGTCGAGTAATCATTTCATTTGCCTCTTATTTTCTAGCTGTCATTTGACCGTACATTTATACGCATACATATGTACTTCTTTGTGGGGTTTTGACTTCTTTTTTGCATTCTTAGAAGACCAGGAAAAGCCCAAAATCTGGCTAGGTCATAACGAGGTATTACTGTACCCTATTTTCGTTCAACTACGAGAGGAAACGGCTTTGGCATGATAGTGACTTCATTCTGCCATAAACCTTTTCCATTGATTTCCCAGAGCATATTGTAATTGACTTCATAAGATATTTAGGATTCGAACACTTCTAGAGTGGAGAGTAGTGATTTACTTAAAGTCCAAAGAGCAAAAACATACCTCAATTGATAACAAAAGAGCGATACTTTTCTGTTTGGTAGTTTTTCAGAATTCTTTCATTCATATCTGCTGCGATCGAAAGTGGTCCTTTACCGTAGAAAGAATCTTGTTTCACTTGAGGGACTTCAGTAAAAAATATAGTTGGGCAATCATGTGAAAGCGTTTGAATGTCGAAGACTATCGTATCCCCTTCTGAGGCCCGAACTTACAAGATTCCAAGTCTCTCATATCTTGCAAAATATTAAGCAGCTTCACATACTGAAATTCTTTTTTTCTCTTAGTGAAACGAAGTGACTAAATGATAATTTCTGCAAAATAGGCAAGGCAACGAGAAAATTAACTTATCAATTTCATTGGTCAACACTTGATTTTGCTGGCGATACAGGGATTGGAAGGATTCCATGAAATTCAACGAGACAACAATAGTTATGATCCCATAAGAATTGTCCAAGAAATAGCCTTTACGCACGTCGCGCGTGAAACCGATTATAACTGCGTTAAGAAATACCATGTTCGTTGTCAAAGACCAAAGCTCGCAGTGGCGAAGAGTTACAGAATTGACCCATGTCTGTCCTTTAGTGAGGAAAATAGCATCGACGATCACAGTGACTATCGAAGCCTCTGAAAAACACAGGAAATTTCTAAGTTATGAGGTTGTTGATGTAGAAAAGGCAAGTGTGCGAGCACATCTAACTCTCATCTCTAGTTGTGAAAGCTAGTTTGAAGATGAAGTTGAAAGTTTTCAATCTTCGATCAATGAACATCGACTTCCGATTATCACGCAAGTATGAAGAAGTAGATAATTGGAATATGTGGAATTTTCTATCTTTGTTTCAATTAGCATACAATTCCGTCTAACAAAATAATTGGTTCTTATTCATTTACATATGCACAAACAACACATTCTACCATAATCAATAGTCCCCTGCATAGTCGACACGTATTTGAACAGCATTCCCTTCATTGTTATATTTTGGCGGCTTCGATGTCTGCGCTTCTTCTTTATCACGTAGGTCACCTAGGATCCAATACATATTACCGTTGAATCTGGTTTGTTTTTGATATAGCAGTGTGATCTTATTGAGGAAGTGAGACTTGTTTAATTTTCCATGATTTGTATCCTGTTTCCTATTTTCTCTCTTGTGAGAGAGAGAAAGTTTGAGAGAGAAAGGACTACAGTATCAGCTATCAACATTCGAGTAACCTTTCTGGAACAAATTTGTATACAAACTTCGCATATGATATCTTGGTCGATCCTCGATCCCATCCCATGTGCGGCAGCACGACCGCAATCCTCGCTTTAATTTTCGAACAGTGTAGAGTGACATAGAAGAGTGGGAATCAGAAAAAAACACGAGTATCGTATCTCCAGTTCTCTAGTCTGTACATCTAGTAACCACAAACAGCACTAAATCCTTAAGTATACTCGTCACACATCAGTCGCATACAAATAATAAGGATTACAGAGGTGACGGAGACAGCATCATTTAAAACATTATTTAAATTAGAATCACGTCCATCGCTGCTTCAAGTGTGGGACTCTTTTCCATAACATACAGAAAATTCGATCAAAGTTCGCATACGCTAGCACAGCACTTCCTCATTGAAGAGAGGAGAGATTAATCTTTGTTTGTAAATCAACACACAACCAATTGGGGGTGAAAGGAAGTAGGATGAAGATGGCGAGATCCGTGTTCGCTTGGATGGGATGTGGGATGTTGATGGTGCCGGGTATCGCGGGGACAGAGGAGATGATGATTCCTCGCGATTGGAATTCTGTTGATAAGATTCGTGAAAAAGCTGGTATTCCGTCGATCCCTCCTACGACATTTGAGCCTACCAACTCTCCTTATCCGGTGAGAAGATTATTAAACTGATCTACATGTATTTGAATAACTCTCATGTGAATGTCACTACTTGTAATGTTCTCGTGCTATATACATATATTTTCAAACAGACCCTTTCGGATGAACACATTCATCGCAAGGATGATGGCTCCTGTCCAGTTGAACTAAAATCAGATCCGTTAAGTTGTTGGATGTACGGTATTCAAGTCAATATCCCCGATACTGATATTACAGAGGGCTTTGTTACATTCCACGTACGCAGTTTGTACTGTACTCACTTCACTCTCCAACATTTGGACAGTAATGCCACTTCTTCTTCGGATGGCCAAAATGAAATATTCCATGTTGAGAACGGCAAGGAACACATATCGATCAAATTTTCAGGTCTTAATGCAGAGTGTCGTGGTCACTATCGAGTTGCTGGCACGAGAGGTAAGATGAAAGGAAGTACTGATAGTAAGAAAAATAATACGGTGGGATTACAGATAAGTTTCACTAGTGATGATGCGGGGTACCTGGCAGAAATGGCAAATGTAACAGGGTGTGCATCCAATTTAATTATTGATCCAGAAAGTTTGCATTTCACCGGAGCAAGGTAAGTTCTTCCCGTTTGGATTCTCAAATGACGTAAACATCATCTTATACTACGGCAAATCATATCACGTTAAAGCTCTCTTATATTAAACTCTTTCAAGTCGAGTTTAGCTACCTACATTACTTCTGCAATAAATACTGAGTTTTGTTCGAAAGATGTATTGAATAAAGTGGATAGTCAAATGACATCAGCTTTAACACATACGAATGAACAAATTGTCACTTTGATTGAACAAGATTATCCTGATGCAGTTGATCCGGAATTGAATGGAATTATCAAGTTTAATGGAACAGAGCCATACGACAAAGTTGACGAACTACTAAATTTTGTCAACAAACATATCCTGGTCCAATCGGCTTCCATTGACATTGTAGATGAGTTCGTGAGGAAAAACATATTAGCCGAACGAGGAAATATTTTAGTTGATACATCATTTGACGGTGGCAATGGTCCATCGTGGAGGTTATACCTTCCACAGTATGGCAATGTGAAAGTTTACGCAAATCGTGTAAGAATGTCGCTCGAAACTAAAGACGGTAGCAATGAACTTCCTCACGTACTCAGCGATTTACGTTTGTTAGAGCCTCGTTCATCTTCGTTCTCTGGTTGGGATACTAGCCTCACACTGCATTCCGATGTGCAAGTTAAGGCTGTGTTCAATATTACTATTGAGGCTGAAGACGCTAACGAAGATGATGGTTCGTGGCTTTTGAAAGAAGGGGCATCGCTCGAAGTTATTTTGGATAACATTTCTATCAAGGCCGGCATTTTCGCGGGCATTTCACAAATGAGATTTGAAGACTTGGGTTTCGGTCAACTATTTCCTTTGAATCGTTCTGGAATTTTACAGCACAATGATTTAGAAAACCGCTTGCTCTGCGGTCTCACCGCCTTCGATACTATTCGTGTGAGTGATTTGGATGTATCGTTGAACGTCATGAGTGCCAATGTATACCCTATGGATGACGAAGATGGTGGCTCTAAAAAGATTGAGACACAGCTGGATCATTTGGTAAACTCGATATCTGCTGTATTTCTAGATCAATACCAATCTGTCGTTCACGATACCATTCATGCGGGCATCCAATATACGGTTAGGAACGAAGTGAACAGAGTATTAGAAAAGGCGCTCGACGCATTGCACAGCAGTGCGTTGGAAGATGTCTGCCCGGCAAAGGTCTATCCTCATGAACATGATTACGTCGTATGGTCTGCGCTCCTTCCTTTTCAGATGGCATATGAACGAGGAACGCCTAAAGCGCTTAGTGCATTGTTGGCGGGGATTAACACATATATTACTGAGAAGGGGTGGCTCAGCGCTAAGGTCTACGAAGAGGATTACGAAAAGATGGACGTACATCTAACTCTGGAGCACTTAGGCGTTGATGGGATGGGACATATGAAGAGACAGTCTGAAATATTCGCCCCTGTGGAGAATGATCCTTATGCGCTGAACACAGAGCTGTACAGCAATAACTGCCCCAACAGTCATTCATATGATACATCTAAAAAGACATGTAATCCGCTGAGTCTCGACTTTACAGCAGAATGGACATTTTCACATCCTAATGGAAGTAAGGTGGTAGAAGTGATGCGCAGTACGCTTCATCTGGCTGATTTGTCCTTTACATCTTCTGTGAGAGCATTATTAGACAAGTCGACTCTTGCCAATAGAACGGTGGGACAAGTTCTGCACGAAAAGAGCTGCCTATTTGCAAGTTTCGATAAAATTGGGATGAACCATACGAGTATGGGGGTCGGAACCTTAAATTTGGACGTCTGGTCAAAAGTTTTGCCAGGACTCTTTCGACGTGATACCATCGCGAACCATGTTGATGAAGACGAAAGGCATATTTTTGTAGGCAGGCGTGACTTGACACAAATGATAGACCTTCTTTTGCACAAAGGGGCAAGTGTTGCTCAGGGTATGGTCAATCGATGGACAGAGATTGAAGTGAATATAGCGCCTCATATCTGTCCGGCCGAAATAGCATTCACACCGGCATTGGCTTCTCAATCAAAAGCCGATGACATCCCTTCGATCAACCGTGTAAATGTAAAAAGTAATGAAGGCACCGATAGCAGCGATGATGATGGCTTGTGGTGGAAGATATCACTCATCGTAATTTCTTGTGCAGTAGTGACCGGAGTAGCGACCGTTGCCGTTAGGCGCAGTGCTTCAAGAGTTATTGACGAAGAACCAGTGTCATCTATGAACAATAATGTCTTCATGGTTGACGATCAACAAATGGCGTCAGAACCAAGTGTGAAGGTTTCGCAAGAAATCAGCGATGAAACCAGCCTGGTAGAGCCTCTCCTGTCTAATGAGGTTCGCACCTCGTCTGCTTCATGCAACTATTCGGCATCATTATTCACACACGATCGTATTCCGACATTTGTTCGCTACGCTGTGCCTCTTGCCTTGTGTTGTACCGCTTGTCTGTTCGCCATCAGCAATGGCAAAGTTGGGGCGACAGTCGACGGTAGGCTAGGTGCAGATAAAGGCGACGGACAGGGTACAACAACATTTGATCCCAACGATGCTATATACGAGTTTAGCCTTGTCAGCATTCTACATGACATGTGGTCAGCAGGTACATATGAGCTCTTGATTTTGATTTTCACGATGAGCATTTTAGTACCGTATATCAAGCTTTTGCTTATGATGTTTGCATGGTTAACCCCGCAAAATATATTAAGCGTGAATACACGTGAAAAACTCCTGGTGTTCCTTGAGGCAATTGGAAAGTATGCCCTTGTTGACGCATTTGTTCTTCAAATTATGATTGTCGCGTTCCGATACCATTTGGAACTTGACATCGCAGGACAACAACTTGTGTTTGATGTTTACACAAATCCTCGGACAGGGTTTTATTGTTTTCTGACGGCGACTATTATGAGTATCGTGATGGGTCACACAGTACTATTTTATCATCGACATTCTTGCGCTCGTAAAGTTCTGCCGGAAGGAACTGTAGTTGAAGCATATTCGCTTGTTGATCACGAATTTGTTGGCAATGACTCTACCAGTAACCGAAGAATAAAACTCAGCAAGCCAGCGGTGAGACTCATACTAGGGGGATTGATTCTTTCCACAGTTTTAATGTTTGTGGGAGTTATTTTGAAAAGTTACGAATTTACATTTTACGGTTTGGCGGGTCTTGTTCTTGACGATCCAGACCGAAATTATTCTGTACTAGTTATTGGGAAAGAAATTCCGTCAAGTGTTGAAGATGAAGATGGTTTTGGAATTTTGTTTATTCAAGGATGTTACTACTTTTTTGGTGTTGCTATGCCATTTACTTGTCTCATATTGATGTACATCATATATAGAGTACCAATGCATACAAAAACACAAACTCTGTTGTTTTCGCTTGTTGAGTTGTCAAGTGCATGGAGCGCCTTAGAGGTTTTCTTGCTTTCGATTATTGCGAGTTTGGCAGAAATATCAGACATAGCTTCTTACATTGTTGGAGATATATGCGATGATCTCGATAGCTTTCTGGAGCAAAGCGAATTTTTTGATACAATATTGAACGGTCACGACACATGCTTCGATGTCAAGGCTAGCGCGCACTCGTCAAGTGCTGTCTTGTTCATCGGTGTCTTTGTTAATTTGTTTGTCACTTTCTTCCTTGTGCGGATAATCCACCAAGCGATAGAAGAGCGCATTGACCGTGAGGGAGTTTACAAAGATGGAGAAGAGGAGGAGAATGCAATCACAGTTTATCAGCATGGAATGATCTCTACATTAGATAAGTATGAAAGGTTAAAGTGGCTTTTTGTTGAAACCAGAATCATGGAGGAAGATAACATTGAAACCAGGAACGGACTACAACAAACGACAAATTTACAAGAAATAAAAGACTCCATATCAACACAACCGACATTGGATGATTATTGACGAGAAGTAACATGATATGCGTGTATTGTGAAGAATTCGGCGTTGGATCAATTCCATTGTTCTATTAATGTACTATTTCCGATGTATGATAAACCCGTATGTATCACAACACCCTTATTAAAATAGATGGATTTAACTTGGGATGAGGGGAAGAGAAGTCTATTCCCTGCAAATTAGGCGACTCTCACTTTCAATGTAAATTATAACACTCCAGTATGAATTTTCGATGGCATCAAGTTTTATTTGTTATATATATATAGTTAAGATGAGCGGTAAATAAACCGTTTTTCTTGTAGTTCCTAGAATACTTTCTTTTACAGAAACTAGATAATGCATATGTCCTTCGGTCTCACACGATGATTCATTGGTAAAAAACATAGCCCTAAATTAGAATCGTATAAGTTTTGAAAACTGACAAGATCTATACCTGGTTGATAGTGAAACAAACTTAGTTAAGTATAGTAGAGTAGAAAGATAGTTTCTACATGGAATCGGATATCTCATAAAACCTACTGCTCCTGTCATCATACTCAATACACTTGCCATTGTTTACATGTATTGTAGCACTTACCGATGTATCAGCTTGAACTGTTAGATTTTGTTCTTCTGTCAAAGCTTGTGAAGCCATTGATGACGTCGGCGGACGTGAATAATTCTCTTCCGACTCTAGCTTCTCCATCATTCGCCTAGCATCTTCCAATCGAAGACTTCTTGATCGTGTAGGATTCGAAGAACTATGTATCCGTCCATCGTTAGTAGCCTCTTCCGAAGAGATCATGGGAAGCTCTAGAGAAACACGTTCCCCTTCTTCAAGTTTATCTGCCGTGAGCTGAATCAGATTCAAAGCCAGCTTCCTTCCCGTCTTGAATACACTCGAACGTCTTGTCCAAAGTTTTCGGGAGACTGTTGACATAACATCCACTATTTGCTGATTTGTTAATTGACCCGTTAAGTCACTTATATTTTCTACGCCGCTATTTTCTTGAAGAAGCTTTATAAGGCTTCTTGTGGTCTCAATTGTTCGTTTGTCCATTTCTGACACAGCTACTGCAGGACTAGTTCTCCAAAAGCCAATTGGATCAATCAGAGTACCTAACACAGATCTTCCTGAAGGTAAAGTTCCACTCGCTTGACGAATCTGTCCCCAAACTCCACGGCTACTACTACTAATAATCTTGGCCAACTGTTCCAAGAATATCTCTTGAAGAGGAGTCAATTCATCTTCTTCGTCAGCAAGAAGCAACTCCAAAATCTGATCCGCTTGCTCCTCGATAACTTTTGTGTCGGATACATCTTTACCAAGCAATGCTCCAGATGCCGATGTGGAATAGTCCGCAAACCCTGAGACCAACTGCTCTGCTCTCTTGTAGTCAATTATCCTATTCTTATCAGTTTTATTCGCTCCAAAAATAAAAGTACTCAAAGCACCGCCAGTTCTAGTACTTTTGTCGGTTAACAGTCGTTTTGATACATAAGGCAGGCATTCATTGATTATGCTATAGTTCGCATCATTACTCAATCCAATACCCTCAAGAACAGAGAAGCTCTTTGCTATGTAGGCAAAATATGGAGGGATCTGAAATAAGTTACCCTTCGTCGCAGTTAAGTTTTGCAGTTGCGAAACGACTTTTGGCACGTTGATTTTTGCGGCACCACCACCTTTTGTCCACGCCCCATATATTTCTGCAAGTGTTTCAACGACACCAGAGTCTTTGATTAACCCTGCTTTATCTTCCGGTATGAATCCCAGCAGTAGCAAATCTCGCGGAATCTCTGCATAATCTGCTGAAGTGAGATGAGCCATATGTTCAATTAGTGTCACCTGCAGATCTGGATCGATTCTGGTAACCATACCCCAATCTAAAATGCAAAGCCTTCCATCTTCCGTACGTAAAAGATTACCTGGATGAGGGTCGCAATGTAATACTCCAGTCTCGAGTAACATCGTTAGATAAGAATTCATCGCAATTGATGTAAGGATGGTAACATCACTTTGAGAGGATTTGTCAAGTCTTTCACCAACTATCCATTCCGTCGTAAGAACCTTATCGGTTGTATACTTATCAACTACAGTTGGTGAGAAGACAACATCCGCAAGCGGTGTACTTTGTATGCTTTCGGTGAAAAATTTGGCATTATTTGACTCTGCTGTGTAGTCAAGTTCGTCAACGAAACCAATTCCCCAAGTATCTGTAACTCCTACGAGATCAGTATTTAAAGTGAAAAAGCGTTTGAGTATCGGGGCAAGGATATCACGAATAAGATACATATCCAATGCAATTTGTGTCATTATATCTGGTCGTTGCACTTTGACAGCAACTTCCTGACCCGACGACTTCAACCTAGCTCGATAAACTTGACCCAGTGACGCGGCGGCTATCGGTTCTGAAGGGAACGGTGATTCAAATATCGACTCAAGTTTTCCACCTAACTCGCTCTCCAAAATTTCTCTAGCTTCGATTGATGAGAACGGAGGTACTTGATCTTGCAAGGATTTCAAGCCACGAACATACGCAGGAGACAATATATCCGAACGGATACTCAAACTCTGTCCAATCTTTATGAAACTTGGACCAAGATTTGAAAGTAGCTTTGCCAACTCCAACGATCGAGTGTCAGAATTTTCATCGATTTTATTGTTTAAAAAGTCAAACCCCAAGTCAGTCGTAAATTTCGCACTCAGACTAAACACTTCAAGTGCTCGTTTTAAAACCATAAGTGGTCGAACGGAGAAATAAGCTGCGGCACTGGTTGCGTCGTACTTGTTCAGTGGATAAGGACGGTATGGAGCTTCTGGCTCTATCATTATTTACATACAAACAATCACTCTTAGACTAAATGATTTATAAAGAATCAAAAGAATGCAGCATCGAGTATTCATGTTCACACGTACCTCCCGATAACTTATCCAATGCAGACGAAGCTAACACGTATGTAACAACAGCACTCCCAACGAGAGCAGCAGACGGAGGGAGTTCACTAATAACCTGTTCTATCTGTTTTAATACCTCAGAAATTTCAGGATGAGCCGTGTACTGCTTCGAAAACTCATCCACCACGGACGAGGACATCACTTCATGAGCCAACGATGATACTTTCACAAAAACATTTTCATATGCATCCTGGATAACAGCATCTGTAGCAGAGTCTATAGAGCGCAAAAATTCATCAGCGGGGCTCAAAATTTCTTTCACTCCAGGTATTTCAATAGGAAGATTTGGCATTCCATGAATGGATGTTTCAAAACCAGTACGCCGTCCATCGTGTGCATAACTTCGAAAGGTCGTGAATGCATATGTTTCGATGGACGATGATGATAGAAGAGCTGATGCAGCGAAAGCATATAGTCGCGTCATTTTGGTTATTACGGTACAGCAGATGTACGCCCTTGTGGTTTAGGAATTGAGGATGATGATATTGTAGGCAAGAGGTGCAATCGAAATGAAGGTATGATGTGTTCTTCTGATACACCGTCACTAAAAAAGTTTCAAGGAGCATTCGACGAGTGACGAGGTTCCCAAAAACCCTGATGAGCTGTTTGAGCTGTTTCTTGGAAATTCGCATAGATCTTATCAGGGCTGGGACAGAAAACAGATATCGGTAGCGCAAATTGATGGACCGATATCAAGGGTGTATAAGAAGACTTTTCCCGAACTTTCGGCCACCCCTAGCGGAGGGAGGGGTGCGATATGCGATATGTGTTCGATGCAAACAAGGAAAGTAAGGACTGCGTTAGGGTAACAAAAGCGTGAAAGGAATAAATGGTTGATTTCTCTCATATATATATCATATACCGGTACATGGTACATGCATAACAGCTTAGAATCCATATTTTTGCTGCAACCTAAAGGTAGGGGGCATTGAAACCCATACAATTCACCATTTTTCATAACGAGATATGGATAACTTGTCTTCTACATTCTACCATAAAATTTATCTGCATAAAGTGAGAACTATCGGACACAATATTTTCAATCTTCACATGGTTGTGTGAAAAGATTCCAATTCAAGTTCAGTACTACTGTTGAAGAATATGAACGTTATCTACACCATCGTGTTGAATGGACTGAATGATGCCCAGACGAACTATTGTCTATTTAATTATAATGGACAATATTTGAAATATTTAATAGTTCATCTCTCTTGATTGCGTCGGCATCAAAAATAAGTGATAGTCGATGTAATAAAATATCTGTTTGCATTTTTACGGCAATAATCCATAATTTTCACTCTAATATTATTGTAACCAATTTGGAAAAGTGAATGAACGTATTCACGGTAACTCGTATGCTCCTAGCTCAAATAAATAAATATGTAAGAAAATCGGATAACAGTACTGAGCTAGATGTCATTCAATCAAAGAATAGTTCTTGTTGTCATTTCGTTTTGAGTATAACATGTTCTTTACCTCTTTGTTGTTTACTCGTCCTCATCATCCACTTGAAGAAGTATGAATTGCACATAAAAATGAAATGGTTTACAGGTAAAATGGTCAACAACAACTGGGAAAGAGAGAAAATATTCGGTACGAACACTTTTTGAAGAAAGACAACAGAAGAACTAATCGGAGATGATATATTAAACTGACGAAAGCATCCGCATAGAGCGTTTTGAAAGGGAGGACCTGCTCTACAGCTCTACATCATAGATACAGGAAATTTTCTAAATAGAAACCTTCGCATCTTGGAACATTCATCTTTTGGATCATCCAATTGTAGGCTAGACTAGGCGAAGTCGAAAAGGTCGTATACGGTTTCAGTACCCAAAGTAAAGATATCCAGTACGTCTAACATGAAAAGTAGTGATGGAGTGTAGTGTAGCATTTTTGCAGAAATGTTATTTTGTGATTACGCACACATGTACATTGTATTGACAATCATCGACCATTGACATGAACATCTGCACAAATCATCAAACCTTCCATGATTCCAACTGTCTGTGTGAGTTTTCACATTGTGTCAAACATTTACGCGACTTTCGTAACTCCTATCCCAGCGACTATTGTAGCCAATAAGATTTCATGTATGGTTTTTAGTTTAATCAGAATGTGTAAGGTTACAATGATCAATGGTCATTACCTGGTAGATGTCAGCCCAACGGGCTTCGGGACAGATGGGCGAATAGAAGACGCGAATTATTAGGGATTGCTTTTATGCGCATTCTTTGGAAAGAATAGGAAGAGGCATCCTTAAATACATCCTACATACAAACAAGAGAGTACCGGGTAAATGTACATGTATTAATAATACATTTAGCGAAACTGTTGAAGAAAATTTAACTACCGTATTGTTAAATTTCTAAATGTAATAATGTGTTTATGGAAAGATCGCTATGACGTCATATCCAAAATGATCGCTACATACTATGTAAATTTGCAGTTCGACATCATGCAGACGTTGCATGCGAAGGTTATGCACGATGCACCTAGTATGCGTTTAGAATACACGTGGTGTAATTTTCATCCACACACAAACACACATGAAAATTAAACGAATGTACGAGTACAATCCTAAATGACATTTTGTACATCTTGTATGTTGAAACTTATTGATCTTTCCAAATCTCGTCGAATCTTATGTATTTTATCACGTGTCACGGAAGATCTTGGATATCTTAACTCCACACAAAATACACCGATTGCAAACGTTAGACTTATCCCTTATTCGTCAACAAGACTTACTTCTTCTTAATCTCTTCCATCATTCATAACTCTCGAGTGTCTAGGTGTGATTGCAAGTAAGTTATCGTTTCTTGTTGACAGTTACAGGTTTCAGTCAACGTTATCCTCGCACCCAAATTCAACATCGTCGGACTTTGTTACATCTGAAATCATGAAATTTCCCATTGCGTGTTGGTACGCGATAGCAGGGCTTGCCTTTAACAATGCCGATGCGCAGGATTCAGACTCTTCATCTACGTCTTGCACTTTTCCGGTGCATGCCGAGAAGTTCAGACCAGACTTTATCGATCATTCATCGATCATGGAGGATGGCTTTAAATTCCGAGACAACCGTCGTCGTAAATTGCAGCAGAGCTCCGGTAACGATGATATTGTTTTTGATAGTTTTGTCGCTCATAGGGATACGCATACCTGCTCCGCTGACGCCCATACGGAACCGTTCAATACGCAAGTGAGGGGAGTTTGTCTAGGGGGTTGGATGGTTTTGGAGCCATGGTAAGTGTTACGTATCTGAATGGTTTTCTTGACTCGAGATTCTTTTTGTCTGATCTCATATATCAACTTTGTGTGCTACCACTATAGGATCACTCCAAGGTAAGCAATTTAAAACAAGGTTTTTCGTTATGTTGTTCAACGTTTATTTATTTGTTTGCTTTTGCCTCATCCTGTTGTGCTAATCGCAATTTTGTTCTCTAGTCTTTTTTATCAATTTCTTGGAAAGGATGAAACGACAACCGCTGTGGACACATACACCTTCTGCGAGGTGCTTGGAGCTGAGGAAGCAAATAAGCAATTGAGGAGACACTGGGACACCTGGGTAACGGAAGAAATTATTCAAGAGCTCGCGGAAGTTGCACATGTGACTTCTCTTCGTTTACCCGTAGGTGACTGGAGTTTCAATAGTTATGGTCCATTTGCAGGATGTACTGATGGAAGTCTTGATTATATTGATAAATTACTTGGCTGGGCTGATAAATATAATTTGAGCGTTTTATTTGACGTTCATACAATGAAAGGTTCTCAAAACGGTTTTGATAACAGTGGCCAAGCAAGAAGAGTAGAGTGGACAAGTAAGTTTAGCAAGTGGCCCGAAGGTGATACATCAACATTTTTGCACTGGCCAATTAGAGAGGCAAATTGGATGGGAACATTTGATAGAGCTTCAATGACGTACCCTGTAATTGACATGGACAACGTTAACCATGCTTTAACTGTTGTATCGAACCTTGTGGAGAGATTCAAGGATAGCCCTGCAGTTCTTGGTCTAGAGCCAATAAATGAACCGTGGGAATTTACTCCGATCGACGAGCTTAAGTCGTTCTATTTTGAAAGTTATCTGATCGTAAAAAAGGGGGCTCCTAATTGGAAATTTGTTATGCATGATTCATTTAGGTTTGATGTCGACGTTTGGGGCGGTTTTATGAGCGGATGTCCCGATCGGGCATTAGATACACACATTTACCAAGCTTGGAAAACGCCGTCATCACGTATTTCATTTTATCACGATGCCTGTTCTTGGAAGCAAGCTATTGCTGGTATGGAAGCAGCATTTGGACCAGTCATCGTGGGTGAATGGAGTTTGGCGACTGATAATTGTGCAATGTTCTTGAACGGATTCAATGATAATGTTCCTGGATATCCTATGCTTCCGTGTAAATATGTCGCATGTCCTGATCCTTACATGGGTACTGATCAGCCTGGTACACCAGTTGACCCAAATCGTCCCTATCTTGGACCTTATGGTACAGGGGTATCTGGTCCAAGTTGGGGCCTTTGTCCAACTGATAGAGACTGGCTTAAGGAACATTCTGGTAGTGCGAATGGAACTGATTGGGTTCATGCCCCTCCGGAGGCGCCTCCTGATCGTGACGGAACTGATGAAGTAATGACAAACCTCGCTCGAAAGAAAATCAATGCATTTGCAGGCGTGGGTCATGGTATGTAAATATTCAATTGTAAATAAAAGATATATTTTACATTGCACTAATTACCATGCTCTCAAAAGGCTTCTATTTCTGGAACTTCCGTACCGATGTACCAGAAGCGCAATGGAGTTATCTCTTAGCAGTAAAAAGAGGATGGATTCCAACAGGTAGTCTCGAATCCGATCACATTCGTTCGGCATGCAAGCGTGAGGATGCAGGCGAATTCGTCTGCGTGGCAAGGTCTGATGCAAAAGAGCAATACATTCGACCAATTTTAGAATGGTCCTTGGGGCAGCTGAACGACAAAAGCAACATTGATAATCTCCATGGTGAAGCACTAACGAAAAAGGCAAGTTTGGTTTATAACGAATATTGGAAATTGCACAAATTACAAGGAGCAACATGTGATTTCGGTGGTACTGCCGAATTAAAATATAGCCCAACTGTCGCAGATGATGATGAATTTGATGATGGTAAGTTACGAATAGTTTTCTAAATCACGTCATGGGATAAAAGTTTCTGATTTAACTATTACTTTATAGACTGGTCTGAAGACGACGAAGAAGTCATTACCGGAATTTCATCTCTTCACGCGGTGCTTATAGGTGTTGTAGCAATGCTCGCTGGTGGGTTAATAGGATTTAGTATTGCTATGAAAAAATCGAAACGCTTTAATTTGGCGGTGAGAAGAAGTTTAATGCCGAATAAATGGAAAAATTCCAATGTTTTTACCAGCAGGAATAGTCTTTTCGGAGCTGAAGACATGCCAATGTTGGTTGACGATAAGGATAGCAATGAAGATGGTGAAATCATGCTGTACAAATAAAAAGATATGTTCACATTTTAAACACTAGTTATCTTGTAACATCCTCGATGCTCAAAAGCAATTTGTACGAGATTTCAAATGAAGTCAACGCGTAATTTACTTGCTAGTGGTAAATATCATCTACATGCGTAATATAACGATAAGATGTAATTGCTATTATGTGTAGCTCTTTGACACAGTTTCGGTATCTCCGCAAACAAGGAGAACGAAACTCAATAACCAGAAATCAATCATTATTCCAACATAAGATATTAGTATTTTAGTATTTTTTAGCGAGCGCGAATGTTGATTAAACCTCTAACCGCCGCAGAAAGTTAATCAAATTCATTGCTTAGTGTTGGTTTCAGCCTTTTGGGCAGCCGCGAACATCACTAACCATAGCGTAAGAAAGTTTATACAAATAAGTTCATGCACAACGTGGGAGCATTATATGGAATTCAGAAGAGTAGTGAATGAATCACACAATAGTGCGGTCTGTTGTCGAGCTGCTCGGAAAATGGGATAATTATTTTTTGCTTAGATCTGAATCCGAGACTACCGGGTAGAATTCAAGCAAGAGATATTGCGAATGCTAGCTGTAAAAGCCTTTATTTTTTGTCGCCTTTGCTCTAACATTTTTGCCTTCTACCAACTTCTTGTAATGCCTCCAAATAGGGCAAAATTGTTTTCGCCGATGACAAGTCTTCCTGAAGTGAACAAAGAGCCTGTTTCGCCGCGGATTCCAGTATTCCTGACGACCTCAATTGACTAAGTTGTAATCGGGCCCATTTCATAATGGCAGGTGGTAATTTCGCTTCTAGTTTTGATTGGAAATCAGCAGCAACAGATGAGTCAATTAATGTCTCCACAATATATGAAGCTGAAGTATCCATATCTTCAATGCGTTTAACCTGGGCACGACCGAAGCCTGTTAATCTTCTTTTACCCTTACTCGCAGTGCTTTCAACTTTGGATGTCACAAAGGACGATGCATGATGGGCCTGTTTAATTATTACTGAAATCGTTTCCACTAGAACTGGATCAGAAATTAACTTATGCAGATGCTTCAGCTTTCGCACTTCCTTTGCAAAACGAATACGAAGGATTGGTTCTGTCATCTCGACTGTGTTGATACCAACTGCTGCAACGAGGCCAAAAATTGCAAAATATGGATTAATTAAACCGGTTATACATGCCATGATAAAAGATATATTAATCCGAAGTAGGCATATTGAAATTTTTGCGAGATTCGATCCTACAAACCCAAACGAAATCATCTTCAAAATGAAAAGCACCAAGCTCACTGTTGCGGTAAGAACGAAAGGAATCAACGAAAGTGGGATGCCGAGGACGAAAGCTATCCTTGCCAAAGTAAGCATGACAATTTCTTTTCTGCGAAGAGCTTTTCTACGTTTCCGGATATCATTATACGTATCAGAGATAGATTTGGACGGAAGTGGCGCAGAAGGAGGTTTAGATTGAGTAGACACATGTCGGTAATGATTGTTCGGTGGCGATCTAACAGCGACTCCGTTACTTCCACCTCGATGATAAATCTGCCTCTTTCCATGCGCTAGTTCTCGATCAACTGATGTATTTGGTGTGCTCCTAGCAGAGTACTCCCATGTATCAGAGTTTATAAATTTATTATTTCGAGATCGGTCAAAAGAATTCGAATTTGTAGCTTGACATTCCCCAATTCTAGCGACGACCCAAACTAAAGCCATCCATTGAACTGGTTTACAAATCATTTCTACTTTCTTGCTAAAAACTCCTATATTTCTGCCAAAAGGATGTGTTCATGAGCTTTTACAATACACTCCTTTGTTTTTTAAAGATATGGAAGGGAAAATAAGAGATCTAAAAAGGAGATTGCGAAAGAAAGATACACTCAAAAATCTGAAATGCCACATATCAATGCGGAATTCGCAAAGATGCCAAATCAAAAATAGTTAGCCATATGGTACCACGATTAGTCGTCTCCTCTTCAGAGGCTCGAGGCTCGGAGTCAGCACGACGCGCAAACATGATACACTGACGCCAGACTGTGATGTGCCCAATGTCAATCAATGTCCAGCTACCAAAGAACATCGCGTATTGTCACAAATATTGAGCACCTGCCCATTGAATGTCGTTTGAATTCATCAAGTTTATAATCGTCCTAGTGTTTACTTCGAACTACTCATTTGTTTCAGCGATGACGAGTGTGACTGTAGCAAGAAAGAATGTGAGCATTGCAGTTTATTGGTTCCGCAATGCCTTGCGACTTCATGATAACCCTTCGTTGCTGCATGCCTGCCAGTTGGATAAATTTCACGAAGATGATCATGTAGATCAGTACTTATGTCCCATCTATATCATTGATCCAAAATATCCGTTTGCTCAAACGAAGGACCGTCGTGTCGGTCCAGTTCGAGCCAACTTTGTATTGGAGAGTTTGCACGACTTGAATCGAAATTTGGAAAAGTTGGACGGAGGGGGGAAATCGTCTTCGAGGTTATTGGTTTTGAGAGGGTCACCGGTGGATGTGTTGCCAGAGCTTTTTACAACATTAATGAATCAGCAAGATAGTAGTATTACGAGTGCCAATACTTCATTTCATTTGATTTACGAAAAAGAAAATGCTTTTCCAGTTCGAGAGATGGACGCCGCAGTGATTAAAAAATTAAAGAAGAAAATCGATGTTAGTCATCCGCAACACTCGGATAAACTTGAAATTTTATCATTCGATACCCATAGTTTATTTCAAATGGAGCATTATGTTGCTAAGTGTAAAGGCGGGGTTGCACCGTCTACGATGGGATCGTTTCGAAAAATCTTTTCAAGTATGGGTAACGTTCCTGATGAGGTAGATCCAGTAACTAGTTGTCCTAGTTTGTATCCAGCTTTCGAACAAGTTGTATCGCCATCCCTATCTTTTTCTTCTTCATCAAGGATATTGTTTACAATTCCGTCGCTGAATGATTTGGGATATGACGTGAATGAAATTTGGCGTGGAGATCCAAACTGTACGTTTGTTGGGGGTGAGGAAGAAGCGATGAAGCTTTTGCAAAAGATGAAGCGACGACCTGCATGGGTTGCAACTTTTGAGAAACCGAAGACAAAGCCGAATGCACTGGTTCCAGATACTACTGGTTTGAGCGCGTGTAAGTTGTTTTATAATTTCTTCTATCGCTTTGAAAATCTTTAACCTCGTATTATGTACGAAATCGAAAATGTACGTAGATGTCAAGCATGGCTGTCTATCAGCGAGGAGATTTTATCACGCACTTTCAGAGATATACGAACAAATACCGACGCATTCACAACCTCCTGTCTCGCTTCACGGTCAGCTTCTGTGGAGAGAATTCAACTATTTGCATGGCTACACGACACCAAACTTTGACAAGGTTTGTTGGTTCTATATCTTTATGTTCCGTGATATATGATATAATGGACTTGTTACTTTTTCTCAACTGAATAGATGAGAGATAATCCAGTTGCGAGACAGGTAAACCAATTTACAACAGTGAAACAGTAAAAATGCACCTAATGCTTATTATTTTTGTTTTCACTCAAAAGATTCCATGGGATGATGACCCCAGACTTCTACAAGCATGGAAGAGCGGTCAAACAGGATTTCCATTCATTGATGCGATTGCAGTTCAGTTGGAAAAAACGGGATGGATCCACCACTTGGCGCGACATGCGGTAGCATGTTTTCTAACCCGTGGGGATTTGTGGATAAGTTGGGAAGAAGGTGCAGCTGTTTTTGAAGAGCGCCTCATTGATGCAGACTGGGCAATTAATAATTTTAACTGGCAGTGGCTCTCGTGTACGGCACACTTTTACCAATATTTTCGTTGTTATAGTCCAGTCGCTTTTGGCAAGAAGACTGATCCGAACGGTGATTATATACGTAAATGGTTACCTCAATTTAAAAACTATCCAAAGAAGTATATTTTCGAACCATGGAAAGCACCCTTGAATTTACAAAAAAGTTGCGGAGTTGTAATAGGGAAAGATTATCCGGAGCCAATTGTGGACCATACAACTATCAGTAAGAGCAACATGGAGCGAATGAAAGGTAAAGTGTTGGTTTAGCTATCAGAGTGGACTTTTTTAATGCTATTTCACTGAAAATCTTGTTTTCTTCTTACCAGTGGCTTACGCTGCTGCAAAAGAAATGGCGGCATCGAGACCATCCAACAATTTACCTCAATCGACAGCACAACCGAAAAAGAAGAAAAGACGTTCGAAGTAGGAGTCTGACAACATCGATATCTTTGGGTCTACCTAGTCAAAGTGAGATTTCAATTTTTTTGGGTATGGACCATCTTTGTGTATGTGATATGATCGTCGATGTATCTGTGTTTTTTAAATATGAAATTTTCATGAGCAACTTGATTGCAGTTAGTAGCAAAAGTGTCTTAAACACAGAATTCCGCCGTGAACCTAAATTATAGGAAAATTTTGTCAGAACTTTATTTTGCTGTCATTAACGCCAGTTTTTCCCCGACATTAAGTGCATCTCTGATCTAAAGA
>Ga0115008_10001001_pt1 | contig 22283 bp, 17 predicted proteins | sample FraStrMetagenome_FD_87164 | JGI IMG/M metagenome (GOLD analysis project Ga0115008, IMG submission 87164) | Marine eukaryotic phytoplankton communities from Arctic Ocean - Fram Strait ARC3M Metagenome | ecosystem: Environmental > Aquatic > Marine > Oceanic | place: Fram Strait | collected...
AATATTCATTTTTATAAAAACGAATACCAAGAGTCAAAAAAAGCACTTTTATTGGGCTTAGAATCCATTCAGAAAATCAAAGGTAAAAAAGCAGATGAAATTAGGGCCGGTCTATTATTAAACATGGCCTATTCTATGTATAAGCTTAAAGACTATAAAGCCTATGATTTTCAAGAAAAATCTTGGGATTTGTATGATAAAATAAAAGACAGAGAAAATCAGCAAAAAATTGCAGATATATATGCAGATAGAAATTATAGTAAAGGGATACAAGAAGGAATCTTTCAGCAAGAGATTGAAAGGCAAAAAGAACAACGAAATTTTTTGATTTATGGTATTGGAAGTCTACTAGTAATTCTTTCTTTATTGTATGGATTAAACTACTATAAACTTCGTCAAAAGAACCTAGGATTAAAGCTATCTCAAACAGAATTACTTCAAAATCAAAGCATAGAAAAGATAAAGTCAGAATCTCAAATTAGAATCCTAAACGCTACCATAGATGGTAAGGAAACCGAGAGAAAACAAATTGCAGAAACTTTACACGATAGTGTAAGTGCTTTACTTTCTTCAGCTAATCTTCATTTACAAGCAGCAAAACCTCAATTTAATGGTGAAATACCTTTAGAAATTGATAAAACTCAAAAAATAATTATAGAGGCATCGCAAAAAATTAGAGATTTATCTCACACCTTAGTGTCTTCGGTTTTATTAAAGTTTGGTCTTAATTATGCTTTAAAAGACATGGCTGAAAAGTATTCTAATTCTCAAATTCAAATTCATACAGATATTGAAGGACTAAGAAGGTATCACCAAGATTTTGAAATTAAAGTGTATAATATTACTCAAGAATTTATAAATAATATTTTAAAGCACAGCGATGCAAGAAATGCCAAGATATTTTTAAGAGAGCACAATAATGCCATTTGTATTAAAATATCTGATGATGGCATAGGGTTTGATAAAACTGCAATAATCAATAAAGACGGCTTAGGAATTAATCAGATTGATGCCAGAATACACATGATGAAAGGGGAGTTTCACATAGATTCAGTGAGAGGTAGTGGAACGGAAATTCATGTAGAATTACCAATTTTAGAAAAGGAAGTAATTAACCTCGTGTAGCCAATTCTATAATCTCTAAATCTTTAATGGCTCCATTGTCCAAATTAAAACGAAGCATGGTTCTAATTTTATGAAATCCATGATTACCTGCTGCTCCGGGGTTTAAATGTAATAAGTTTAGTTTTTTATCATACTGTACCTTTAAAATATGAGAATGCCCAGATATAAATATTTTAGGTGAGTTAAGCTTAATTTCTTCTCTAATTCTTTGATTATATCGATTAGGATAACCACCAATGTGTGTCATCCAAACAGAAACTTTTTCCACTTCAAATTTAGCGTCTAAAGGGAAATCTAATCGAGCATCGCTGGTATCTATATTACCATAAACCGCTCGTAATGGTTTGAGTTTTTTAAGACTATCTGTAACATGTAAGTCACCAATATCTCCTGCATGCCAGACCTCATCAGCTTGCTTTACAAACTTTAATATTTGATCATCAATAAAACTATGTGTATCGGAAAGTAATAATATTTTTTTCATCAATAAAAATAGTAGGAAAAGTTTAACGCCTCTTAAGAACTCAAATGTAGTCATAACAAAATAAATTTCGTAATTTCGATGTCTCCAAAAAAACATTTTCTTGAGATATTTTATAGAACTTTCATACAACGGGAAAAACTATCACGGTTGGCAAATTCAGCCCGATGTAATTTCTGTTCAAGAAAAATTAAATAGTGCTTTAAGTATTATTTTGCAAAAAAAAATTGAAGTTGTTGGTGCTGGAAGAACAGATACAGGGGTTCATGCTTCACAAATGTTTGCTCATTTTGATGTTGATTCGGAATTGAAAGGAGATTATGTTTTTAAATTGAATTCAATTTTACCAGATGATATCGTTGTTTATAAACTCTTTTTAGTTGATGATGAAAAACATGTAAGATTTGATGCCGTTAGTAGAAGTTATGAATATAAAATTTGGTTAGGTAGAAACCCTTTTTTGTTAGATGTTACTTGGCAAATACATTCACAAAATTTAGATATCAATTTAATGAATGAAGCTGCGAGTTTACTTTTAGAGTATGAAGATTTTCAAACTTTCTCGAAAGTTAAAACTGATGTTTATACCTTTAATTGCAATGTAACGCAAGCTGTTTGGAAAAAAAATATAAACGAACTCACTTTTTATATTTCTGCAAATCGCTTTTTAAGAAATATGGTAAGGTCAATAGTTGGTACTCTATTGGATGTAGGATTAGGAAAGCTTTCTCAAGATGATTTTAGAAAGATTATAGAAAGTAAAAATAGAGGTAAAGCAGGGTTATCAGTTCCCGCAAAAGGATTATTTTTAACGCAAATTAAATATTAAATTTTGGCTGAAAAAACCGGTAAAGCTTTCGATATGCAAATTTTTTTAAGACTTATGTCTTTTGCTAAACGTTATCGCTTGTATTTTTTTATAGCTGCATCCTCCACTATTTTATTAGCCTTATTTTCAGTTTTAAGACCTTATATTTTAATTGAAACAGTCGATAACTATATTATCTCTAGAGACAAAGTAGGTTTACTCAACTATACTTTGTTAATGTTTGGTATTTTACTTCTAGAAGTATTACTGCAATTTATGTTTATCTACTTTGCTAATTGGGTGGGTCAACACATTATTAGAGATATACGAGCTAAAATATTTAGGCATATTTTACAGTTTAAAATGTCTTATTTCGATACGAACTCTGTTGGTAGATTAGTAACTAGAGTGGTTTCCGATATAGAAACAATTGCGGCCTTTTTCTCTAATGGAGTTTTTACAATTTTCAGTGACATATTAAAAATGTTTGTAGTAACAATTTTTATGTTGTTTTTAAATTGGAAACTTGCATTAATAACGTTGGCTATTTTGCCGATATTAATATATGCAACAAAAATATTTCAAATTGCAATAAAAGCAACGTTTCAAGAAGTTCGTAATCAGGTAGCTAATCTAAACGGATTTGTTCAAGAAAGAGTAACAGGAATGAAGATTGTTCAGCTATTTAATCGTGAAAAAGTTGAATATGACAATTTTAAAAAGATAAATGAAAAACACAAAAATGCTCATGTTAAAACAATATGGTATTTTTCTATTTTCTTTCCAATTGCAGAAATTTTATCATCAATTGGCATTGGTTTAATCGTTTGGTTTGGTGGTGGTGAGGCAATTCAAAATAATGGAACTTCAGTAGGAACAATATTGGGTTTTATTACTTTTGCACAAATGTTATTTAGGCCTTTACGTCAAATTGCGGACAAGTTTAATCAACTACAAATGGGAATTGTTTCTGGAGAACGTGTTTTTAAAGTAATTGATACAGATAGTTCTATTACAAAAAAGGGAACAATTTTCGCCGAAAAGATTCAAGGAAATATTGAATTTAAGAATGTTAGGTTTAGTTATATAAAAGGCGAAGAAGTTTTAAAAGGAGTTTCTTTTAACGTTGACAAAGGTCAAACTGTTGCCATTGTTGGTGCAACTGGTGCAGGAAAATCTACTATTATTAATTTGATAAACCGCTTTTATGAGATTGATCAGGGAACTATTTGTGTTGATGGTATTTCTGTTGATTCCTATGATATTCAAAGTTTAAGAACGCAAGTTGCCATAGTATTGCAAGACGTTTTCTTATTTTCTGATTCTATTTATAATAACATCACTTTAAAGAATAATGATATCAGTTTACAAGAAGTAGAAACTGCTGCAAAACAAATTGGGATTCACGATTTTATTATGACGCTACCTGGAGGTTATCAATATAATGTAAAAGAACGTGGAGCGATGTTGTCTTCAGGACAAAGACAATTAATTGCTTTTCTAAGAGCTTATGTTAGTAAACCAAGCGTTTTAATTTTAGATGAAGCAACCTCGTCTGTAGATTCTTATGCAGAAAAAATGATACAGTTTGCTACAGACACCATTACTAAAGGGAGAACTTCGATTATAATAGCCCATAGACTTGCAACCGTTAAACAAGCAGATAAAATTATAGTAATGGACAATGGATTAATTGTAGAGGAAGGTAATCATCAAGAGTTATTAGAAAAAGAGAATGGTTATTATAAGAATCTGTACGATAAACAATTTAGTTTAGAACAAGCTTTTTAAGTGTTTCATTAAAAACAACAGAAGCACCATCCATAGTGAAATTTGTATCAAGGTTCTTAAGTAAATTTTTAAAAAAGAAAAAAGCTTAAAACTCTTTATTATTCTAAATCTTTCTTAAGTTTTTCATTGAGTTCTAAATTATTGGAGAATAAAACAAACTCCCCATCTTTTATATAAGAGATGGATCCTGTTTCTTCAGAAACTAGTAAACAAATTGCATCTGTTTTTTCAGTAACCCCTATAGCAGCTCTATGCCTTAATCCAAATCGTGCAGGAATTTTTGTGCTATTAGAAACAGGTAAAACAACACGTGTAGCAACAATATAATTATCTCTTATAATTGTAGCACCATCATGTAAAGGGCTGTTTTTATAAAAAATACTTTCTAAAATCACTTCATTTACAAACGCATTCATAGAATCTCCAGAATTAATTAAAAAGTCTAAACTATTGGTTTTTTCTATAACGATTAAGGCACCTGTTTTCGTTTTAGATAAATTATTGCACGCGTTTACAATAACATCTGTATTTATTTCAGTACTTATTTCTGATTGTAAAAACTTTAATTGCTTTAAAAAACTTTTTTTCGTTGAAAAATTTGAGGTTCCAATCATTAATAAAAATTTTCTAATTTCTTGTTGAAAAACAATAATTAAAGCGATAACTCCACCAGATAATAAATATCCAAGAATGCCACTTAACATTTCCATTTTTAGCGCTTGTGTAATTTTCCAAATAAGAAAAATTAATGCAATTCCAATAACAATATTAACGGCAACCGTTCCTTTCAAAAGCTTATATACATAATATAAAAGTATTGCAACTAATATAATATCAAGCACATCTAAAAAAGAAAAGTCAATAAAATCTAACATAAAAACGAACTGATTTTAGGTAAAAGTACTAATAAATTATTGGAGTACAATATCAGTTTTTTATTTCTGTATCTGATAGTAAAAGAGGGTGTTTATCTCGAATTAATTTAATTTTTCTCTTAAGAGATATTTTTTTTGTATTCGATTTTCTATACTCTTTTAGGAATTTCTTAGTACTAGAAGGAAGGATGGAAATGGAAATAAAAATTAACGAATTTGATTTACAATTTCAATCGCTTCAATAGCTTCTTTAACATCGTGAACACGTAAAATATTGGCGCCGTTTAAAAGAGCAATTGTATTTGCAGCTGTTGTTGCATTTAATGCCTCTTGTGCAGAAATACTTAATGTTTTGTATAACATAGATTTACGAGAAATACCTGCTAAAATTGGTGATTCTAAATTTTTAAAAAGTGATAAATATTTCAGTAATTTAAAATTATGTTCAATTGTTTTTCCAAATCCAAAACCAACATCTATAATCACATCATTTAATTTTAGTTGATGTAGTTGATTAATCTTATCGGCAAAAAAAGATATTAATTCGTGGGTAACGTCTTTATAAATAGGATTTATCTGCATATTTTGTGGTGTTCCTAACATGTGCATTAAAATATAAGGAACTTGCATATTAGCAACCGTTTTAAACATTTTAACATCCATGTTTCCACCAGAAATGTCATTTACAATAGCTGCTCCAGAATTAACTGTTTCTTTAGCCACTTTACTTCTAAAAGTATCAACAGAGATAATGATTTTTGGAAATTTTTTAATCAATAAATTAATAACGGGAACAATTCTTTTCAGTTCTTCTTCCTCAGAAATATAACTTGCTCCTGGCTTCGATGAATATGCACCAACATCTATAAAAGTTGCTCCCTCTGAAAGCATTTTTTCAACTTGAGAAAGAATATCTAATTCACTTTTATATTTTCCACCGTCAAAAAATGAATCAGGTGTACAATTTAAAATCCCCATTACTTTTGGGGTTGATATATCGATTAAAGTTCCTCTACAATTTATGGTCATTTTAACGAACAACTTTATTAATTATATGAATAATTTCTGGTGCTTTGTAATTATGCATTTTTTGCATTAACTTATCTACAGAAGATCCTATTAATAACATATTTCTATTGGCTTGTTTTAAATACCCTTCTTCAACCATTTTATCTAGTTGTAGTAAAGTAGCATTAAAAAAACCATTTACATTTAAAAGTCCAATGGGTTTTTGTTCAATGTGTAATTGACCTAAGGTGAGAGCTTCAAAAAGTTCATCTAAGGTACCGAAACCTCCTGGAAGAGTAATATAACCATCAACTAATTTACTCATAATTACTTTGCGTTCGCTCATGTTTTTGCAAACAATCATTTCTTCTACACCCGTATGAATAACTTCTTCTTTCTCTAATAACTTTGGAATAACGCCTATAACATCGCCATTTTGTGCAAGAATTGTATCAGATATAACGCCCATCATACCAATTTTCCCACCACCATACACAAGACCAATTTGTTTTTTAATAAAATAATTTCCTAATTCAATAGCTGCTTCTTTGTAAACAGGATTAAAACCTAAACTCGAGCCGCAGAAAACAACAATCTTTTTCATTTTTTTAATATTTATAGTTCATTTAATACTTTAAATGCAATAGTTTTTAAAGACAAATCTCTTTGCGAGAGTTCTTTTGTATAGTTGATAAATTCATTGTAAAAATAAATGAATTGCGTTTAAGTTTTACTATTTTTGAGCAAATACTTTTATCTAAAGAGATGCAAGATACTTCAAAAGAATACGATTCAGTTATTGACGAATGCCGAAGTTTATTCATTAAAAAAATGAGTGATTACGGAAGTGCATGGCGAATTTTACGATTACCATCGTTAACAGATCAGATATTTATAAAAGCGCAAAGAATACGTCAGTTACAAGAAAATGAGGTTCGAAAAGTTGATGAAGGAGAAAAATCTGAATTTATTGGTATTATTAATTATTCTATTATGGCCTTAATTCAGTTAGAAAATGGGGTTGTAGAAAACCCAGATTTTAATACTCAAGAAGCAACTGTTTTATATGATAAGCATAGTAATATTACCAAAGAATTAATGATGGATAAAAATCATGATTATGGTGAAGCTTGGAGAGAAATGCGTGTTTCTTCTTTAACAGATTTAATTTTACAAAAGTTATTGCGCGTAAAACAGATTGAAGATAATAAAGGAAAAACAATAGTTTCCGAAGGAATTGATGCAAATTACCAAGACATGATTAACTATGCTGTTTTTGCGATGATCCATCTGGGATAAAATAGATACTTAAATTTAGATGCTATTTTTTTAATATTTTAAAGGAAAAAAAGTTAGACTGTTAGATTCATTTTTATTTTATCGTTAATGTTATAAAAAAAATAAAGGCAAAAATCAAAATGAAAGTACTCACCCAAATCGTAAGAATCGTAGTAGGCGTTTTATTTATTTTCTCTGGCTTTGTGAAATTGGTAGATCCTATTGGTTCTCAATATAAGTTTCAAGAATATTTTTCTGAATCTGTTTTGAATATAGAGTTTTTAATTCCGTATGCATTGCCTCTTGCCATTCTTTTAATTGTTTCAGAAGTTGTCTTAGGAACTGCACTCTTAGTTGGGTGGAAATCGAAACGTACCATTTGGAGTTTATTAATTCTAATTATTGTATTTCTTTTTTTAACATGGTATTCTGCATATTATAACAAAGTTACCGATTGTGGTTGCTTTGGAGATGCTATTAAATTAACCCCTTGGCAATCGTTCTATAAAGATGTTTTATTAACTATTTTAATCCTTTTTTTAACCTTTAGAGTGAAAGAGATTCAACCGATTTTTTCGGGTAAGTTGCCAACAATTATAACCTATGTTTCTGTTTTTACTAGTTTGTATGTTACCTATCATGTATTAACACATTTACCAATTATTGATTTTAGAGCCTATGCAATTGGTGAAAATCTTCCCGAAGGAATGGAATATAAGAGGGATGGAGAAATCCCACCAGTACATGATTTTATGCTAGAAGATTCCCAAAACGATTTAGCGCCAGAATTACTAACCAAAGAAAAAGTGATGTTGGTTATTGTCTATAATCTCGATAAGTCTGACCAAAACGGGTTTCCTGCTATAAAAAAAATAACCAAAAAAGCAATAGCAAAAGGATATACTGTATACGGTGTTTCAGCTTCTTTTTCAGATGAATTAATCTTAGTTCAAAATAAATACAACTTGCCCTTTGAGTTTTTATTTTGTGATGAAACGACTCTTAAAACGATGATTAGAGCAAATCCTGGAGTTGTAATTTTAAACAAAGGAACAGTAGTAGAAAAGAAAAATTGGGGAGATTTAGATGAAATACAATTATAATGAAACAATTAGGATTGGTTTTTATTGGTGGTGGATTCGGTAGTGTTTTGCGGTATATTATAGGTAAATGGCTAAACAATACTGAAAATGGAATACCGTACGGAACATTTGCAGCCAATATTTTAGGAAGCTTATTAATAGGAATTATATTAGGATACGCAGCTAAGAATGAGGCAATAAGTCAAAATACAACCTTATTGTTGGCAACCGGTTTTTGTGGAGGTTTTACGACCTTTTCAACCTTTGCTTATGAGAGCCATGTGTTTTTAAAATCAGGCGATTTTACCACTTTTGCTTTTTATACCATTGCAAGTTTTGCCATCGGATTTTTAGCAGTCTTTGCAGGGATGTACTTGGTGAGGTTTATTTAATGTTTTTGAAAAACCTGAATCCCTGCTTTTATTGCTATATCTAAATGATTTTTTCTAGGTGTTATCGGGCATGAGAATTTCTCGTTATACGCACAATAAGGATTGTAAGTATTATTAAAATTTAAAAGTATAGTTCCATCAGATTTTTCATCTGTAATGAGTAGGTCCATATACCGACCACCTCCATAAGATTCGTTTCCGGAGGTGTCGTCCGTAAAAGGCAAAAAGAGATTGTCTTTAGAGTTCTGATCTTCTAAATCCTCTTGACTTTGATACAATGTTAATGTGCAGTTTTTTCCTAGTAAAGAGAATGTTAAAATCCCGTATTCTTTGTACAAAGGGTTTCTATCTGTTGTAGTTGCCATTTTAAAGGTTGGAGCATCTTTAATTTTCACCAACTTAGCACTTACAATAAAAGAAGAATCTACAGGAAAGAAGTTTAATCCTTTAAAACCCTTTATGTCCCTCTTTTTTAGGGGTGATTTTGATGCGTCTTTAAAAATAGCATTTTCTTTTTGTTGATAGGCAGTTTCTCCAAATAAAGGCCTTTTGTCTAGATAGTTGCAAGACGTCAATATTAAAAAGATAAGTAGTGCGAACTTTTTCATCGTTTCAAGTATATCAAATTAATTAGAATTTCTTTCAAGGATTAGAAATTTATTATCCATAACATTTCCAGCTAAAATAAGATCTCCAAAGGTGGCAGCTACTGTAGATCCAGACATCAAATTTCCATCTTCCATATACATTTGTTCAATAGTGTAATCTCCTTTTTTTCTGTACTTAATTTTAATAATTTCTGATGGAGAATATTTTTTATCTCCTTTTGCATAGGCTGCAAAATGCAATAAATTAGGATGAGCACCAATCCATAAATTTCCTTCCGAATCAAATTCTATATTATCAACTCCTGTTTTACAATCAATATTTTCAATAAAACTGAGTGAGTTGTCGCTATTTACGATGTATACTTTTACCAAAAATTTTCTTGGTGAAGCCACAAATAATAGCTTTCGTTTTTTATCAAAATTAATTCCGTTTGCATAGGCAATTCCTTTTGCAACTTCGGTATAATTTTCTCCGTCAAAATACATTATATTAGCAACAGATAAGCCTCCATAATCTTCTAACATCTGCATGATTCCATCAGTATATTTATGGTCGTTGGTAAAATAGAACTTATTTTCATCTAACATAACAAGATCATTTGGACTTATCATTGATGGATGTTTTAATGTTTTTGTATGAGTTAAATTCTTTCCATTTAATTCAAATACTTCAATAGAGTGGCTGTTTCCTGTATGACTAATGGCTAGTATTTTGTAGATACTGTCAACTTTTATCATGGATATTCCATGAGGTGCAAAGGGTTTATTAAAGTCTTTTGTTAAATGAATTGGTTGGTAGTTATCATTCTTCAAATCTAAAAAGTACAAGCCCCCTTTTTCTTTTTTCCTTTTTGATAAAGTTCTTCCACTTGTCGAAGAAATAATTGCAAAACTATCTAATCTACTTACTGTAATATCTTCTGCTCCAGGAAGAGAAATTTTTTGTATTATTTTTCCTTCAAAGGTATTTTCTATCGCTCTAAAATAACCTGTACTGATAAAAATATTGGCAATGAACAGAAATAATAAAATGAATACAGCGTATAAAATTCTTTTTTTAAAATTCATTTTTAAGACTTTCTAATTATTTTATTGATTTTTTGAATTATGTATGATTATGCTTGCGTTTACATAACCAGAACAACTACATTTCACAAAAAAAAACTATTTCAAATATTTTCCAAAAGTATTCATTCCACCAACAATAGGAATGGTTATTTTAGTTCCTTTTAGATTAACAGTGAGTTCAGTTCCTGGTTTTGGTAATAATGTATAATTAGCGTCACTAGAAAAAATGAGCAATCCAATTTGTTGTCCCTTTTTTATAATTTGATCATCGGGTTGAAGCTCAAAAGTCATTTCGTAAAATTTACCTGGTTTTAATGGAGCACTTTTTGTTAACGACTTGTAATTTTGTAAATCTGCCCAGCCACGGGTAATAATATTATCTGTTATTTTTGTTCCTCGACCTTTGTTCCAAGGTAAAGAAACTAAATATACAGATAGGTTAACTGCGGCTTTAGAACTTGCAGCTTTTATGGTTATGGTTGATACACCAGAAATATGGACATCCTCTTTTAACGTTTGACTAACATATAGTAATCGGTGTTTTGTATAATCTGCTTGTGCTAGAACCTCTCCAGAAAAAGAATAATTATCTATCAAAGTTTCTGTTCCTTTTGATGCAGAATTGTTAAGAGCTAAACTTCCAGCTCCGGGAGAACCACCGTTCAAATAAAAAGTAACTGGCTTTGCATCTGGATTTGGATATTCTTGATAAGACGTTGGTTCATTTCTGTTATCGTTTTCTCTAACAATCCATGCTTTTGGGTCTTTTTCAACATCATTTTCAATGCCATGTAAATATCTTGTAAACCAACGATTCATCATTGTCATGGGTGGGGGGCCACCATGTCCGTTTTGATGATAATAAATTTGAGTTGACAGGCCCATTTCTGAAGCTTTTTTATATATTCTGTAACTGTGTTCTGGCATTACATTCCAATCATTAAAACCATGCGACATAAGTAAGGCGGCTTTCATTGGTTTCATGTCATTTATATAATCTCTTCCTGCCCAAAAATCGTTGTAATCTCCTGTAATTCGATCCATCCCATTTGCCAGTTCTGTATCTCTGATAACTTTGTTATTTCTAGCTCTATTTTCTTCTTTTCCACTGTGGATAAAGTCGTATAATACATCAATATCTTCGCCCAAATAACCTCCAGGAGAGCGCACTAACCCGTTAGAACGATAGTAATGATAATAAGAAGTGTTTGGTGCAATAGGAATAATGGCTTCTAAACCCTTTACACCAGTTGTAGCAGCTGCCAACGGAATGGTTCCGTTATAAGAAGTTCCTGTCATTCCTACTTTTCCTGTAGACCAAAAAGCAGTCACTTTTTCAGTTCCTTCTCTCGAGGTAAACCCTTTTGCACGTCCATTTAACCAATCGATTACTGCTTTGGGTGCTAAAGATTCATTATCTCCACCAACTGTTGGCACTCCGTCAGACAAACCAGTACCTGGTGATGAAGAGTGAACAACAATATATCCTCTTGGAACCCAGGTTTTAATTTGTGAATTTGAAATAATAGGCCTTTTTCCGGTTCTTTTTACAACCGGATGAAAAGGACCTGAAACTTTTTCTCCTAACTCATGCTTTACATTCCAAAATAATTCACTTCCTCCGTTTGCGATACCAGCATAATAAGGACTCGATTCATACACAATGGGCAATTGTAAACCTTCGTTTTCAGTTTGCGAGGGTCTTGTTACTGCTACATGCATTCTATCTAATGTTCCATCACCATCTGTATCGAAAGTAGTTTCTACCCAAAGATCATGTCTAATCCATTTGCTTTGGTCATTAAAAGCCTCCACAATTTGAGCTTCCCCATCTTTAAAAATAGGGACTGCTTTTTCTTGGGCATTTATTTTTGTCGCAAAAACAGATAATAAAATTAAAAGTATTTTTTTCATGTCAATTTATTTTAGAACAGAAAATTCTATGGAAGAATCTGTAAATACAGAATGAGTTTGGGTTTTAAAATCTTTTTCATCCGCTTTAAAAATATTGTTTACATAGGTTTGTGGATTTAAATCGATTAAAGGAAACCAAGTACTTTGTACTTGAATTTGTACTTTATGTCCTTTCTTAAACGTATGAAAAACATCTTGTAACTTAATGTTTACGTTTGTTTTTTTATTTGCCACAAAAGGTTCTGGATACTCGAAGCTATTTCTAAAACGACCTCGTAAAACCTCACTTCTAACCATTAAATGATAATTACTCATTTTTAAATGATTTTGTAATTTGTCGTTATTTTCTTCTGTCTCCGGTGGGTGTACGTCAATTACTTTTACAATCCAATCTGCTGCAGTTCCTGTAGTGGCCACTTTTAGTTTTGCTAAAATATCTCCTGCTAATGTAAAATCATCTGTTAAAATATCAGTCTCAAAAACCAATACATCAGGTCTTCTTGCAGCAAAACGCTGATCGTCTGTCATGTATTTTCTGGGTGTAAAGACTGTTTTAATATCCTCGGAATATGGAACGGGTTTTCTTATGTCACTGATAAAGTTAATCGGGTTTATTTTGCGTTTGACATTGATAGAAGGATCTGCATACTGTAATTCTTGATTTTCGGATAAAACCCAATCTTGTTTCACCACATTTTTTGGAGGCCAAGTATCGTATGATTTCCATTCTTTTCTGCCTGAATCAAAAACATAGGCTTCTGGCAAGCCAGAATTTTTATCGCCCTTTCCTTTTAAGAAATGATTAAAGAATTTTGTTTCAATATCAGATTGAAATTTTAAAGAAATAGAATCTCCAAAATAATAATTCCCAACAGTATTTTTTACCGTATTTCTTGCCCATTTTCCATGATCCCAAGGACCAAAAACTAAGGTGTTATAATTTTCTTTTCCGTTTTTTTCAATGCCTTTGTAGGTTTCTAAAGGACCGTATAAATCTTCAGCATCAAACCAACCACCAACAATCATAGTAGCCACAGAAGAAGGAACCTTATTCATGTGTTGAATAACTCCTTTGCTTTTCCATACTGAATCATAATTTGGGTGTTCAATAATTTCTTTCCAGAAAAAATCATCAATTTCATCTTTATTTCTAGCCGTTTTAGTTTCCAATTTATTGTATTGAAAATATTCATTTAAGTTTTTTAAAGGCCCTTTATCTAAGAAAAATTGATACTGATCTTGGGTGTTCATTTCTGGAAAAGAATACCAAGCAGAATCCGAGGGTGTGTCTTTAAAAGTACCGAAAAGAGAGATGGCTCTAAAATAACTTAATAAAAAGGCACCATTATGACGAAAGTCATCAAAGAAAAAATCTCCAATACATGCTTGTGGAGAAGCAGCTTTTAGTGCAGGGTGAGCATCTATTGCAGAAATTGTGGCATAATGTCCTGGATATGAAATCCCCCAAGTTCCAACATTTCCATTGTTGTTATCAACATTTTTAACCAACCAATCTATGGTGTCATAGGTGTCTGAAACTTCATCAGATTGATCTTCTTTTTTATTCGGTATATAAGCACGCATATTATCATAAACTCCCTCACTCATCCAACGTCCACGAACATCTTGATAGACAACAATGTTTCCTTGTTTCATTAAATGAATATTTGGACTAATTTTAGTTTTCATTTTACCTTCTCCATAGGGTCTGGAACTATAGGGCGTCCTTTGCATTAAAATGGGGTAGGTTTTACTCTTATCTTTTGGAGAATATATAGTTGTATGTAATTTTATACCATCTCTCATGGTAATTGTTACTTCTTTTTTATCATAATTATTTTGGACATATGTGTCGACTTTTTTGGAATGCTCTTCTGAAGAAGGCATACAACTGATAAAAAACAAGATAAAAAGGAATACAATGGTGTTCAATAATTGTCTGTACATAATTAGCTATGGTAAATTTTGAGAGTAAATTTACAAAAGAAAAAGTTTTAATCTTAATTTCTATTGCTAAAATAGAGCTATATTTTTTCATTGTTCGATAGAAAAGACTAAGAACAAATAGTATCATTAATATCTTGAAAAAAAGTTTTGGTATGCTCTATTACATTAAATAAGACATGAAAATGCTTTTTAAGTTAAGTTGCAGCAATTTCTAATTTGGGCTTTCCTTGGAGGATTGAAATTTATTAAAAGTACCGTATTTAATTATCAGCTAAAAATAATTGTCTATTTTAGTTGTATTACTTTTAAAATTCACCAAATGAAGACCATCAAACTTTTTTTTAGTGTTGCAGTTCTATACATAATTACAATAGGTTCGGTTTCGGCACAAGACTATTTTTTTAAAAAACAAGCTCCTTTTAATGCAAAGATTCCCTCTCCAGAAGCTTTTTTAGGATATCCAATTGGAGCCCAACATACCCGACATGATCAAATAGTTTCTTATCTGTACAAATTGGCTGAACTTTCTGATAGAGCTTCCATAAAAGTCTATGGAAAAACACATGAGCAGAGAAAATTAGTCATGTTAACAGTCTCTTCCCCTGCAAACTTAAAAAATCTTTCTGCGATAAAGTCAAGCCATTTAAAATTTGTAGATCCCAATCAACAACCAAGCAACTTTGCATCGGTTCCTGTTTTTATTCAATTGGGATATAATGTGCATGGAAATGAACCATCTGGGGCAGAAGCGGCAATGTTAACTGCCTATACATTGGTTGCATCAAGAAGTTTAGATGTAAAAAACTATATAGAAAATGCAGTAATTTTTATTGATCCAACAATCAATCCAGACGGCCGAGATCGTCATACGCAATGGGCAAATCAATTCAAAGCAAACTCATTAGTTTCAGATGAAAATGATGCCGAACATAATGAAACTTGGCCACGAGGAAGAACCAATCACTATTGGTTTGACTTAAATAGAGATTGGTTGCTAGCTATAAATCCTGAGAGTCGAGGAAAGCTAAAATGGTATCATGAATGGTACCCAAATGTTGTTACTGATTTCCATGAAATGGGAACCAACAGCAGTTATTTCTTTGAACCTATGAAGCCGATTGGTTCTAAAGATCCGATGATGCCAAAAGAAAATTATAAAGATTTAAATGACATATTTGCGCCTTATTTTTCGGGAGCTTTGGATGATATTAGTTCCTTTTATTATACCAAAGAATCGTTTGATGGAACTTATCCTGGTTATGGATCTTCCTATCCAGATTTACAAGGAGGTTTGGCTTTGTTGTTTGAGCAAGCAAGCTCCCGTGGTCATCTTCAAGACACCGATTATGGAACCATCTCTTTTCCGTTTACTATTAGAAATCAATATGTATCAAGTATTGCAACGGTAAAAGCGGCTGTTGAAAATAAAGTAACTTTAAGAAAATATCAGCAAGATTTTTTTAAATCTGCACTAAAAGAAAAAGCAAAAACAGGTTTTTCGGCCTATGAATTTGGAGATGCCCATGATATGAATCGAAACAAAGCTTTTATTGATTAGTTATTAATTCATAAAATAAAAGTATACAAAAAGGGAGATAGGTATGTTGTTCCTTTAAAGCAACCTCAACGCAGAATGGTACAGACCATGTTTGAAACTTACAATCAATATAGAGACAGTGTTTTTTATGATGCTTCCGCTTGGTCTGTTGCAAACTTTTATAATATTAAATACAAGGGGTTGAAGTCTTCTCGTTTGGGTCAAGAAATTACATCCATCAATAATCTGGGAACTGTTTCTAATGTGGGAAAAACGGACTATGCATATATTGTAGATTGGGATGATTATAATGCACCAGCCGCATTGTATTACATGCAATCAAAAGGATTAAAAGTAGCCGCTGCATTTAAACCATTCTCTATTAGAACATCTTCAGGAAACACAAAATTTAATTATGGAAGTTTGATGATTCCGGTATCCAAGCAAAAGAAGTCGATTGCTGAGGTATATAAAATTGTCTCAGAATCTCAACGGAAGTTTAGCGTACCAATGTATTCCGTAAAGACAGGTTTTAGCTTAAAAGGAATTGACTTAGGGTCGAATAATTTTAAAGTCCTTAAAAAACCAAAAGCGGCTTTACTTATAGGAAATGGTGTAAATTCATACGAAGCTGGAGAAGTTTGGCACTTGTTAGACACAAGAATGGATGTTCCTATTACAAAAATACATATGAACCGTTTTAAAAATATTTCTCTTGATAAGTACAATACTTTGGTAATGGTGTCAGGAAGTTATGTGGCCGTAGATTCTGTACAACGACAAAAGTTGAAAAGATGGGTTTCTAAAGGAAATACATTAATTACCATAGCCAGCGCTTCTAAATGGGCTATTGATAAGAAATTAGTCAAAGAAAAATTGACGAAAAAACCCAAAGAGACAGATACAGATAAGGCGAAAGTAACGAAGCGTCTTGCCTATGTGAATGCAGGACCAAATGAAGGTCGTGAACGCCTGGGAGGTGCCATTTTTGAAGTGAATTTAGATGTGACACATCCGCTAGGTTTTGGATATCGTTCTTCATTGCTTCCTGTATATAAAAACAATCTGGTTTTTTTATCACCTAGTAAAAACGCCTATGCTACAGTAGCTAAATACAGCAACAATCCTCATATAGATGGGTATATTTCCGAAACGAATTTAAATACTTTTTTAAAGCCTTCAGCATCTTTGCTTGTAAGTCCTTTAGAAAAAGGGCGTGTGGTATTGTTTGCTGATAATCCAAACTTTAGAGGGTCTTGGTATGGTACCAATCGCTTATTTTTAAATGCACTGTTTTTGGGAAGTAGAATTTCTGTTCCGAAAGGAAATAACTAACACAAAGATGATGATAAAAAAGATATTGATTATTTGTACACTTATTTTTGCATTTCCATTGAATGCCCAAGATAATTATTTGGGAGAAGGTCCATTTTCACAGTTGATCGTTAGAGGTGTTATATTAATTAATGGAGATGGATCTCCTCCTCTCGGTCCAATGGATATTGTGGTAGAAAATAATACCATTGTTCGCATGCAAATTGTAGGATATCCGGGGGTAGAGATTAATAAGGAAAGACGACCCAAATTAAAAAAAGGAGGACGTGAATTGGATGCAAACGGAATGTATTTGATGCCCGGTTTTATTGATATGCATGGTCATATTGGAGGGGATGCACAAGGTGCAAATTCAGAGTATGTATTTAAATTGTGGATGGCACATGGAATTACTACGGTACGAGAACCCAGCGGAAGAGGCATTCAGTATAACAATGAGTTAAAACGTAAAAGCAATGCAAATCAAATAGTAGCGCCACGTATTTTTGGATATACAGGATTTGGACAAGGAAGTAAAAAACCAATTTCAACAGAAGAAATGGCTCGTGAATGGGTTCGTGAAAATGCAAAAAATGGCGCAGACGGGATTAAGTTTTTTGGAGCTGAACCAAAAATCATGGCTGCTGCCTTGGAGGAAAATAAAAAATTAGGGTTAAGATCTGCGTGCCATCATGCGCAATTAAGTGTAGCTCGTTGGAATGTATTACATTCTGCAAGAGCAGGGTTAACCTCGATGGAGCATTGGTATGGTTTGCCAGAAGCTTTATTTGAAGATAGAACTGTTCAGAATTATCCATTTGATTACAATTATCAAAATGAGCAGCATCGTTTTGAAGAGGCAGGAAAATTGTGGGCCCAAGCTGCAAAACCCTATTCCGATCATTGGAATAAGGTAATGAATGAATTATTAGCTCTCGATTTTACAATTGATCCTACATTTAACATTTATGAGGCAAGTAGAGACTTACAAAGAACTCGCCGTGCAGAATGGCATGAAGAATATACCTTGCCTTCACTTTGGGAATTTTATGAGCCTAGTAAAATATCACATGGTTCTTATTGGCATTATTGGGGGACAGAACAAGAAATTGTTTGGAAAAAAAATTACCAATTATGGATGACATTTATCAATGAATATAAAAATAGAGGAGGGCGTGTAACTGCAGGTTCCGATTCGGGGTTCATCTACCAATTGTACGGTTTTGCTTATGTTCGTGAGCTTGAATTGTTGCGTGAAGCAGGGTTTCATCCTTTAGAAGTTATTCGCTCAGCAACATTAAGTGGGGCAGAGGCATTGGGTTGGGATGATAAAATTGGCTCTGTGCAAATTGGCAAACTTGCCGATTTTGTTATTGTCGAAGAAAATCCCTTGGCAAATCTTAAAGTACTTTATGGAACAGGTGCCGTAAAGTTGACAAAAGACAATAAGGTAGTTCGTGTTGGTGGAGTGAAATTCACCATTAAAGACGGCATTATTTATGATGCCAAGCGCTTATTGGCAGATGTAAAAGCAATGGTAGATAAAGAAAAATCAAAAACCAATTGGAAGTTACTCCAACCAGGAATGAAGAAAAAGTAATTTAAAATTTAATGATTTTTATCCTTTGTTTGAGATTTAATTTTCCTCATGCTTGTCTATAAAGTGAAAATATTTTTCAGAAGGCAATTCTTCTTGATTTTGGGTTGAGAATGTTGGTTTAAATTCTGTACTTTTGCAAAATATGCAAGAAACTAAAAAACATCAATTAACAGATTGGTTGCCAACGACAAACAAGGAAGTGAAAATCCGTGGTTGGGAAGAATTAGATGTCATTTTATTCAGTGGAGATGCGTATGTAGATCATCCTTCATTTGGACCGGCAGTAATTGGAAGAATTTTAGAAAGTTACGGTTTAAGAGTGGCCATTGTTCCACAACCCAGTGTGAACGATAATTTACAGGATTTTGAAAAATTAGGAAAACCAAGATTATTTTTTGGGGCAACTGGAGGGTGTATGGACCCGATGGTTTCTAATTATACAGCAAGTAAAAAAAGACGTGATAAAGATGCGTATACACCCAATGGAGACAAAGGGTTTCGACCTGATTATGCCACCTCGGTATATGCGAAAATATTAAAAGAAAAATTCCCTGATGTTCCCGTGTTAATTGGTGGAATTGAAGCTTCCTTACGACGTGTTACGCATTATGATTATTGGTCGGATAAATTATTACCATCTATTTTAGAAACCTCCAATGCCGATATGTTGGTGTATGGAATGGGAGAGCAACCTTTGCGAGAAATTGTAGAATTATTGCAAAAAGGAGTTCCTTTTTCGAGCTTGAAAAACATTAAACAAACTGCCGTTTTTATTGATGAAAAGAAAGAAAAATTACCGACTATAAATGATTGGGAAGACGTTACCATAAATTCTCATAAAGCGTGTTTGGCCGATAAAAAAACCTTTGCTTCTAATTTTAAAGTGATTGAGCAAGAATCGAATAAATTAAAAGCAAGACGGATTTTACAAGAGGTAAATGGAAAAACCTTGGTGATAAATCCGCCTTTTCCTACCATGACAGAAAAGGAAATTGATGGTTCTTTCGATTTGCCTTTTACGCGTTTACCGCACCCAAAATATAACAAACGTGGACCCATACCTGCGTTTGAAATGATTAAATTCTCTATTAATATTCACAGAGGATGCTTTGGAGGCTGTAGTTTTTGTACCATTTCTGCACACCAAGGAAAATTTATAGCGAGTAGAAGTCAGGAATCTGTTTTAAAAGAAATCGATAAAGTGGCCAATATGCCAGATTTTAAAGGCTATTTATCTGATATTGGAGGTCCTTCTGCAAACATGTATCAGATGAAGGGGAAAGTACAGTCTATTTGCGACAAATGTGTGGCGCCAAGTTGTATTTCGCCTGTCATTTGTTCTAATCTAGACACCTCTCACAAGCCTTTAACAGAATTATATCAAGCCGTAGATAAGCATCCGAAAATTAAAAAATCGTTTATTGGAAGTGGAATTAGACACGATATGCTCGTGCCAGAATTCAATAAAAACGCAGACCCCAAAGAATTGGATGCCTACACAGAAGAAGTGATGACCAAACATGTTTCTGGTCGATTGAAAGTTGCACCAGAACATACTTCAGATCCTGTTTTAAAGTTAATGCGTAAACCTTCTTTTAAATATTTTCATAAGTTTAAGGAGCGTTTTGATAAAATAAATAGTAGAAAAAAATTGAATCTTCAGTTAATTCCGTATTTTATTTCTAGTCATCCAGCAAGTGAAGTCGAAGACATGGCAAATTTAGCTGCTGAGACCAAAGACATGGGCTTTCAATTAGAGCAGGTGCAAGGTTTTACACCTACACCCATGACGGTAGCAACGGTTATTTATTATTCTGGATATCATCCTTATACCTTAAAGCCAACAAAAACTCCGAAGACCAAAAAGGAGCGTGAAGACCAACATAAATTTTTCTTTTGGTACAAGAAAGAAAACAAAGATTGGATTCGAAATACGCTCAATAAAGTAGGAAGAACAGATTTGTTAAAGGTCTTATTACCCGAAACAAATTCTTGGAAAAAGAATAAAACTACTCATAAAGTAGCACAGCACACTTTCGACGATGCCATTCCTTTTAATCGAAGAAAAAAGAAAGCTAGCAGAGCTAAAAAGAGACGTTAATTTAGGTTGTTTGATAACAACTGTATAATCACAATTGTTTTTTTTATTGTAGTTCCACATTGCTTATATATCGCAAATAGTTAAGGTATTTACTATAGTAAAAATAGGGGCTATTGGATTGCGGGTCAATAGAGGAAATTCCTAATTTTAAAAAGGTTCAAAAGCGGTTGTCTCTAAGATCTTTCTAGCTTAAAAAAGGAATAGAATCGTTCTTTGTTATGTGAGCTTATTTATTTTCGGGGTTGAGATTCTAAAAAAGTATGTATTCGATCTCTTTGTTTCTCGTGATGGAATAAATGAAAGACAATGATTGTAAACCAATCTTTTGTTTTAATATCGCCAAACATGGGATGGTATTGTTTGTTTTTTCTTGAGCTTTTTAATACGATTTCTTTGAGGGCATTTACTTCTTCAATATACAGTTTAAAGTCTTGTATTAAATCGGATTTATTTTGTTTTATGGGTGTGAAATATTTGGGCAATGGATCTGGAAAATGTTCCATTTTAACTTTTACGGGGAGCTTTTCTATTCCTACATTAAAAATAATGATGCCCTTTACATTTTTACCTTTTTTTCTCTCTGCTTCAGCGGTGATACTTTTCTTTAAATTTGGTATTTGGTAGCTTCTGCCCACTCGAATAATATGATCATATAATTCCGATAAAGACCAAGAACCTTGAGAAGGGTTTATTAAAATTTCTTCTGCACTTTTATTTTCTAAATCTGCCAACCAAGTATTTGCAGCCTTATTAAATTTAGCTATTTTTTTTAATGAATTCATTGAAGATGATTTACAATAGGTTATTCATACTATTGGCTTATTTAAGGATGGGTCACTTTAACTGTTCTATTGTGGAAACTAGTTGTATTTAATAAAAGATTATGATTGTTTACCAGGCAATAATTCTTCAACTCAAACTGATATGTATGAAATGGATCAACAATAAAAAAAACCGGCTATGAAGCCGATTTTTTTTTTATGCTTTAAGTGTATCCTAATTAAAAGAAGTAGCCTATTGAAAATTGAAATACAGAATTTTTAACATCTACATCTTGGCCTTCGCCTTCAAAATCAAAAACATTAGACAAACCTAGGTTATAGCGTGCAGAGAAGTTTATTCCAGAAGCAAGTTTATATCCTAAACCAAAATTTAAACTAAAATCGACACCATGAGTACCCTCATCTATATCAAAAGTCTCTCCTTCAAATTCTTCCTCCGCGTTAACTAGAAAACCAACTTGAGGCCCCACTTCTATGCTCAATGCTTCAGTTGCATAGTATTTAGCCATAATTGGCAAACTTATATAAGATAAATTGAATGTATCTTCTCCAAATTCTGCATTTGCTCCTTG
>Ga0115008_10001004_pt1 | contig 22255 bp, 15 predicted proteins | sample FraStrMetagenome_FD_87164 | JGI IMG/M metagenome (GOLD analysis project Ga0115008, IMG submission 87164) | Marine eukaryotic phytoplankton communities from Arctic Ocean - Fram Strait ARC3M Metagenome | ecosystem: Environmental > Aquatic > Marine > Oceanic | place: Fram Strait | collected...
GAGTTCTCTAACCCCCATACCTCCAAGACGAATAGGAAGGTGAATCCGAGTTTTATTGAATGTAGATAGCTCTTCACTCTTAAAACTGAAGCACTGACCCATGAGTTTGTCGATCGCTGAGTCGAGTGTCGTGCAGAACTCTTCTGTAAATTGAGGCGGTATATTTCTGACAAAATAGTTTCCTTTGAACTAAAGGCAGTTCAGAATGAGGAGCCAGAGGCACGGACGTGATGGAATATGTCGGCTCGCAATCCTAGTCGGGTCCAGTAGGTTTCCGATTTCGAGCATGTTGCTTCTGATGCGCTCTCGTTTGGTTTTCAGCCATTCCGTGACGAAGACTTCGCTTTTATTTTGTTAACTTCTACTCTTGTACCAGGTATAAATTACTTTATTCACATGTCAAATTTTTGTCCAAAATCTCAAAAATTAGGAATTAGGGTTATGGTTTAATTTTGCCCACAAACAAAAGAAGAGTAATACTTCGAAGTACTATATTTGATTTACTTTATCGTTGGCAATAAAAACTTTGAACCTTATGGGATAAGGATACTTTTCATTTGCTTGTCACTGAGAAAGAAAAAGAAGAACAAGTGTAGGCAGAGACCGATCGGTGGAGCCCTCGATTATGACGTCGATTCGCTTTTCAAATCTATTTTTGCTTCTTGTATATGATTTATTATTGAATTTTAGTGAGGCATTTGCAACGAAAAGATATCTCAAAAGAGTATTACTGAAAAGAAAATTCAAGGAACAATTTACTGGGTTTGCGGATCATCGATATTTTACTGTACATCGAGAATGTCATACAACATTGTGTAGCATTGTACCGTGTCAAGACTATGCGCAAGTTTCCATGGGTTTGGTGGGAGCTTCGATCGGCGGGCATTATCTCGAGAAAAAGTTGAAACTGGAAGGGATGGGGGCATCCAGTGTTTTAACATTATTTATTGCTGGTATGCTATCGAATACAAATTTGAAGTTATTGCCAGTTCAACATCCTCTGTATGATTTATGTTGGATAAAGTTGTTGCCTCTGTCCTTATCGTTTTTACTTTTAGCTCCCAAAGTCGAAAACATAACGAAACATTCATCGGAATCTTTTCAACTTGAAGAAGAAACATCTCCTGATCGGTTAAAAAGTAAGAGAAATGTTGACGACATTGTAGTCAATCTTGCCCCTCCATTTTTGCTGGGCGCACTTGGATCGATTTTAGGGTGTATTTTGTCATATTTATTGGCGACAAAATCAATGATTAGCAAAATGTTACTAATGCAGAGAGAAGAAGCATTACTGGCATGTGGCTCAATTGCAGCTAGCTATATAGGAGGATCCGTTAATTTTTTCGCGGCTGCAAATATACTTCGAGAGTCAAACGGCTTTGAATCGTCAACATTGTTGACGTCCTTGGCTGCAGCTGACCTTATACTTATGGCTCTTTATTTCGCTTTTTTATCCTCCTGCTCATCATTCTCATGGGTACAAAAGCTATTTCCGGAGTATGGTGTTGATGATAATGATGATGTTGACGGTGAAGGGTCCGTTGAACCTGACCGAACCCATTCATTAGGACATTTGCAATTGCTAATGACTTTCTCAGGATGCTTTCTTATAGCGTCTGCATTGTTACGATTTTCAAATATTTGTCAAGATCTCTTTCCTGTTGTGCCTGGGTTGAATTGTTTGTTCATTGTGTTATTCAGTTCCATACTACGTTTGATCTTACAAACACACTTAAAATTCTCGCGTGGCGTTTTATTCGCAATAACGCAGATGTCTTCGAAGATGTCGACAGCAAGTTTCTCTTTGTTGTACGCTGCTGTTGGAGCATCGGCAAATATACGAAATGCTTTAAAAAATGGTGTTTCTTCATTTATCTTTGCGTTTTGTGCGCTGCTTGTCCATTCCATATTCATAATGATTACTTCTTCAAGATATAATAATCTCTTTGCGGAAACGTCTGATGAGAATATTGGACAAAACGTAAATAAATGTCGCTTTCGTCGTTTATCCCTGAACGAGGTGTTAGTTGCATCTAATTGTAATATTGGAGGACCGGCAACAGCTGCTGCATTTGCTGGGAGCGTTTCAAAGAACTACAACCTAGTAGTCGGTGCCACCTTGTGGGGAACAGTCGGATACGCAATAGGAACATCAGCAGGGGTCATGTTGACAAATTTCTTGAATCGTGTCGTATAGAATTGTGATGTACTCAGTTGTCAACTTATTTGCTGCACATGTGTTCGACATTAGGTCACCGTTGCTTGTAAAGTAAAGAAATAAGTTGATGCATATTTATGGGAAAAGTCGGATGAAGTGGGGACAACACTTCGTTAGAAATTGTATCGTACTGCTTTTGCGTTCGAGACAAAATTAACTAGTTACATTTGGGTTTACCAGATGCAGCTTCAGAATGGGCTATGACTTCTTATCTTATTAAAACCTGTTAGGAGGTATAAAGCATTTGGAATGGATCTGTACTTTGTGGGGAAGGTGACATAAAGCAATGACTAATGCGTTGCCGTAATTTAATTTAAGCCATCACTTGTTAGGAGGGTGATAAGTAACTTCATCTCTTTGGTTTCGCTCACATTAAGCCTAGGTTCCGATATTTTCCTCATAAGTAATTCGTCAATCTTTTTGCGTAGTGCCCCAACCAAGGCACCAATCCTAGGGGCTGCGGAGAGCGTCACCCAGCCGCCAATGATAATCCTTTCCTCTACTGCCTGTACTTCAATTTTCCCTCCAAACAAAAGAAGAGAATAAGACGAACATTCAGTTATGTCCATCAAAAAAGGTTTCGTGGTATGAACCATTTTATTGTAGACCAACCAAGGACAATTATATTTTCCTGATGTTTGGTCGTTACGTGCAAACGTAAGCTTTTAAAACAAATATAAGGAAGAGTACGTAATTGCTTTCACCTTTCACGTACCTATTTTTAAATTTGCCGACGAGGGGTGAATGAAAACTCGTTCTTCCTTTTCTTCTGATCGAACGAAAAATCTAAACTCTTTAGCATGGGCATCTTTTTCAATAGATCCTTCTATCGTTTCACTATATTTCTGTAATGGTTTTTGTACCTTTACTAACTGTTCTGGTGCAAACGCAGCAACCGTGGTTGCACGAACTATCCTATTCACGGACAAATTTGCATTGGAATCGTGATTATCTACAAAGCCAGCCATAGAAAGAGAACCATCAAGTTGATGATAAAGTTTCTTAATATCTTGCATGACTCCTGGAAGCAACCCATATTTTTCGATAATGCTCTTCTTGTAACCTCTTTGAGCATTCATCCAACTCAGATAAACACTGGCGAAGAGCAAATGGTCGGAGTTTCCAACCTTTTTCAAAATAGAAAAAGAGAAAGCAATTGAGATAAAGTTTCGAATTCAAAGACAAATTAGCCAATCCATACCCTCTTGAGTTCTGCATCGCGATTGGTAACAATTGCTTCCTCTCGCTGTTCTCTTTGTCCTTGTTTTGCGAAGACATTAACTCTTTCAAAAGGACTCCTAGGAGACGATAAGCAAGCAGCTATGGAGAGAGCTGCATTTCGACATCCTAGTAGTGATCCGATTACTAACAGCTTCCCAATCCGAGGTGGAGCTGGTATGCCAGCAAGGTGGCATCCTAAAGGAGTCAACCCAATTTCATTTTGTTCATGATTTTCCAACGCCCCGAGTTTTATCAGACTGTAAATGGCAGCTTTCACTGATTCAGAACTAGGAGGATCTAATAATGTTGATAAAAACTCTCCATTTCCACGCTCCAAACCAAGAAAGAACAAACCTAGTATTGTTTGATCTAAAGCACATCGATGAATCTCGGGTTCAGTGTGTTGCGGCAACCTTTGCGGTACAAATTTTATTCAACATCAAGATGTTAACCAATGTATTTACAAAGTAAAACTAACCTTTCAAAGACAGCTTTGGAAATTAACTTGTAACAGGTGCCTTCGCGCACACGGCCTGCACGACCACGTCGTTGTTTCAAACTGTCTCTAGACGCCAATTTTTCAATTAAGAGAGGCATTCGATTTACTGGGTCAAAGGAACTCTGTTTTTCTCGGCAGGTATCAATGACCTATTGAGAAGCAACGATATAAGTATGAACTTGAAGATATCTTCATAGGCACAATCACTTACTACTGTGCAGTCAGGGATAGTAATACTTGTTTGAGCGACATTCTATATTTTGAAAATGTATTTAATTTGTATGAGAAAAATTTGGTGACACAAACATATACTAATGTAATGAAGCTCACCGTGGATAGAATTATCTTTGTTACACCATATGGTGTAGTTGAAAAGCAAAGATTTTGGTCTTTAGATTGTAAACCTCCGTGAAGAGGCATGAGTCTAATTTTCTCTGGGGTCTGAACGATTTTGACGATCGCTCTTTCAGCTTTTTTTATTTCTGGAGCTCCGGGAAGAAATACTAGAATTGAACCATTGTCAGAGGGATTTTTATTATTGAGGAGAGAGCGTATTAGTATTGCTAACATCTCGTAGTCTATTGTGGACGAGTCCACTCGATCGACAAGCTCCTCGATCGAAAACTTTGAAAACGCGTCATCATGTAATTGATCTTCGGGCTCAAGCGAAAGATTTTCTTTCTCGTTGAAAGTATCAAAAGTTTCTCTTGGCTCCACTTTATTCTTTGAAAAGTTACTCTTTTTCTTTTTAGGTGGAATATATCTTGTTAAACGAAGAACGTCTTCAAGCATTTTATCCTGAACAGGATATGTGAAGCCCGGAATGTGCATTCTCGGAGTGTTTTGGCCCCAGTAAGCAGCAATTACACGGCTATTCATTGTTGCACTCATCAAAATTATAGTCAAATTACTATTATTCGATAGTGCCTTTTTCAGTACACCTAATAAAACATCTGTATCAAGCTGGCGCTCATGAACTTCATCAATAATAATGTGAGTGATATTTTGCAGAGCATTTTCAGCTTGAAGTTGTCGAAGAAGAATACCAGTTGTACAAAACAAGAGCCTTGTACTTGGACAGACTGCACTTTCACCCCTGACCATATAACCGACATACTTTTTACCTGGTGATGTCTCCCCGCGTTCCGCAGCAACTCTTGTAGCCACCCCCGTGGCAGCAAGACGTCTCGGTTGAGTAACAACTATTTTCGCATTTGGGTCATGTTCAAGGAGAAATTGAGGGACTTGAGTTGTCTAAAAGTCAAGTAAGAAAGTGCTTTGACCAAAATAATGAAATTCTTAGCACCTTACCTTTCCACATCCAGTTTCACCTGTCACTAAGCAGACTCGACCAGTATCTTTGGAAGCTGCTATTACTGATAAGAACTCAGTTTTTGCCTTGGCTGCTGGAAGTGCCTTTCGAGCATGAGCAATCGAGGTAGGGACAACTGGATTTATTTCTGCTGATGGAATATTAACAGGTGGAATATTGAAAAACGAGTTCTTGATTCCGATGCGTTTTCGTTTTGTTAATCTCGGGCTTGACAAATTTTGATCGGATTTGCTATTTCCATGGTTTTTATTTGACATTGATTTGATCGCTTCCAAATTAGATGTTGTCTTGGGATGAATCTTTGCATTTCCCTTCTCAGGAACACCAAGGGCATACATCAACGTTGTCTTGGGTTTGAATAAATCTTCGCCTTCGGTAATAGAAGTGACGTGCATGAATATTGAATATATCATAGGTTCACACAACTGCAGAGTTGTTAAAAATGCTGAAATGTTTTGCTGAATAATTGTTCCTTTTCCCGATTTTTCCCAACCACCCTTCACCAGTGCATAATTCGGTAGCTGCTCAGGATATTTACCCTTTTCGTATACAATCTCCAGCAATGGCCTACTTGATCTACTCAAACCGTCAAACATTCCTTCACCCAATTTTATTTTGACACTGATTAAGTTGCTCTTTAGACTCAAATGTTCGTATACACATTCATCAGCAAAAATAGCTTCGAGCGATTCCTTTTCTTCTTCGGCCAACAGAATATTATCCTCTATCTGTGTATCAGCAACTTCAATCATTTTAGTGCTAACCCCTACCGATTTATTGATTGCATCAACAAGGGTTTTCACGGTGTGATCCGCAAAACATATATCCTTATCTGTATCAATGGCATTTACTTTGGCATTCAGAGCTATGGACTCATCAAGTGAAATTCCAAATTTAGTGCATGCATCATTTTCACCAGCAGTTACGGCGGCTGTACTTTCATAAGAAATAACATCTAAGGTTCTTTCTCGTGGATCGAAACCTGCTGGTAATTGATCTTCTTCGAGGTGGATACAAAGCCATTGCAAACATTTTTCAGCCAAATCTAGAGAATTGATATTTTTTTCGAATGACTTGACACCTCTGTAGGCATTTGAAATATGATTTTTTCCAAAGCCATATTTCTCGAGGAAATCAAGAACTTTATCGAAATCTTTATCATTCTCGATATCTTCCGGGATCTCATTGTTCACAGTATTGGAGGAGCTAGCGTCAATTCTCAGAAACGATTCAATCTCTTTACGTAGACGCGTGGATAAAAAGACTACATGATCTTTGTTGGCCATTGCGAGGGCCTCTGATCTTCTTAAAGCTTTATTCATTCTTTGGCGTTTTTTCTCCTTTTTCGTGCGTTGCTCGGCTAGGGAAGAATAGGCTTTGGATGCCACGAGCTTTGAACTAGATGAAGCACTAACAGAAGGAGTCGCTTCTTGAGAAGACGAGGATAAAGAAGAGACAGTGCTCGCAGTATCCACTGTTACTGATGAATCCTTACTTCTATTGGAAGAAGGCTTCGCCTTCTCTTTCAGTTTCTTACTGGCTTCAATTGCATTCAACCATGTTGTCTTGTACGGCTCCGGTAGGACTCTTTCATGAGGCAGAGTCGGTGAAGTATTCATGAGAGCCAATATAAATGCTTCTTCTTTCGCTTGTTCTTCATTATTGCAACCATTCAACAGTGCAAATTTCATATCGCGTTCCTTTTTCTTGGCATCGGGTAGAATTATTTGATATCTAAATAGCGAGCCCCCCTTCGTTGAAATAGGAAAAGCAATCGGTCTTGGTCTCTTCTCCTTTTTACACCACTCCTGCAATATCTTGCTAGGTAACTTCTGCCACTGCTTAACTTCTACACATCCAACCGAAGTGATTTTAGCAGCAGTTCCAACCGTAGCCGCCTGTCCTCCACCCTTTTGCTTATGTCCTTTACCAGCCCATTCTTTCTTTTCGGGATCCCACTTGTGGCCTTTGGATGGTCGTTCTGGACGATTTCCACAGCTGCACTTATAAGGGTGATCGCAGTTACATTTCTTTTCGTTTGCCGATGATGCTTTGGAAGAGTTAGATTTTCCCTTTCCCTGTTTCTTGCCCATGGTCTACAAATGAAGAAAAAATCGGAAAAATGGAAAGGAGAGAAAAATATTATTTTTGAAGGGCGTATGAGGGTCGGACGTCGGACGCATAACGTGTTATCTACTAAATTATTCTTATATGATAGACTAATGAGCAATGAGTTATTCAGAGTATTTTAGTAATGAAGATTCGGCAAAGCCGTTATTTATCGTTATGTAAAAATGTGTGCTGTTGCCTGTTGCCTGTTGCTAGTTGCAAAATCTGTGCTCAAATCGCATAGCATTTTCTGTAGATCCACTTTCCAAGATTAGGAGTTTTCATCCTCTCTATCTAAAAGTTCTAGGAGTAGGAGTGGCAACTCTATTAAATACACATGTGTGTTGATTGTTAATACCTTCAAGATAACAACGAAACATTTTGTAATTTTTGTCCACCTCAAGCTTGCACTGCTGACGAAGTTGTCTTTTGTTGGATAGGTAGTTAGTAGTCAGGTTAGAGGAAATAGGATTCTCTAACAGTAAGACATCGTCAGTGGTGAACAAATAGTGTGAGACCTGTGCTCTGTGCCTCTCTTCGATATTCGAACTATTTGGGAGTCGTACTTTGAGTCGTCTTCACAGGAGAACTGACTGGGTGAAACTAGTCCCCAAAAACTATGGAAGATGAAAATGCTATGGAAGGTGCACGCAGATCTTTCTTTAAAGATCTCGAATTCGAAGACGAAATTAATGAGACTATGCAAAGTGAACTTGAACGTTTACGAAGACAAGTTGCCGAGCAACAGATGGAAATTGAACGATTGAAGAATTCTGCCAATGAAACATCTACCAACAATTGCATACGAGCCGTAAGCGCTCCAATGCCATATGCCAAAAATGTCAGAGCGACAGAGTCTTCTTCCAGTGCTTCGAGCTTTGATGTCACAGCTTCAGCAGATGACGTGTTGACTCCAATAGCATCCAATACGCGATTTAGTCCTGTACGAAAAAATAGCGAGAAAATGAAAAGTTCGCGTTATTCTTTGAATAATGTATCGAGATTTGCTGCTAGTGAAAGTGAGATTCAAAAGATTCTATCACCAAAGGTATACCCGGTATTCATTGATTTCGTAAGAATATGACTGTTTTCCGTGATGTTCTCATTCACGTTTTCTACTTAAAATTGAGTAGGGATCCGCATTGGATAGATTTGAAAAGAATGCTCAGATGATAAAGTTTGATGCCGAAAATAGACGCAAAACTCAGATTATCGCTAAAAGTCATCATCATTTTCAACCTTCTGGGCGTAATCGAAAGGGAAAGAGCCACAAACGTTCGTCTACCCTTTCTGACGATATCTTTAGAATAGATAGGAATTCTCTCGGTAATCTTGTCCTACAGACTGACCTATTGCATTTGCATAAGGAACATGTATTAGATCAAAATTCATTATCTGGCGAATCTAGTTTTGAACAATTTTTCATTCTGTCAGTTGATTCTGAGAAAATATCTTCACTATCATCAAAAGAATTTTCGAAATCTTTTGGATCAAATGTTCGAATAGATGAAGATAAACACACATTGATATTTTCGATGAAGGATAACGCATGCAAAGCACTCGACCACTTTTCTGTCGATAATGCGATGTCTCACAAATCTATGGTAAATGCCATGGATCTTACGCCGTTTTGTTTTCCAAACGGTTTGGAGGTTTATTTGAGTTCGAGCGCATCAAAACCTGCAGATCAAAGTATGATTTTAGCTTGTACAGATGAGCAGGGTGTTACAAGACGAGCCGTGGTTGTGACAATTTACGAGAAGCTTCCAGCCAAAATCGCAAACAGCAGTATTATTCCGATGCTATATGATTTCAAGCATATCTGTGAATCTTCCTCTCGAATTGCAAGATGGTGGCGTACTTTTTTGGTTGAACGCAATTCGCAAGGAAAGTTCTCCCGCTTTATCACCAAAATGTCCACACCTTCGTCTCGTAATCTTAATCCTGCTCAGACATCGACAGAAACTAAACGCAATTTTTTTAAGTCTCCTGGTCTTAACCGCCGAAATTTTAAATTTGGGACGCCATCATTTGGAACCCCGTCTCTGAAACGTGAAAACTCTGCTTCGGAGTCGACCGTCACTGAATCAAAGATAACTCTTGAAGAAGCAAACAAAATGTTTGGAAATCTAGACCAAGTATCTGCTTCTGCGAGTATGACGCCTGCCACAAGTGTTGGACAAGATGGCTGCAAAAAAGATCTTTCAGTCATGGATGATCAAGCGAGAAATAAGCTCGAATCAATGGCTAAAGAGGCGTTTGCAGAGATGGTTGAGAAAGATGAATGCTTTATTCCTAAGTGTTATGTACTTTTTGGAGGAGAAGAGAGCACTTTAAATCTTGCCGCATTGAAGAGACTAATAGAGGCTGAGAGAGGTGTAAGTTGATTTTTTCCCTTTATAAAATGAGTTATTGTTAGAACTTTATCAATTTTTGAACTCGAATGATGTTGACAGACTCGAATGAATTTTGGTGATGACTTGAAAGAACGGCAGATAAAGTCTCTCAAGCCATCGATGCTTCGTAGAACTTATTCCGATGATGATTTGCTTCGAGAAGAAACTCAAGCAAAGGAAATCATTAAAAATGAAATCATTGCATGCCGTCATAAGTTGTTGAAATTTATTGCTTCAAAGTTAATTATACCTAAACATCTTCGAGGAAACATGATCGACGACAAACTTTCTGATCTTGAATTTGTGAATAGGCCACAGAAACGATTTGACTTTCGATTGCCTGTAGACTATAGCCAACCAATATCCTTTCCGATACCTCTTCCAAAGGTAAGTTGAATTCAAATCAAACGTTCGAATTAAATGTATTTATTTACTTTTCCTTCCGGGCCGACAGCTTGGAGAGGAATGGGGCCTTTCTGTGTTGTTGAAAAATCTTTCAGTTGCAGACTTTACGACAATTATCAATCTGTTGCTGATAGAAAGGTCTATTATGGTTGTAGGTAAAGACAGTCTCGATGTTAGCGCTTCAATTTTTGCTTTGACATCATTGCTTAAGCCTTACGAATGGGCCGGTACAGTGATTCCTATTTTACCCAAGATGATGATAGACTTTGTGGGAAGCCCCGTACCGTACATTGTTGGTATCAGCGGAGCGACTTCTCGCAATATACTAGAGGATTATCGAGTTGGTGAGGCGCTGCAAGATGGACTTAGTGTTGTTCATTTAAACGATGGCTATATCTTCCAGACACCTGAGGAGGGGATATCAGATATTGTTCTATATACTTGCCCAACATTAAGGGGTAAGTTAACACATTTGAAATCAAGACTGTGCGAACTTTCGCGTGATCATATGTTCTCTGGTCTGTCCTCATTCGATCACTTTATGAGCAACGGAATGAGGGCTTCTGAAGCTATTGTTCTTCGAACAGTTAGAAGTGCAGTGAGAGACTATACTTGTCAATTAGCTGGGGATCTTCATGAAAAAAGAGGAGCCTTTAAGAAGTATGGTCAAATGAATAAAGATACCAATGAGTTTGAGTTCTATCCTGAATGGTTTGTCGCGCCTCGAAGATCTGAGTGGCTCTTGCAAGAAAAGCTTGTTCATACGCAACTTTTTGTGAGTTACGTGAGTAAGATCCGATCTGATTATGAAGCTGAATTCTCCCCGAGAGAAATCGCGGCAAAGAAAAAGATTTCGCGATGGCTTTATCGTGAATGGATGCGGAAGAAGGATATAAAACGGATGAAATGCTACCGAAGTAGAAGCGTTAAATTCTAACTTACGATAAAATTCCAAGATCTCATGTTGACAACATATTATGTTAACATGTAAGATGATGATGAGTCGAACTTTACCACTTTCGTTAATAGGAGGGTAAATAAATTTGGTCCTTTCGTCCCATTTCTTTCCTGGAATGAAATGATAAGCTACTGAAGCTCTTTATCGCCAAAATTAGATGCCTCACATGAGACAAATTACACGCTAAGTTGATTCATTCAAATCGTTCAGAATTTTTATCCTTTCGACGATAGATTTAAGCCTATTGTTGATGAATTCAGGCCTCACTCCGTATGTGGTATCAGGCTTTTGTTTTCATTAGACCTTACATTACTGTCGTTTGTCCAAACTCTAAGACTGATTTCATTGAGTGCATCACATGCATAAAGACGCCAAAGCTCTTTGAAACCCATTAACTGCTTAGACCATCTTCCCACGTGATATCCATTTCACACCCACTTGCAATGACCATGTTAGCAACGGGACATCTTGCTTCTGTTTGCTCAGACAAGAGAAGCACTTCCTCCGGAGACAAGCGCCGACCTCCCTTTAAAAACACTTTGACTTTCCCCGAAATTTTTTGAATTTTCGATGGTAAGAGAGGTAACTCGTGAATTGGTTGCGACAAGGCCCCGCGCTCGTCTCGTTGTGCCGAAAGGTCAAATTCCATACGCTCGATCAAAACCCTGCGGCGCATGGACCGACCTACAAATACCGCCGTTGCCTGTGTACACCCAATGAGAGCCGAGAGCAAGTGTTCTACGGGCTGAGGCGCTTCGTCACCACCACCCATTTTCTTTGGCACGTCCGTTTGCAGTACATGTCCAGTATCTGTCTTCGACTCTGTAAACACCCCCGTCCCCGTAGCCTTGATCGCATATCGCTTGATATATCTTTCTGCCTCATGACCATCTGACAATGATTCACCACACGCACTCGTTTGTGTTCCTGACGATGATGATGAGGATGACAGGACCGTTGCTAGTTTGACGCGTCCTGCAAAAAAATTATGCCTTACAGTAGCAAGATTGGGAAGCATCCTTCCACCTTTATGCATAAATTTCCTACTGCATCCTACCAAACTGTTGCAATCCAAAGGACCTATGTAACTTGCTCTCCGACCAAATGACAGTAATGAAGCAGATGGTAAAGGCATTACAGCCATAATTGAAACGACAAGTAGAATTACTGTAAAATCGATGTTATGTTGGAACCACCGAGAGCAGCCGCTGCGGTTCGTGACATTCGCGCAAGTCGTCATGCACCGAAAATATTTGTATGGAGAGATGATGGTTATCAGCACGTCATCAGTCGCTAGAGACTAGAGCATCGACGGTATATATATATATGTACAATTCGAAGAGGAGCTTGACAAAAAAACGACACTGGACAGGGTACAAGAGTAGAAGTTAATAAAGTAAAAGCATACAGTTTAAAAAAAAAGACAAAGACAAAGAGTGTGTCAAAGACGCTCTTTCGGTTTTTTCATCGTGTTCCGGTTCACAGTACATTATTGAACACATACTTTAGCGTACTAATCTACTGAGGTAATAGTGAATCCCAACATCCACAGCGACCCCTCTTTGCACAGCCAGCAATGGAACCAATTTGAAATTTGAAATGAAAGATAGAAAGATAGATAGATAGATAGATAGATAGATAGAAGTGACAACAGACCGATCACTCGTTTCCTACATTCCTTCATTCTTCATAATATTTTTTGAGACGTTTCTTGATACACACACCCTTTCGAAACTTAGAAGAGCAAGCCTTGATCTAGGATTGCTGTGCGTCGGAGTGAAAGACCTATCAGAATTCATCTACTTTCGAACGAGAGCGATTTTGAAGTGGGCAAAAATCCATTTTTGTATTCGTTAACGCTTTGGATATATTTCAATAAACGATCATGATAAGAACGACAAGTTTCTCGCTCCATCCCCATAAGAAAATGAAAAGCTTATTCTTGAAGGATATTGAGCTAAGCAGTTTGTCTGATATTTTGTCGAGAATGTCACAGTCGCAAGGGAATGGATCGAGCAGCTATGCTTTACTCAGTGCCGATAGAATCATAAGTTTTTCACAGATCGAGGCCGCAGCCAATATGGCTTTACTTAGAAATCCAACATCCTACAACAGTGCAAGAGATACTGTAATCTGTGTGGCAGGTACTACTAATCCTGACGCTGCAGTGAGAGATTTTCTGGTGAATAAAGAGAAAATATTGCAGGAATCCAATGATAAAATGAACGTAATATTGATAGGCTTTGATTGTGAGGATAGAGAACTGCTTCAAATTATTGGAGCGTTTTCAAAATTCATTAAAGACTTCTCCGAAATTAAGCTATTACATGTAAGAGAAGAAGACTTTCAAAGTAAAATGATAAAGACATATAAATTAACACGTGAAGAGGTGGCTGTATTTGGTTTGGAGGAGTGCGTTGTTCATCGGATCGCTACTAAGTTTTTGCTTTGAACATTCACACAGTAGTAACATGTAGAATATAAGTTGCCTCTAAACCTTTTTGAATGCAAAGACACGACCAAGAGCAACCTTTTAGATCACCTTAACTTTGAGTTATGGTCATAACTCACATTTTCAAAGCGTCTTGTCACGAGAAGCAAAGAAACATTTCAACTTGTTTACAAATTCTTTGACCCTTATAACATATTATCATGCGCGGTAAGTTCCTCTTATTACTACAACTTCTTTATTTCACATTGAAGGAGCGTCTCACTTAAATTATTAAATGTACCGGTTTCTGAATTCCTAACGGTCATTTTTGAAAATTTCTTCATGATGCAGAATGTATTTCTATCCATATGGGCCAGGCTGGTATCCAAACCGGAAACGGTTGTTGGGAACTCTATTGCCTTGAGCATGGAATCCAGCCAGATGGTCAAATGCCCTCTGACTCGACTGTTGGAGGAGGAGATGATGCATTTAACACCTTTTTCAGCGAGACTGGAGCAGGAAAGCACGTTCCTCGTGCAGTGTACGTCGATTTAGAACCTACAGTTTGCGATGAAGTACGTTCTGGTACTTATCGCCAGCTTTACCATCCAGAGCAAATTATTAGTGGTAAGGAAGACGCCGCTAATAACTACGCACGCGGTCACTACACTATTGGAAAAGAGATCGTGGATCTTGTCCTCGACCGTATTCGTAAGCTTGCTGACAACTGCACTGGTTTGCAGGGATTCCTTGTCTTCCATGCAACAGGAGGTGGTACTGGAAGTGGCCTTGGTTCTCTTCTCTTGGAGAGATTGAGTGTCGACTATGGTCGCAAGTCCAAGTTGTCGTTCGCGGTATCTCCTTCCCCTCAGGTTTCGACGGCTGTCGTTGAGCCTTACAACTCTGTCCTCTCGACCCATGCCCTTCTTGAACATACTGATTGTACCTTTTGCTTGGATAACGAGGCTCTCTACGATGTTTGTCGCAGAAATTTGGACATTGAGCGTCCCACTTACACAAATCTTAACCGTCTTATTGCTCAAGTTATTTCTTCACTTACTGCCTCTCTCCGCTTTGATGGTGCCCTTAATGTGGATGTGACTGAGTTCCAAACCAACTTGGTACCTTACCCTCGTATTCATTTCATGCTTACGTCATACGCCCCTGTTATTTCTGCTGAGAAGGCGTACCATGAACAGCTTTCAGTGGCTGAGATAACTAACTCAGTGTTCGAACCTGCTGGCATGATGACAAAGTGTGATCCTCGACATGGAAAGTACATGGCATGCTGCCTCATGTACCGTGGCGACGTTGTCCCTAAGGATGTAAATGCTGCCGTTGCTACCATTAAAACTAAGAGAACTATTCAGTTTGTTGATTGGTGTCCAACTGGTTTCAAGTGCGGTATTAATTATCAACCACCGACTGTCGTTCCTGGAGGAGACCTTGCTCGCGTCCAGCGCGCAGTATGCATGGTTGCTAATACCACAGCAATCGCCGAAGCTCTCTCAAGAATTGATCACAAATTTGACTTGATGTACGCCAAGCGCGCCTTTGTTCACTGGTATGTCGGAGAAGGAATGGAAGAGGGTGAGTTTTCTGAGGCTCGCGAGGATCTTGCTGCTCTTGAGAAAGATTACGAGGAGGTTGGCGCCGAAACTGCTGAAGGCGAAGGTGAAGAAGATTTTGATGAGGAATACTAAAGTATTGATGGCTTTTGATATCGTTTACCGGACAGAAATTTGTAAATGCATAGAAAGTAAATATAAAATACTGTTTCATTTTTAAACATTGATGGGTACGCACATGTTCTTGACCAAGTTTACGAGCTCCAAATTTCGATCGATATCGCATGACTCTAGATTATATTTGAAAACCAAAACCCAAGCCGAGCAACCGTTGCGAAGATGAAAAACCATATTGATACAGAAGTACACTTTTATACCGTTCAGACCAATAGTCATTATCTGATAATTTGTTCAAGAATAACTTGCATATCGCGGAACTTTATTATAATAGGCTTGGTAGAGATACGATCGATGCCGCTAGTCCCGTATGATGCGAAATCTATTACCACAATGTTTACAGATTCCGTGATTCTTCATCACTGAATACGTTGAATTTACTTTTTACAAATTATCCATGAAAACATGTCAGTTGAAGAAGATAGCGACTTCGCTAATTCCCTAAACGTTACCATACAAGGATAGTCGCGTCCTATCAATAAACTCCTCAGTTGCGGACTCATTTTCATTTTCCTCCATCATGTGAGAGGTGCTCCACTTTGCGAAATTTAAATGCCAAGTAAAAGAAATCGAATATTAGTTTTTATGACTAAAATCGTTTCTAAATTAGACTACTTTTTCTTTGATCTATTCCTCCTACTCTTCGTATTTTTCTTCTGTTTTTTAGTCGATTCATCTTCAGCCTCCGCTCCGAGCTGTTTCGCGATTCTGTTCGCTGCATCTTCAGTTCCTTGTTTCACACCCAATTGTGTATATTTGACGACACGTTCATTACTTTCTTTAATCACTTCATGTTCAGGGTCGGGAATCAATGCTGAAAAGATAGCCAGCGACCGCTGTTCGCTCTTGATCGCCTCTTTGAACCTCGAAAGATTGGAATATGCGATTCCCATGCTTCGACAGATAACAGCCTCTGTAGTGATCTCATTAATTGGCAATTCTTCTTTGATATATTTGAAACATTTCAGGGCAGTCTCAGAATCCCCAGTATCCAAGTATAAGTTGCCAATTGTTTGATATTTGCGAAGAATTTCAACATAGTGTGGTCCGGCCATTAGTTCCATTAAATACAAAGACACAAGGATATGTTTCATACATCTTTTCGAGTCTTGAGATTGGACAATATGAGATAGAGCCATATGAGACGCCATCGCTTCGTGAGAATCAAAACCGCAAAGCTGCACCCACAGGGCTAAACATCTGGCTGCATGAGACGCTGCAATTTTTGATTCTTGCGCCTGGAACAATATTACAGCAGAAAAGTCCATACATTTGATGATTGTGTGGTGAACGTGATTGTCAGTCACCTTTGTATATAATTCAGCGGCTTCTTGAGACAACTGCAGTGCCTGTTGATAAGATCTTGCTGCGACATAAAACTTTGCGCTTTCGAAGGCGGTCTTTGCATCATGAAGTAAAACATGGAGTGAAAGCGAGAGACATCCGCTTCCGCGCGTGTAAGGTGAAAATCCCTCCATGACCGATGCAAAATGTTTGACCATTGGTAAAACGTCGACAATATCTGAAGCTGAAATAGGATATGACAACTGTCCATGACAAAGACACTTCTCACCGACATCATAGTGCTTGGCAGTCAAACGAATGCCGGACCGTTGGCAGACTCTGCGTAAGAGGGGGATAATTAACGACCTGGCATGGTTTCCATCATACAATGTCAAATTGTAGCGGAAACGTCTCCCGACTTCAGTCTTTATCGCATTCCAAACTTCAACTCGATCGAGAACTCTATCTTCATTCAAAGCAGAATTCAAACTAAAAACCTCAATCTCATTGTCCTCTCTTTCAAGCCTCCTCTCGGTTTCGGCTGCGGATTCTTCGCCTATTGACACTAATGCGCTTAAAAATGCAGCAATAATTGTTGTAGGTTTCGTGGCAACTCGACCAGATGCAGGTGTCAGTATAGAATCAAGGACATGTTTTGACGCGCGTGCAACCATTTCGCATTCTAAAAGTTCTAACCAGAAAAGAGGCATTTTTCGCAAAGATGCAACTCCAGAACGTTCTTTCGATAGATCTTTCTCTTCTTCAGCTAAAGCTAACACCGCTAATTTGCCCAGATAGCGACAATTCACTCCGTTTTGATGAAGATATTCCGTCAATGAAGCGCCATCGACAGGTAAGTGCGAACTACTGAAAAGATGTCACGGAATTAAAAAGCAGTTTCATGGTCAATGCAAGTCCTACTGACATACCTTAAATTCTCGCGTATCTCTTTCGTAATCTTAGGAAGAATTTGTTCGACGAGGTAACACGAAGCCTCTCGCACAAGAGCCTCATCCTCTTTGTGCTGCTTAAAGGCTTTGTCGTCGACGTCCTTGAATGACTTGATGTCTGGTAAAAAGACATTCACATTAAAACGCATTGAAGCGAAAAAATCGTCTTCATCTCTCTCAATTTTTTTAACAAGCTGGTTCAATGCTTCCTTTTGCTCGCTTCCGCTACTTTCGTTCATTATCTTTTCTTTTTCAGCTTTTCGTTCGTCACGATGCAACTTCGCCCATTGTTGGTATTTGTGATGAGTGAATGAAGCAACGAGTTCATTCCTCAAAATTGCCATCGTCCACTCGTCGTCATTTAAATCAGATGGAATGAAACTCTTTTTCTTTGAAAACTCAAGCGCATCAGTCGAGTCAAATAGACCTGTACCCCCTTCATCTTTTGGTACCCAGTTTGCATCTCGGGGAGAAAGTCGAGTCAAGTCTAATATGTATTGTCTTTTGTCAGCACCCACGATTCCTTTCACTTCAAGTGGACCACAAATTTCAACACTCGATGTAGTATCTTCACATTCGTCTAAAGATTTTGATTCTGGTTGAGGAGGGAAAGCAAAGGATGACATCATTAAATTGGACTTCATTGCTTCTTTTGCCGCTTCTACGCGCTCATCCGTGCACGGCACAATTGGCACCGGTCTTGATGCAACATTGAACTGTTTACCTATTAAATCTTCAATTAGCTTGTGCATTCCCTTATCTGAATTAAGACGAGAGCCTGTCTCGACGGCCCCATAAATACACTGATGACAATTTTCACCGTGAAGCAAACCAGGAATTACTGACTGACAGGTTATACGTGTTCCCAAATAATCGACAACAACAGTTGCAAGTGTGTACAGTCCCTCTTTGTCAAGCTTATGCATTGCCCCAATCGAAGCGGCATCGCGAGAAGCAGTTTTACGCGCAGCATTGTCTCCTTTCGCAACTCGGTATGTATCATACAGCCCATTATCAACTGCACGTGAAAAGAAAATGTTATTGTGCAAGTACACATGACTTCGCGGCGCTTCGTTTGGATTCATAGGCATTATGTGGCCTTCAATAATTGCCACTGCCCCAGCAACTGACGCATCACCAAAGTCAGATAAAATTTTGTGAACCATCCTAGCACGATTTATTCGATCTTTCAAAGTTGAACAACCTAATTCACGAGCAGCCTGAAGCTCTTCATTCCAATCTCTAGGAGGACCACCTCGTAAATCGATGCCATACATATCTCCAATCTCTGCTTCTAAACGAATCATATCTTTCTTATGACTAGATGACGATGGTTCTGGAGCTACAAGCCACGAAGGCCGAAAGACTATACTGTCCACTGCCGACTTTCCGCCCATACTTACTGTTCGACATAATGAGTCTAAAAGTGTCATTTTCTGTGACATCTTTGAAAGTAACCCAACTCTCTTTTCAGCCGCGTCCAAAGCTTTTACCTATAAAATTACCTTGTAAGTCCATGCGTAAGCATATTAATATCAATAACAAAAATATATTCTTACCCACGTTCTCTGAAAGGATTTGGACGTTTGTAATAAACAGTCTAAGAGTGTATGCGAATAACACGGTTTCGATACAGGGTTCGGATCAAACTTGTTGTGCGTCGATTTATTTACATAAAACCCATGCGCAGTGGCGGTCACAAAAATATGTTGATGGTTCATACCATTTCCATTCTTTTTGGATTGTCCAGTAGAATGAATGTAACGGACCTCAATGTAAGCTAAATCCCCCAATAAACGCCTTGACGAAGGAGGTGGATGATAGCCCGAATATTCAATAGCGTAAGGTACGTCTAAATACTTTTCCAGCTCTCGCAATTCCTCCGAATCTTCTTGAAACATTTCCTTATTTTCGACCGCACAGCATCTCTGAAAGAACGATTCTAACGACTTTAACTTTGAGAAGCAAGTTTTCTCCACAAACTCAGCTGAAATCAAATCTTTACTGGACACTTTCACTTCTTCTGGCTCTTTTTCCTCACCACTCGCGGCACCTTCCTGTTCCACATTTTCTTCCCTATCTTTATCTTTCGCAATTTCTTTCTCGATGGCACGAAAATTTTGAATGGTAGGCTTCTGATCTATACCCGAAAGTAGTTGTCTGGCAGCATTTCGAAAATTTCAATAAGAATTGGAATAAATGTAAGGAAAGCCGCAAGCAATAATTAATTACACTAACCGTAAACGAGTAACATGCTCACGAATGCGCATTGGATTGTATTCCTCTAACACCATTCTAAGTATAACGTCTCCATTGCTCTTCCCAGCGACCTCCAGTCGTTCGAGGACCGGACTCATATCCCCATAGTCATCCAACACAAGAGCATCATCAGTCGTCGAAACACTGTTCCGTTCATGCACAAAAGATACATCAACATACGGACTCACAACTTGTTTACACGAATGAACAATTTTATCATCTTTCACATCCTCAATAGAAAAACAATCTTTCATAAACTCCAAACGATAACTCGTAAAGTGAGCATACCCAATCAATTCCCAGAGCGCTAAGCGAAGTGCCTGGATCGGCTCATCCACAGACAGAGGAGGCATATGAACTACCCGACGTTCAAGAACATTGCCTTGTTTTAGGGCGCTATCATCACGTAACATGGGAGACCAAATGGTAACATTTTCCAAAATAGGAGACATCGATAAAACATTTTCGTCAGCTGTAGCCTCCGCCTGATCTTTGTCTGCCTCGTTTTCCTTTTCGTTTTCAGCCACCATTGTAGTCGGTTCTTCTGAAGTCATATTTTTAACTTGTATAATTCCTTATTTGAAAACAATTTCGAAGTTCTCGTTAGGGGCTCTCAGTCGAAATCTATTGTGCTGACTAGAATTGATCTCTATTTGCAATACTGGGCATTTGTTTTGACTGGACGAAGCATATCCCTCGGCTCACAAAATCTTCTGAGGTGTACGGAATCACTACATTATGAACTAGAGGAATATTGAGATATTTGCAAGCTTCACCTCACGCTGAGTGAAATAATTGAAAGATACTTTTTGAAAGTTCGTGCGGTTTCAAAATTGGTCAGGTTCGCGTATTTGCAGATTTTGAAAGTCACTCAATCAAAGCCACTCATTTTCCTACAGTTGGTATGTTCTTTCTTTATTTTCTCAGTCTGCGTCCCGCATTTCGTTCCATCTCCATCCACCTTCATCCACAAACTACGTCACAGAACTTTGCGATTAGGTAGGAGAACGTAAACTAAAGAGGTGTAAGAGAGACAGAGGGAGAGAGAGAGAGAGAAAGAAAAAAGTATGGGTAAAGCTAAGAAGACACGAAAATTTGCTGTTGCAAAGAAAATCATAAGTCATAAAGATACAAGAGTGAACAGTGTGGCGAAAAAGTCAGAAGAAAAACGTTTAGCAAAAGTTGCTAAAGAAAATCCCCGTCAGATTGATCAGGCTAGTTCTGCGCTATGGTTTCAATATAATACTCAGCTTGGGCCACCTTATCATGTACTAGTCGATACAAATTTTATCAATTTCAGTATTAAGAACAAGATGGATATCGTGCGCTCTATGATGGACTGTTTATTGGCAAAGTGTGTTCCCTGTATCACAGACTGTGTTATGGCAGAACTTGAGAAGCTAGGACACAAGTATAGAGTAGCTCTTCGCATGGCGAAAGACCCGAGATTTGAACGCGTTCCATGTAACTGCAATAAAGTATATGCAGATGACTGCTTAGTTAACATGGCGACGCAGTGGAGATGTTTTATAGTCGCGACATGTGATTCAGAATTAAGGAGAAGAGTGCGAAAAATACCTGGAGTTCCATCTATGTACATTAGTAATCATCGATATACAGTCGAAAGGATGCCAGAAGCATTTGGTGCCCCAAGGTAGTTCTAGAAGATGTTTCTGACCTATTTAAAGGAAATGGATGTGCTCGTTACAACGATCTTTCAGCACTGTACTCTAAGTGCTATCATATTCCTCTGTTGATAGTAATTATAACGTACAGTCTGATCCAAAAATTTGATTTCGTTGTGAAAGACGCATTTTCTACACGTGCATCGATTATTCATCTTCAAACTTCAACCAAATTGCTAATGGAAAATGGATCTATGTTCCCGACTTGAATTTCACTGGCATCATCGCAAAAATATTTCTGAAAGTGCGTAAAAGGGAATTTACAAGACTACCGGTGGGTTAGATCTACCGGTAGTTGATAAGTTGAAAGGTTCTTTTATGAAAATTTGTATTTTAATATTTTAGCAAGGAGTTGAGCAGTTTAGCCGACACAAAAATGTGTAGAATTCAGATCGCAGTTTTTGTTTTTGACGAAGAATCAAAATTATACATTTTTTTCTGAAAATAATCCTCTGTTTTTATTTTTATTTTGGTTGTATTCCATAAAAATGTTTCACTGTGCATGTACAAAATTATCTTTTTCTATCTCTCTCTGGGAGACCGGTTGATACACAGATACACACAATACACAACACACGTACATCACGTAGGTAACACAGCTGGTAAAAGCCTTTATCGTCCAGCGTGGGTGTGACATCAATCTCTGGTCTGTAGCTAGCGGGATAGGGACGTAAACCTGTACCAAATTCCTTCAGTTTTAGATTCTTTTGGGCGAGCTCAGATTGAACCTGTCGAATTGCGTTAGACAAGTAATCATGACAA
>Ga0115008_10001006_pt1 | contig 22238 bp, 11 predicted proteins | sample FraStrMetagenome_FD_87164 | JGI IMG/M metagenome (GOLD analysis project Ga0115008, IMG submission 87164) | Marine eukaryotic phytoplankton communities from Arctic Ocean - Fram Strait ARC3M Metagenome | ecosystem: Environmental > Aquatic > Marine > Oceanic | place: Fram Strait | collected...
TGAAGTTTGAAAATTACTTATTGCAAATTTGATAAGTAAACACCAAAACAAAATGTCAGCAAAAAAGCTGCCATTTAGTGAAATTTACATAAAAAATCTGCCAGTTAGTGAATTTTCTCTTTTATTAACTTCTACTCTTGTACCAGGTACTTCACGTTTGCAATTAATCACGTGTACTCGTACGTATGGGAGATTAGAGGAAATTGAAAGAAACATTGCAGAGCCTCTGTCATTTCCAAAACGATTCGTTATCATGTACATTACGAAACATATGAATCCGTTATATATTTAAAAAAATATAGAAAAAGATCAATATAGTGATTATACTGACAATCATTTTGCTTTTAGGTACATTTGTAGATGCAAAAAGATTCCAAGTAGTACATGTATCTTTAGAAATGATAATAGGTACTGTCATTTCCAAAACGATCCGTTGTAGTGTAAATTACAAAACTTATATTAATAAATCCATTATATATTTTATAAATGTAGAAAAAGATTCCTTCAATATTAAAATCTTTAAATTACCCTCCTGCTACGAACACGTGCACATCCATTATGTCTCGTGTAAGCATTTAAAATGCGAATATAATCACTACTCTAAACAATAATATTGAACTTCGGGTCTCTTGCATTCGAATACCCTCCTAAGTCCTTACGTAGAAAAAATAAGAATTGTTGCGTACACTACGTTATTCAGGAAACGTCGCTTTGAAGAATGCTAAGACAACGTTTACTTTCTTATTTGCAACTGGATCAATGTCAGAACTACCGTCGATCCATATTCTTCTGCAAGGAAGAGTCCTGTTCGCATTTCAGTCAATTTAGTCAATATTATTGAAAACAACAATTGCGATGCGAAGGCTGTCTGGAGATATACGGTGAAGTATATGAGAGTGGTAGAGGTGGTAGTAGTACGTAATATCCTGCTATCTTTCTGGCTTCATGCCAAACACTTTCGTCAATATATCACCTGTTAATGTCCATGGAAGTTTATTCAAAAACAACATCTTTGAATGAAACCAATACTTCAAAATAGAATGGTAATTGATATTGTCAAATTTGCTCCATTCTGTTCAAAGAAGGCGATGATTGGACGTTCCTTACTACTTGTATCGGACCTCATAAAATTGGAAATATATGTAAACATTTGCAAATATGACCGAAACCTGAAAAAAATTTAAAACGGACGTAAAGGTAAGATGTAATTACTGTCCACAATTTTGGATTTGTTTGTAGCTGATTTCTTATATTTGCTCCTGATAAGCTAGAAATTCCAAACCTTCTTTGATTTTTGATCGATTCATCGTCTTTGCCATGAAAAATGTCTTTGATTTTTGATCTTGAATAGCAGCAAGAAACATCCTTGAAAGATATTTCAAATGTATAAAAATAACTGCGTTTTGCAAAAGTTATCACGCACGTGGCCGAAAATAATGCTGGCAACAGGGCGAACCCAAAAAGTATTTTCCGTGTGACATTTATTTGAAATAAAGCTGAAGGCGCGGTTGCGGCAAATTTTTATTTCTTAAAAATTAATTAATTATGCATATTTTAAACTTTCCGAGTGCGATCTAGCAGTGCGCTTCAAAAGTATGCTTATGATAATTTCTGCTAAATCGTAAATAATGACGAAGCTTTCGAACTCTACTCAACTCTCACTGCGCGGGTTGACTCTCAGCCTGGTATATATATCTGTCAATAAATCTTTAGGAGTTTTGCAGGCACACGTCAATAGATATTAAATTGATTAATAAACATATTTTGGATAACAAGAAGTTACTGAATTCTCAATAATCTTCTAGGAGCCAGCAGCAGTAGAACGCGACACCCTTTTATTATAGGAAGAGAGACTTCGTGATCACTTTTCCTCGCTTCCTCAAATTATTTCCTTGAAATACTAAACTTCGTAGGAGTCGCCACGAATTATGTTATCAAGAATCTTTTTTGGAAGCTCATATTCTGAATGATCATGTTCGACAGGAAGATAAGTAGGAATAAATTCATCGTTTGATACAAGACTAATATCCAACTGGCAGTCGTTAGCATCGATATTGTTGTCGGTTGTTTCTGCTCTTGGTAAAGTCCTACCCGAGCAGTCTCTGCTATCCCCTCGTTGGTTCATGCTACCAAAGCTATCACGACTTCCTCTACGAAGAATTGATCTTGCAAACTTGCCTGTTGGAGGTACATAGGATGCCGAAGAGGATGTAAGAGACGATAGAGATGATCTTTTTGGCGACTTACTGCTCACACTGCTTGTCGTACTTCCGTTGAACATTTTACGGGTAGAAGTACGTACATCTTCCATCATTTTATCAAGAGTATCCTTCGTAAACATCGTCATCATGTTAAACGGAGTTATGCTATTACCATAATATTGAGCGGTATGATAATTAGCGCGTGTCTGAGGCGATGATTTAGAAGTAGATGCTTTCCCATTATATTGGCCTTGATGATTTGTGACGTTTCTCTCGTTTACGGTATGGAGTTGACTGGAACGAATCATTCCATATATCGCGCCAGCACATGCTGCACTTGCGGATAAAAGCATGACAGATACATACCACTTGGACCATTGAGAAGCACCAGAATCTCCGACAACTTTACCAATAAAAGTGTTCCCTGCTTTATTATTCAAGTCATCTGCTGGGTCATCTTTATTGCCTTGAGACATTATTTTGGATACATGCTGAAATGGGTCCTTATCCGAGAGCCTATCAAGCAAATAGCTCATTTCGTACTCATCTTCAAAGAATGTTTTTATCAACAAATCAATTTCGAAGGTTAAAACTAAAAGATCATCCCTGCCGCCGATTTGATTTGCTTTAAGCATAATATTTTTGTTTACCACAAAGCTTATTTCGGCTGATGCAAAATGAAAGCTTTGCGAGGAAAGATCAGTATCTGACATAATTTCCACGAAAGCTATAACAGGATATTGAATGCTGATCTTCGATTGCAAGTAGACCTCCAATCTTTCATCTGCAACTTCATTTAACGTTGAAAGCTGCTGTTCTGTGAGAAGGAAGTTATTCGTACCATCTAGCTGCAATATAAGTTGCACTGGACTCGCATCCAAATCAATGGCTATATATGTAGGAATATTTGATAAGGACGGAATAGACGAGGGCATCTCTGAGACAGCAGTCGGACTTGGAGTTGGATTAGGCGTCGCAATTGTAGGATACAGCGTTGGATTGGGCGTCATTACCGTTGGTTTCGTGCTAGGAGACATTACGGGATGTGATGAGGGATTAAATGAGGCAGCAACAGTCGGGTACAACGACACAGTAGGCTCATTTGTTGGAGCAGTTGTCGGAAGAGAGGATGGTTCACCCGACGGCGCTCCTGTAGGCGCACTACTTGGACTCGACGTCGGCGTACTAGTCGGGGCTTTAGATGGCATGAACGACATACTTGGTTGAACAGATGGAACTACACTAGGAGTAGTAGTAGGTTCTGCGCTAGGAGCATGAGATAACGTGGGAAATAATGATGGTGCAGAGGATGGGGTAAGCGTTGGTAGTGAAGATGGTGTTGTTGTAGGTAAAGCTGTTGGAATGGAGGATGGATGCAATAAAGGATTTTCTGGTGGTACAATGATGACTCCAATCTGTAATCGTCGTCGTTCGTGCTGTTGCTGTTGCTGTTGTCGTGGAAGTGATGATTGATTCAAAGGATCGAAAGTAGCCAGGATGGTGGTAGTGATGGTTGGACTTAATTCAACTTCTCGTAAGCTACGAACAATTCGCGGGCCATTTGAATTATTCCTGTTTTCAATGATACTATTACTGTTATAACTGATACTGGAATTATGCGTTTGTTGTAGGAATTCCGTCATAATTACATCGTTGGTACGAAGTAACTTATCATCCAAAAATTTAATGGAAGAAGAAGATGAAGAGGGAAGAAACGAGTTTTTCGTAGATGCTGGTTTCATTATCGCCTCAGCGCTTATCGTTGCCATCAATAGCAATAACATTCGTTGAAATACTCCGTTCCACCTGATCATGTTACGTTTCGTTTCGCTTCGTTTAATCCAAATGTCTCAATGAATGTTTATAAGAATAAATGTTAGGTTAAACTCGTAGTAAGCGTCAAAATCTGTGCTACTGGTGCATTGATATCTCGGATGCGAGTACATGTGGTGTGAGTGTGAATCAACTCGTGTTGATACTTTTCCCGCCAAAAGTTGGCGAATATGTTCGTTTCCTTTTCAAAATAAAAAATTATTTCGAAGACGGACAAAGTTAGCTTTATGAGAATCGTTGGATTTCTCATTTTTTGTCCGTTGGTAGATCGCGAGTACAATCTACATAGAAGTACATATGCTCGTACAGTTGAAACATAGACGGCGCGCACGGATGCAGTAAATGTACCGAGTAGGATGTACCGGTACAACACGCCATATTTCAGTTTTCTTGTTCACTTTTTTTCAAAAAACTGCTACATGTATCGGTAGTTGGTCTACAAGTCCATCGAGACACACGCGGGAAGGCTATCACATCGATACATCATATATTATTATTGGTTATCGCTCTCTATTCATCAACACTTTCTACTTTTAACAAAATTCAATTCACTGAACCGCACCAACCGAACATTATTTGATCCCGATAATGGCGGACTCATTGATGACTACTAACGCGTCATCTTCAGAGGATGGGAGTGCCAACGGTATAACGAACGTACACAGTAACGATGAAGAAGGCATTAAAGGTAAATAAATTTCTAACTTGGATAAATGGTTGGATGGATGTATGGATAAAGCCCGCATCATCTTTTCTACAATTTGTAATCGCCATTGTATTTATTAATAATCGTAATTGGCAAATGTAATGAATAAATGTACTCACCTTATGTCGAATGATGAATTTGTACTGGAAAAATTACATTCATAAATAAATCCAACAATAAACACAGTTGCCATTCGAATGAGGCCATTAAACACCAAAGAATCGTCGTCGTCCTCTTCTACCAACGAACGCAGATGTTGGAGAGTTCTTACCAAATACAACAGCATCACACAAACCACAAACGAAGGCAAACCGTTGCCCGAACGTATCAACGGGCGTACGTTCTTCACCTTCGATCGAGCATTTGCCGAAAAATCCAACACTGGCGCCGTCTACGAAGACGTGGCTAAGAATATCGTGCATTCGGTTATGGGTGGTCTCAATGGAACTATCTTTGCCTATGGGCAGACTAGCTCAGGAAAAACGTATACCATGCAAGGAGGCGGAAGTGCCGATCGATCTACGGAAGGTATCGTGCATATGGCAGCGAAGGATATATTTCATTACATTCACAAGTCTACGGCTCAAAATCAGAGTCAAGGTCATAGTAAGGTATACCTTATTCGCGTATCTTTCATTGAGATATACAACGAGGAAGTACGTGATTTATTAGTTACCAAAGGAAGTGGTGAGGATGCCTCATTGCAGATACGTGAGGATCCTCGTCGTGGAGTCTTCGTTGATGCCAATGAAATGATTGCGACAAGTTACGATTCTTTACTGGATGCTCTTTTTGCTGGTGAAAAGAATAGGCAGGTGGCAAGTACTGGTATGAATGAACGATCCAGTCGAAGTCATACGATTTTTCGTATTACGGTCGAATCGAGGAATCATTCTAGTAAGTGTAAGGATGAGGATGATGACCAGGATAAAGATGTAAGCATGAAAATGAATGACGGCGATGAACAAAAAGATGATGATGGAGATGATGATGGTGGTGCTGTACTCGTTGCAACATTAAATTTGGTTGATCTCGCGGGATCTGAAAGCGTTAGGCATACCGGCGCGACCGGAAAAACGCAAAAGGAGGGAGGCAAAATCAATCAGAGGTGCGCATTCACAACAGAGAACTCGAATGTGTATTATTCTTCACTCGCTCACTAATTGTAACCTTCCATACAGTCTGCTGACTCTTTCACGTGTAATATCGAAGCTTGGTTCCTCATCCAGTAAGGGGCACATTAACTTTCGCGATTCGAAACTCACACGTATTTTACAGCCTTCTCTATCTGGCAATGCCCGTATGGCCGTCATATGTTGTGCTACACCCTCCTCCTTATATTTGGAAGAGACGCGGTCCACACTCCAATTTGCCGCAAGGGCTAAGTTGGTCAAGACAAGGGCACAAGTAAATGAAATCTTGGATGATCGTGCGATCATTAAACGATTGCAACGGGAGTTAGTCGAAGCACGACGTCATGCTGCAGCTGTCAGTACAGAAGGCGTAACCGTTATGAACACAGAGAATGTAGAAAAACTTAAATTTCTTGAGGAACAAGTAGATACCACCAAAGATGCCTTTGCGAAAGCTATGAAGAATGTGGAAAGGCTCAAGGGATTATTTTTGCGTTCGGGTGATTTTGAAACATCGAATAGTAGTGAGAATATACAACGCTCTAAGCAAGCTTCAACTGCAAGAGAAAGAAGGAGAAAAACCATAGATAATAATGATATTACGGCTCAAGAGGCGTTTGTCGTCGATTCTAATCTTTTTTTGAAACAAGACGAACTACTTCGCGTGAAAAGAGGTAATAGGCGTCAATCTGATGGCGGCGTGCTACCGTCATATTCTTCGTACAAACAGAACTCGTTGGAAGATCATGTAAATGAGAATATTGATCAAATGATATTTAAAGAGGCATTGGCTCAAAAGGGTGATTTATCGCGTAAGCTACATGCTAGGAAGCAAGAGAGCGATGCATTGGTTAGTGACCTATGCGAGCAAGTTGAAAATTTGAAAGGCAAACACGATACCTTAATCCAGCGCAATAATTTTGTGGAAGCGCAAATCGTTGCGTTAGAGGCTGATCGGGATGTTGTTGTGAAGGACAAATGTGAGCAAATCGAGAAATTAACGATGGAACTCAACAAGTACAAAGAGTATCTATTGGAAGAAAAGAAGGTTAAGGAAAGTACTCTTAGCGATTTAGATGATCTTCGAAAAGAAACTAGTGTTCGCATTTCTGATAATGCCCTAATGGAAGAAGAACTTTGCAGGCTTGAAATCGAAAATACGGAACAGAACACAACGATACGTAAACTTCAATCTAATGTTCAAAGCCGTGATGAAATGATTGAATCTTTGAGAATTGAACTAAGCAACCAACAAGAACAAAATCGTTCTTCTTTAGCGTTAATGAATGATGAGATTTTGAAGCAAAAGGGATGTAACGATGAATTACTATCCGTCAAAGAAAAAGAATTATCAAACTGCAAAGATAATTTGATGGCTCTTCAAGTGAAAAATGAAAATCTTCAAAATATTTTGAATGATTATAAGATTAAATGGGAAGTTGAAAAATCCGAAAAATTCAGTCTTCAGGAAAATTTAAAATTGAAAGATGCACAGATGGTCAGTGAGAAGGACGAACTTGCTTTAAAATTGCTCAACTTTGAACAACAAATGGAAGAGCAGAAGAGCGAAAATGAACGTTTAACGAAGAACATAACAGACCTCACCACCGAGAATGAGAAGGGTAGAGAAGAATTACGCTTGAGAACCGATGAGAAGTACTCTCTGGAGGAGGATCTTCAAGCCAAGATTAAAGAGTCATCGGAACAACGCCATAGGTTCGATCAAATGTCAGAGAGCCTTAGTGAGAGCTCCGCTGAGATACACGGTCTAAAAGAAAAAGCACGTCAACTTACTGCTGAAATTGAGAGGTTAAGCACGGAAATATTAAATAATGAGCAAGAATTTTTGACCAAGAATTTGGAACGCGAAACTAAGTGCACAGATTTAAATGAACAGTTGGCAGCTAGCATCACTTCATCATCGGAAGATCACGAGAAATTTCTTGTCGAAATAAAGCGATTAAAAGAGACCATTGATGAGAACTCCGATGAGAGGCGTTTACTCCAAGCTGAATTCCAAGCCAAGAATAATGAATCATGTAAAGAAAAAAGAAATTACGAGATGGATTTATTGAAGTTGAAGGAGGATCTAGAAGAGCGCGCTATTCTAATAAATGACCTTGAAGATGGTGTATCAAAGCTTGTCCAGGAACAAGCAGATTTAACCGACCAGCTTCGTGAGAGCCAGGGAGACTTAGCCAAGCGTAGTGCTGAAATCGAGACCCTTAAAAATGAGAAAACTAATGCTGAAGGAGAACTCCATTTTAAGATAGAGAAAAGCGAGAGCCAGATTAATCGCCTCACTGAAGAAATTGATTCCCTTCAGAGATGTCTTTCCGAGCAAACGATGAGAAAAGAAGTTCTTTCCAAAAAGTTGAGTGATGCTGTGTGTTGGGGACAAGACTTGCAGAATCAAATGCGTTTGAACAAAGAAAAGGAATTTGCTGACAGGTTTTCTCTTAAGGAGACACTAGAAGCAAAGATCATGGCGTCAACAAATGAGCGTGATACTTATCGTCAGGAGTTGGTAGAATTAAGAGAGAAATTCGATGAGCACTCTAATGAGATGACTAAACTCCAAAATGAGCTAAAAGTCAAGATTTCCGAGTCCACAGACGAACATAAGAAGTTTGAGGAAGAGATATCGCAATTGAAGCAAAATCTTGACAAGACTACTGTCCAAAACGAAAAGTTTGAAATCGAAATAGAAGGTCTCCAAGCTGAGATGGCTACCTTGGTAAATGATCTTCGTGTAAGCCAAGATTCTTTGAAAGAGGCTTCTTCTGAAAAGTCGCGTAATAGTGAGAATTGTGTAAGACTTGAAGAGCAACTCCAAACTACGATATCCGATTTTTCGGACAAGCGTGAAAAGTTTGAGGTAGAGATATCACAACTGAAGGAGAAGCTAGAAGAGGGCAGCTCCACGATTGAGAGTCTTCGAGCTGAGGTATCTGAGCATTCTGCCGAAGTAGAGACCTTAAAAACTCAATCGGCAAATTTGATAAATGATCTTCGTGTAAGCCAAGATTGCTTGAAAGCGGCGTCTTCTGAAAAGTCTAGCATCGAGCAGGAGCTTTTGATAAAGATTTCAGATGGCGAGGATAAGTGTATAAAGCTTGAGGAGGAACTCAAAGTTAAGATTTCCCAATCTATCGACGAGCGTGAGAAGTTTGAGGTAGAGATGTCGCAGTTAAAGGAGAAGCTAGAAGAGGGCAGCTCCACAATTGAGAGTCTTCGATCCGAGGCAATTGAGCGTTCTGATGAAATAGAGAAGCTGAGTGCTCAAACGGCAAATTTGGCAAGTGATCTCCAAGTAAGCCAGGATTGCTTGAAAATGGCGTCTTCTGAAAAGTCTAACATAGAGCAGGAGCTATTAATGAAAATTTCAGGTAGCGAGGAGACATGTATAAATCTTGAGGAGCAGCTGCAAACCAAAGATCTGCAGTTATCAAACGAGCGTGAGAAGTTTGAGGTAGAGATATCACAGCTGAAGGAGAAGCTAGAAGAGGGCAGCTCCACGATTGAGAGTCTTCGAGCTGAAGTATCTGAGCGTTCTGTCGAAATAGAGACCTTAAGAACTCAATCGGCAAATTTGGAAAATGATCTTCGTGTAAGCCAAGATTGCTTGAAAGCGGCGTCTTCTGAAAAGTCTAGCATCGAGCAGGAGCTATTGATAAAGATTTCAGATGGCGAAGATAAGTGTATAAAGCTTGAGGAGGAATTCCAAGCCAAGATCTCCGAGTCTATCGACGAGCGTGAGAAGTTTGAGGTAGAGATGTCGCAGTTAAAGGAGAAGCTAGAAGAGGGCAGCTCCACAATTGAGAGTCTTCGATCCGAGGCAATTGAGCGTTCTGATGAAATAGACGAGCTGAACGCTAAGGTGACAAATTTGGCAAAGGATCTTCAAAAAAGTCAGGATTGCTTGAAAGCGGTATCTTCTGAAAAGTCTAACATAGAGCGGGAGCTATTAACGAAGATTTCAGGTAGTGACGAGCAACTGCAAACCAAAGATCTGGAGTTATCAACTGAGCGTGAGAAGTTTGAGGTAGAGATATCGCAACTAAAGGAGAAGCTAGAAGAGGGAACGTCGACAATTGAGTGCCTTCGATCTGAGGCAATTGAGCATTCTACCGAAATGGAGGGCCTAAAACTTAAAATATTGAGATATAATGAGGAATTGGAAAAGTTGCGAGAAGAGCTTGGACATCAATCCACCGAAAATTGTAATCTACTTTCTGTCATTTCAAATGTTTCTAATGAACGAGAGGAACTTGAAAAAAAGATAAGGTCGTTAAACTCCACCCTGGAAGGCAAAGCTTCTTTAGAAGTGGAAATACTCGAAAAATCATCAAATGCTGAAGACAGATACAATAAACTTGAAGATGATTTTGCTCGGGTACAAGAGCGTCTTCTTGAAGAGACTGCTAAGAATAGCACTTTAAGTTCTCGTGTGGCTGATATAGAAAATGTGCGTGAAGTTAGTAAGGAGCATATAGCTGCGATGGGCAATGACATGGAAGATGTGAAATCGCAGCTCTCCGAAGCTGTTAATGATCGCGTAAAAATCAAGGAGAATTTGAACGTCCAAGAAGCTCTAAAGGATCAAGCTTTGTGTAAACTCAAGGAAGAAATTCGTAAGAACTCCGTGATGCAAAGCGAAGTTACGAAGCTGGAAAGAGAGCTCCTTTGCGTTTTGGAGAAGATAAATAAGAATGATAACGAGTTTCCTCAATACGACGAGAAGGTTAAATATTTTCAAGCATCCATCCACGAAAAAGACGTTCATATAGCCACGTTGGAGGAAAAGTTTAAAGCACAAGATCAAAGCTATGCTCAGACGTTATCAACTGCGAATAAACATCTTAAAGAAAAAGAAACGGAAGTCGAGAAGTTGAGTAACGCGTTTAATAAGATAAGTGAAGAAAAGTCTTCTGTAATAAATGAACTTCAAGAGCAACTTGATCTAGCAAAGAAATCATGTGCAAATGCCGAGGCCAATTATTTTGATGCAAAGCAAGGATATGAAGATGTTGTCGATGAAAATTCGATCCTTCGATCAAAGCTTGATGCGGCAGGAATTAAACAATCAGAAGTCGTAAGCGCTATTTCGATAGAGAACGAAGGTCTAAAGGAAAATCTTGAAGGCATGAAGAACGAGATTTCTTCGGCTATCAGTGAAAAGGAGGAAATGGAATCGTATATTTCATCTCTTCGAACTGAAATTCAAGATTTACGACAAAAGTATAAATTTGCTGAGACTCAAGCAGCTGAAGCTTGTCGCGATGCTAAATTTCATAAAAATGAAGTTTGTTTGAGAAATAGATTGGCCCGTGATCAAGAAGAAGAACTTAAAGATGGGAAAATAATTTATAACGAATTACTTCAAGAGCTAAATGAGTTGAAGAATGCAGAAATTTCAGAAATTACTACTCTTCGGGATGAAATATGTAAACTGAATGAGATTATCAAAGTCAAAGACGCTAGAATCAAAAAGCTCGATGCAACTAAGCTGACCTCAGCGCAAGCTACAGTAAGTAAATTGATCCTTTTCATGTATAGAAATTTTTCTCTGACATGATTTCTTTATTTAAGTACTTCCGCAACCTCAAGGAGGAAAACAAGCAATTTAAAAAAGATGTTCTTAGCTTGAAAGAAGAACTAGAAATGAAATGTTCCCATCAGAATACTGGTCGCAACAAAGAAAATATAGAATCCTTTTCTTCCGATAATCTTAACGAGATGAAGGCATTGAAAAAGTCTAAGACAATATTAGAGCAAAAGTTGCGAAAATATGCCACGTATTGTCAAAGCTTAGAGCGCGACAAAGATGCCATTGTTGAGTCGTTGAGAGCTATTCTTCCTGAAGATCGTTCGTCTTTGGTGGAGGAAGATGTGGTTAGTAGCGTAGACGACGTAATTCAGCGACTTCGTGACGCTGAGGATGAATGCGAGGCAGTCAAGAACTCCGAAGAACGAGTGACGAGCTATTTAATGGAAGCTGATCGTTTAAGAGAAACGAATACCGCATTGGAAAATGGTATGGCAGTGACTCAAGAAAAGGTCTCTGAGTTAATGCAAATAAATGAAAAGTGCCAAGTTGACTTACGTGACGCCGAGGATAGAATATCTGCTCTAAGGAAAGAAAAAGAATCGTTCAAAGAATTAGCGGTAACTGCTAAGGGAAATGCAAACGATATAGAGGCAGAAAACGAGGGGAAGATAAGGTTTTTGACTCAGGAAAATCACAAGCTTTACATGGATTTGAAGAAATTGCGACAAGAAAATCAACAACTAAGTCTCAACTTAAATCAAGCTCAAATTGGGTTTAATGAAGACACGACTGAAGATCTGAAAGGTATTTCTATGGATATAAATGTTTCTTCGCCGATGGCAAAACTTTTAGCAGCTGAAAAAGAAAATAATCCCACGACTGCCTCAAAATATGCACGTAGTCCTATCGCTCGCTCTTCTACAAAAAAGATCAAAAAGAAGACAAGAATTTCGATGACTCCAAAGAAGCTTGCGAGTATAGCTAGTTTAGGAAGTAGAGAGGCATTGAAAGCTGACGAGAACAATGAGGAGAGTTGCACTCAGAGTTAGTAGAATCATTTCTCAATTCACTTTCAAATTATATTAATTCATATTTCGAAAAATTTACAAATTATATTTAGAATATAAAAGGATTTATGTCAAGAACTCATTCTTTCTTTTCCATTCTTTGTATTTCTTTTTGGAAACCCATTTGTTTTGCCCGGTTCCAACTGTAGAGCTCCGGCTTAATCTGCCTTTGCAATCTCCATCAAGTAACTCGTTTCGTCTAAAATTGCCACTGGGTACGCCAGATCCATTTGGATGGCCGATTCCACACGATAGACTTGAATATCGACCTTGACCGAGCGAAATAGGTCTTATCGGCCTCTTTCGTTGTCGTCCGGCGACATCAGTACGCTGCTGACTGATCAGATCACCCTTTCGCCATGCCCGAAATTGAAATTGCTGCAACTTTTCGTCGTTTACACCCTGGCTAGCCATAATCGCTTCATAAGCGTCCTTCACACGTTGAAATTTCTCCTGTGCAATTTTCGCTTCATCTGAAGTATTTACATCTGGGTGATGCTCCTTTGCTTTGGACATGAAGGCTGCTTTCACTTCTTTCGTTGTCGCGCCCCACTGAATCCCTATGCAAAAGAAATACAACAAAGAAGAATAAAATAATGAATCGCTAAACAGCATATACACATATACATATATTTTAGGTATGAGAAACTGTAAAACTCTTTTAAAATCTTCAAAATTCATGTTTCACAGAATTTTTGGTGCCTTCCTGCTTACTGGCCGAAAACCATATAAAATCAAAACGATGATTCAAAGAAGACAAACTTTAGCAGTAATACAACAAAAAGTCGCACAGTCTCCTCTACCTTCTCTAAAACATAGTTTCTCTACCAACAAACTAGTGTCGACATCGATACACTCAACTTCACAAAATTTTCAAATTACCCTCTACGAACTTTTTACACAAAACAACATTTCGCATCGATTCAAAACTTCACCTGTGTGCAATACACCGTTATCGGAACTCACCAAGGACGGAATAAGGGTCGTCTCTGCGTAAAGCATCTGTGTTCGTAAAAAGAAGACGAGGATGATGAGAGTTAAACAGCACACTTGTGCTTGTGCGGATTGTTTGACGGAATAGCATTAGCATATAGTGCTCTAATTCTAATTCAGCGTTCTTTGCTTCTTTCCGATTTGCGATTTGCGATTCCCAAAAAAGGGAAAACAGAAAAGAGTTTGACGAGAATTTCGATTCTTCGGATAAGCTATTTTCGTCAAATACGGTTTAATATTTTGTGGAAAACACTTTGAGAGAGAGTCCTTTTCCTTTTTACAATACTGTGTACTTTTCCAGAGACCAATGGGCTGGTTATGGATATGCAATATCTAAAGCAGAGAGAAGCAATTTGATTATTATTAACAGAGCTGTGCAGCTCATTACATAGCTATGTCCTGGCGTTGGAGATAGTGGAGAAAGCAAATGAAGGTGGTTGAGTCCTTTTCGAGGAGTGGAAACAGGATATTGTAGAAATAAAAATAACCTTCGCAATAATTCGGCATTCGTGGCGGTAATCCAGTGCCAGTGCAGTCAGCGACCAACTATATCCATCGAACATCCAAGTACTGGTACTTCCGGCTGAATGGAAAAAGAAAAGTCGCAGCTTTAATTTTATCGAATTTATAATGAACCCATACTATACTTGTCCATCTCAAAGGATGATGCAGCCCAAATTTTACAAATGATAGAATCCTTCAGTAATACCTTGAAAATCTCGCGTGAAGTCGGAAATAAGCTGCGATGAAAGGGTGATAGAGTCTTAATAGTATGATTGTGCAAAAACAATGGAGATTAAATCCAATCTGGCTGAGAGAAGGAATCCTCTTTCAGCTGGTATAGTAAAGAGCGCGTTGCATTTTACCGCAGTGGATGATGGAGGCAACTTTTTTGTAACGATGTGTTTGAGCCCGAACATTGATATTTAATCTGCAAACATTCCTACTATAGTTCGTTCCTCTAGTGGAATGATCAACCAATTTCGAAGCACGTTGCACGTTGACCAATCCTGTTGATTCTTTTACGGAAATATGAATAATAACGGTATAAAGAAAAGTTTAAGGTGCTCGTTTGCAGCGGCTGGTTATTTCGTCAATTATTAGGCACTCCCACATCCATCTTCCTATCCCACCTCATAGGGTATATAAATCAATTTAGAGAATTCTATTTCGTGTGGTTATTGTTATCAATTCATACTCCTTCATCTATTCTTTATAAAGTACAACGCAAACATGTCTCATAATACACCGAAATTATTTGCGATGTACTTTTCGTCGATTCTCTCTACTTGATACAGTCTTCGCCTGATGAACCCAATGTTTCAAAAAGCATCACTTGCTTTTCAGTAACAATATCAACTATTGACTGTTCCAATTTCTTTAGGGACGCTTCGATGATATCTTTTCTCTTGTCAATATTACTTAATCGGTCTTCTACTTTCACAAAATTGCATCTCTTTTCTTCAATTTCTTCCACAAGAATATCAAACCTACAAAATATTCGTTAGAACGCAAATCTAAAGAGAGAGAGAGAGAGAATAGATAGATTAGCTTACTCTTCATCTAATTTTCGTTTTTTTCGCGCGTGTGACATATTAATTCGGCCATTTTGAACAGCAGAAGTTTTTGAATGAGCTTGTATTTGATCTTCAAGTTTTCGTAAATTGTCTTGCATTTTGTCTATCTCCTTTCCACTCAGATCCCTTTTCTTTTTGATAGCCTTGCCTTCCTTTTCAACTTCAGCTAGTACTTCACTTATTTCGACACACCTCCTACGCATTTTCTGTAGATCTTCGCTTTTGTGCCCAACAATAATGTTGCGGACAAGTTTCAAAGTCTTCGCCAATTTCCGGGATTCCTTTTTCGTTGAATCATTTCCACGCGAGATATGTTCTATCTCCTCCATATATTTTTGTTCCAAAACTTTAATTTTGTACTCATAATTTGCGAATTCTGTCTCTTTACGACTCTTTTCCTTCTGTCTTTCGATCATATATCCTACAAGGCTTCGCAAATGCAAGAAACTAAGATTCTTTTGGACGAAGCCCATAGATTTCTCTAACAATGCCTTATCTTCAATCGAAGCTTCAAATTTTTCTTTCATTGATCGAGTTGATCTGTGAGAACCTACCAATTGTTTCTCGCAATTCTCAAGCTCCATTGAAAGTTTCTCCAATTCTTGAGAGGCTTTTTCACTGTTTTTCGAAACTACCTTCTTCCATTTTTCTTCAAGTTTTGCTTTTTCCTTTTCCAATTCGTTACGCTGATTAACTTTATATTTGTCTTTCAAGTTATTTATGGTAATAGAGTATCTATCCTCTATTCTGATTTGTTGCTCCTGCAATTCTCGAAAAACCTTCATGAAATGAAAATGGCCATTAATGACTTCTATTCTGGAAAAGCAAACAATGACGCAAGAACGTTCTTCACTTACTCTTTCTTCTACTTCTTCCTGCGATTTAATCTGCTTGATTTCAAAAGCTTTCGCTTGCTGTTTCAATTTTTCCTCCAGTATTAACATAGATCTTTGACCTTCGTCCTTCAAGCTAGCACGCTCCTTAATCCACAACTTTCTTGCTACTTTAAAGTCAGCCTCTAAACGTCTGTACACGTCTCGTTCTACTTTTAATTTTTTCTCAAAATCGTCCGTGTGTTGTTTCTCGAGTTTTTGTCTAATAGTTTCTTCATTAAGTCGGACAGCGTCGTTCTCCTTTTTGCCGTAAAATTCCTTTAACTCAGATGTTAAACTTTCTATTTTTGTTGCAGATTCTGCGTGCAATTCAGCTTTCTCCTTTTGAAATGTAACTCTCCATCTGTTCAGATTATTCTTGCTTGCATTAGCAGCCTCGATGATGGAGCTTTCAGCAGAAGTTTTGATTTCATTAATAGTTTGTCTCATAGACTCTTTCAGCGTGTCAACCTTCGGTAGGAGCAACACTTGAGTAAGATTATCCTTCGATCAGTATTTTACTTCAAAACCTACCTCGTTAGAACACTCGGCACTTCTTTTGTTAAAACCATCATTAAAAGCTTTTTCACGCTCGATTACAAAACGTTGTTCAATAGCGGAAATTTTCTTCGTAGGATTAAGAAGATTAAGGTTCCATATATAGGTAAGCAAAATAACGCAAAGCCTACCTCCTGCCAAGCAAATTCTCTCAATTCTATCTGCTTTTTATTATGTGACTCAAGGTGTTGCTTTTCGATGTCCACTTTCTTTTGTACAGTAGCATTGATAATTGATTCTAATTTTTCTTCCTTCGCATGATAAATTGTATCCTGCGATTTTATATATTCTTTCATCAACTCATCATTTCGAACTTTGTTCACTTCGCGTTCTTTCTCAATCAGAGCCTCGCATTCTTTCATTTTATCGGACAGTCTTTCGTCTACTTCTAAGCGCAGTTTCTTTTTCATTTCATCGAACTTTTGTTTTGCTTGTAGTCTTTCTTCTCTCACATTCCGGGCGAGTTCAGTCTCATGTTCTTCCTTCATGACAGTTACTGCCTCTTGGTGCTCTAAACGCTGCTTATTTAGCTCGTTTTCATGACGACTCTTTATTTTTTGTATCTCTTTGTCAAGCATGCACTTTGATTGATCTTCTGCTCTTTTGACTGCTTCTTCAGTCTGTCTCTTAAAATCTTTGGCCAATATCTCTTGTTTTTCAACGAATCCTTGTTCCATTTCATTGCACCTCTGACTCATCTTCTTATCAAATTGAGTATTCATTGATTCTATGTGCTTTTTATTAGCTTCAGCTTGTAGTTCCATCATGGAAATATGCTTTTCTTTCATCTCATGTTCTCTATTTTCCCATGCAGACCTTTTTTCGGCAAGAATTTTTAGAAGGCGTGCTTTGCCTTCGTCGACGGCCTTGCGCAAATTTTCTGCAGCTTTCTCTTCCAAAATCTGTTTTTCTTTACTCATCGTAGCCTGTGCACTGTGAATCAGTGAATCTTTCTCGAACTTTATCTGCTTACGAACTTGTTCTAAGACAGCATCACTGTCAGATCTGGCACGCTTCTCAGTAAGTGCGATCGCTTCGCTCATAGCTTTGAGGTGTGCTGCATGAGCTTCAGACTTTGACAAATACTCAGTCCATTTTGTAAAAGATTGTATCTAAACGTAGTTAGTAAAGTAGTTTTAGAAATAAATAAGGTACTGCATCTTACCAGACGATTGCGCGAAAGGTAGTCTACATAAAGACAGAATATTTTGGCGGAATTCATCTTTTCGTTGTCTACTTTCTGTTTGTCAAATTTTTGCTGTTGCTCTAGCATTTCTCTCTGGCCTTCACTAACACTGCTCAAAGCTTTATGAAGTGAGCCTTTTAATTGACCAACTACGCTCAAATGTTTTGTTTCAACATTTTTCATGCTACATGATATTGCATGAAGATTTTCGTTATGACGCGTATTCGTCTCCTTCGCTATCTTTTTCGAGTAATCTAATTCGTCTTGAGCTGCTTTAAGCTCTTGGGCCAACCGCTTGCTCGCCGCTCTAATTTGTTCAATAGTAGCTTGGTCCAATCGCAATTGGTCTCTTGTTTTGACATATGCATTTCTTAGCTCCTCAACCTGTTCGACTTGAAGGTTGTTGTCAGATTCCAGCGCCTGACACTTGACTTTTGCCATTTCTTCAATATCTTTAATTTGCAAATCCTTGTTTCGAATTATCTGCTTTAAAGAATCTACATCACTTCTACATTTTTCACTCAACTTCCGAACTTGAAGCGAAAGCTCTCCGAATTTTTCTTGGGCATCCAATTTTGTCTGGACTTCATTCTCCAACTGACTCTTTAAGTATTTCCTCTCGTTATCGAGGCGTCGAATGACTGCTTCGCTGGCAGAAGAATTAAAAGAATCTTTAAAAATCTTTGTTTCGTCTCGTTGTGCTTCAATCTCATTCTTTGCTGTCGCCAAATCTTGATATAGTACTGATATCTTTGATTTTTCTTTCGAGAAGTTGTCAATTGCTTCCTTTTCCGCAAGTTTTGCGAGCTTCAATTGCTCCTCTGAGTCATGCAGTTTTTGCTGAAGAGCATTTAATTTTGATTTTAATTGAGAAACCTCCTGAAGAGAAATGGATATCGCTCTTTGTGCCTGTTAATTGTTATATATAAATATATATATATATATATATATATATCAATAGAATGAGATTTTTCTGACGAACACGTTAGGCAAAACATGAAATTGATCGATCGCACCTCTTCTTGGACCTTCAAAATCTCTTGAGCTTTATGATTTTCTAGCTCCAGTACTCGAGAGCGAGCTGAGGTAGATATTCTCTCGTTTTCTTTTGTTAATTTTTCTATAGCTTTGACAAAGTCGTCCTTTAGCGCAGCTTCGCTCAAGAGCTGAGCTTTTAAATAATCAACCTTGGTAAATGACAAAAAATATACCAAACGGTAAATGCACTTGTTTTACAATATTTAATATTGGCATATACTGTCTTAATACCTTATTCGAAAGAGATCTTATCTTCCCATCATCTTCTAATTGTGAGTTGGCCGGACAATCATCTGCTCTTTCTACTTTATCTACTTGTCGAGAAAGAATTGCTTTCAAATCTTTCATCTCCACTTCTAAATTCCTTCTGGCCTGCATTGAATCAGAAACCTTTTGCTCGAGTATTATTTTATCTTTCTTAAGGATGTGAATTGAATCTTTGAGCAACTGAACTTCATCCTCTAATTTTGTTATAGTTGACCTCTTATCACTCATTTCTTTACGAAACTCTGCTGCATAGGCTTGTTCAGCAGCTGCATTTTGACTTGTTAAAAGTCGACGCTCTTCTCCAAATTTCCTTTCAGACTCTTCTACTTGAAAATGTAGATCTCGTATCTTCAACAATAGATCAGATTTTACTATTGAATCATCATCACTTTCTTTCGTGATCTTGGATTTTAGGCCGGCAACTTCAGATTTACTTGCAGATAGCTCACTCTTTAATTTAAGAACATCATTTTCATGACTAGATTGAACTTGATTAGCGAATAATTTGTGTTGACGTTCCAGTTGTGAAATTTTTCGATTCAATGTTCTAACTGATTCTGATGCTTCGAAAGCGGTTACAGCACTTTGTTTAGCTTTGGAAGCCTCCACCTTTAATTCCGCCTCCAGCTGACTTACTCTCTTTCTCAAAACAACAATTACTTCTTGTGACTTTTCCTTAAACTTACTTGTTCCTTTACTGTCCGCTACTAATGGAAGGGAGCAATGTCCCTTATAATTACTTGTTTTCCCGCAGTCCACAGTTGATGACACAGAGGGGAGCTCGCCACCGTAGGAAGAGGCAAGATCCCGGTTTTTTCCAGTCAAATGATTATTTTGACGGTTATCCCTAATAGCAAATTGATATCTTTTGTCCTCAATTCGAAAAAATGATGCGATATCAGCTCTTGCAATATTAATTAGTGTTAACGAGCACTCTTTTTCAATTGGATGAATCACTGTGACTAGTCTAGGTATATGAATCAGAGTTAGCCTATTTTTGTCGTCAACAACAAAGTCGGCCACAAGAGTAAGGATCTGAGGCTTCGTCACACCTATGAATCCAGCGTTAATCTCTTTTGATCTATCATGAAGGATGGCCTGAACATGTTGAGACAAGCTTTTTGTCGAGCTTACGATTTCATCTTTTATGTTCACGGGTAGTAATTTCTCGTCAACATTTTCTTCAAAGATGATGTTAGGCATTGAATGATAATTTTCGATGACGTGTACACATAGTCTCGGTACAAAACTATCGATTCGTTGTGTCAAACTCGCATCATCTCTCTTTTCAGTCAATCTCTCCCCCGTTGTCTGCTTGTCATCATGAGAACTCGTTGCTAAAGACAATGACATTGTTACTCGATAAATCATATCGTTGTCATTTCTACTGCAAATAAAAGATTGCAAAGAATCTTTTTCATTTAAAATTAACGTTTCAAATTTGATGTTTGTGTCATTGTCATCTTGATTAGCTAACGAAATAAGACGTTTGAAACACTCGGAAGAAATGCATTCTTTGGAACGTTGTTTGTTACCGCCTTCGCTACTATCACTGCGATGAATCACCGCTATTCTCCGACAGCTATTTAATTTAAGTATTTTGCTACTTGACAATGCGATTCGGCTGAATCTCTCGCAGACATGTTGCAAAGAGACATTAGGCTCTTCACGGCTACCGCACGAATTTAATGATGTGAGAGGACCTTGAGCGTTCAAGTCCCTTTTGACCAAGTAACCTCGTTTACATGTATAATACCAAGTATCAAGTTGCTGTCTGCGCTTTCGTTTCCGCTTCTTCTTTCTCTCGAGATAGCTTTCTTTCAAAAATACAATATCACAGGTACGCAAGAACAAAGGTTGCTTACTTAAAGGCTCCTCCGTTACCAACAACTCGATGGTGTCCTTCCATTCCCATTCCCGTACTTGAACATGTTCGGGGATATCTAGCTCTTCACTGTCTCTAAAATATTGATCGTTACTACTATGCATCTTCTGCTATATTGACACATTATGAAACTCCACCGCTACGTATATTACTTTGTGCGCTGAGGTATTTTTTCCACCAAAAGTCAACTACATCTTACGAAAACAACATAACATTTCTTGATATCATGTGCAGTCCGTAAAACAAATCTTTTCCTTTTCAAAAATATGAGTTATTTTGGTTCGATTTACTGTTTACCTATAGCAGAGTTTCATCTTGATATGATTCCTTCATCCGTTACGTTAATCGTGATCCAACAAATTCACTTATTAAGTAACGATTTAGAGGACTACTGACTCACTGAATACGGCGAAAGTTTCTTATGATGGCTCTTTTCACATAATTTCAAAGACCAGATGGTTTAACATGTAAAGAGCAGTTGTTGTTGATCATGTTTCATGTTACCTGTGCTGTCTTTTCATTTCCTCACATCAACATTAACTCCAATTTTCTTCCTCGTAGGAAACTATCAAATCACAATCAAACTGCGAAAATTTCTGGACCAGATTTTGTAGCCTTATATGAATAATTTTGAGTAATAAAGACGACGGTCGCTCTTCTTTCTCCAAATTATCGTCTAAAGATATCGCTCAATTGCAAGTGGAAATAATGTTTTCGTCCCTTTCTTCTTTCTTACTCTTCCCTTCATAGATTACAATCAATGTTTATTATGAGCTTGCGTTATCCAAAGGTTCCTTTCTCATTCGATAACAATACAAGAAGAAACTTATACGATCTCTACAGAAACGATAATCACCCTGTTTGTTTTTGGTTCAAATCATTTTAAGTCATCAGTCTAGCGAAGCCTTTCCTCGTCTTGTAGAAGGTTGTAAAATGCTTTCACTTCATTTGCAAAATGCCATTCTAATTTCTCAATTTGTTTATACGTTTATCAAGATCTATATCATCACCATTACACAGTGAATGCTTCAGTATTGGATATAGGATATGAGAGCATCACGAGTACCAAGTACAGTACCGACACAAGAAGTAGTTTTTATATAGAGGATATGAGAGCATCACGTGTACGTACCAAGTACAGTACCGACACAAGAAGTAGTTTTTGAGATCAGAAGATGTCGTCTTTGTTTTTTTTGACAACACTTATTTCTTATTGCAACGAACTTTTGCGGTGCACGTGATCGGAAGTGGATAAACTTTGCTGTACTTACGTGTACCGCGCGTACTCCGCCGGTCGTAGAGCAGTAGGATGATAAGTACCCTTTGTTCAGATGGAACTGCTGGCTAATCACTATACCATGTACAAAGCAA
>Ga0115008_10001010_pt1 | contig 22222 bp, 13 predicted proteins | sample FraStrMetagenome_FD_87164 | JGI IMG/M metagenome (GOLD analysis project Ga0115008, IMG submission 87164) | Marine eukaryotic phytoplankton communities from Arctic Ocean - Fram Strait ARC3M Metagenome | ecosystem: Environmental > Aquatic > Marine > Oceanic | place: Fram Strait | collected...
TAGATTACTTTCTCTTAAGTTTGATTTGTCAAATTATATTCTTTTTTGCACCAGCCTCGAAGTCCAATTTTTTCTTATCATAGTGTCTGTTAAACACTAACCATTTATGGGAAACGTACCCGAAGTGGATATCATTGGATGAAAGAAAGATTTGACGACCGAAGGCTCGTTCCAATAGAGAATGGGCGTATTTATTCCAATAAGAAGGACGTTTGGGACGGCGACTTTCATGAGAATAAACAAGGAATTCGGTGGGAAAATCAACAAGTCAAATTATATTCCAACTAATGATATAAACGCCCCTCCCGTGATATGAGAAAGTTGCTAAATTCTTTTTTTTTTTTTTTTTCAATCAGAAAAATGACACAAGGTTTCTTTGTAAATTGTTTGTCCACTGAACCACCCGCAGAACTATCGGCAGAGGAAGTTCCTACACACTAAAAAGCGGATTTTTTGGCATTCAAAAGACAATCCTGTTGATGCATTTGGAAGTGAAAGTATTTCCCATTATTTGTATGATGATGTTTCAAAGTTGATATACAATTGAGCAAGAATGATGTCAGGTGTATAAGTTGCATACAGAATGTTGAAAATATTTACCTACGCGTATGTGGAATCCCATAATCCGTAAGGACGCGTGTTTCAATCCACAAGCATGTACATCATGGGATGCACTTCCACGTAGAGCAAAGATGTTCATGGCTCCATATGTAGAATGTAAGCAACATTCAATGTAGATCATGCATCCACAAAGTTAGAACAAAGCTCATTAAATTAAGCAAGTAAATTTAAGTACACTCTAGTCTGATTTAACTTTAGCTAGTCATTTTCATTAGACATAGTTAATCCTTTTCAACGCACTCCATCATCATGGCAGTCAAATTGCAATTGGTTGACAATATTGTATCAGAATTTCCTATTAAAACTCTTCCTAAACTGATGGTGAGGTGAGCCAACATATGAAAACATCAATGCATTAATGCAGATCTTATATGCAACCGCGGAAGGAGGTAAGCATGGGCACATTGGACTCATCATGGAAGCAGCCCTATATAGGACTCCGTACGCAACCCCGGTGGATCCTGGACCAATTCCAATGTTCACTGCCGGATTGTCAGGTTTAGCAAGGCAGCAAATCACAAACGAGTTTGAAGAATCTAAACGTATTTTCTTAAACCATCACATCATGGATTTGGCTATAAAAGCACTGATTATTGTGGCTGTAGACTCTGTCTATCTGGAAGAAAAACGAGATAGATACAATGGATTTCTAGCTGTGACCGCAAGAGATATCATGAATCACCTTCTGCAACGGTATGGGAAGATCACTGCATCAGATCTCATGGCCAGCAAGCGCAAAATGGGCGAAATATTTGATCCTCTTGTATCTATTGATTTGTACTTCAAACGCATTGATGAGTGTGTACAGTTTGCTACGGAAGCAGAAAAGGCACAGATTCTGCAAATGGCATACTATGTAATTAGCTCTTCCAACTTGTACACAGATGCATGCAAAGAATGGAGGAGAAAGCCACAAGCAGAGGTAACTGGGGTAACTCCAAAACCCATTTTGCAACTGACGAGCATCATGAATTGAAAGAACAAGAGAAGACAAGCACAATGGGCCAGGGTTATCCCTCTGCCAATTTGGTACAACAAGACCATATTGAAGATGAACTTCTCATTGAATCTTTGCAGCATTTAGCATTAACTACCACTGCTGATAAGCAAACTATTGCACAACTAGTATAGTCAATGTCAAACTAACAGATAATGTAAGCACATTAACTGCAAAATTGGCACAAGCACTGCAACAGTTGCTACATTGACTGGAGCACCGGCACCAAAAACAAGCTCAAGTGCCCAAATTAAATATGATCAGCTTATGTATCCAGTATGATATTGTTGGTCTCATGGGTACAAGGTTAAAGTGGGGCACAATAGTGCAACTGCAGTAGCAAGAAGCCTGGTCATCAAGTCAATGCAATGCGAGCTAACATTATGGAAGGCAGTATGGCGTACAAAAATTGGGTGCATCCACAATGTGTTATTGTTCCACCTAATAATAATCATAATGCTACTAGTAATGCTGAGCCAACCAATTATTGTATGAAACATCATGAAGTGCACAATACTTGTTCATCATTTCCACCAACATCTAATTATTATGCAATATTAGACTCTGGTATATCAGATCATTATTTGCAACAAAAGCCACATGTACATACATGCTCACAAGCTGAATATAATCCTATAACAGTCACACTACCAAATGGAGCTTCCTTAACATCAACAGAAATATGCAATTTACCCATTTCTAATATGGAAGACAAAGCAACAACAGGACATGTTATACCAGGTCTGCATAAATCTTTATTATCTATAGGCAAAATGTGTGATGCAAATTATACTGTAGTATTCACAAACAAAAATGTGACAAATTGTAAATCGTCATTGCAAATACCAGAAAATGAAATATTGCTGACAGGAAAGCGTGACGAAACAAATGGTTTATATACCACAAACCTGAACAAAAGAGGATCACATTGGGCAAATAAATTGGATCATGTACACAATGCAACAACAAGAAATGTAGTTACGTTTTTGCATTTAGCAGCATTCAGTCCGGCTATATCGAGTTTAACAAATGCCATTTGTAGAGGCTTTTTTAAATCTTGGCCAGGATTGACGGTAAAAGCAGTGACAAAATATGTGTCCAATATGTCTCATGTAAGGGCTGGATGAATGGATCATGTTAGAAAAAACATTCGCAGAACAAAATTAAAGCAAGTTATGAATAACATACTACATGACTTACGACCAATGTCAACAAGCCAGGATATACATTTAAATTCCGGTAATGTAAATGAAACACAAGATTATTATGTGCATATCGAAGACCTTCAAAAGATATACGGGATCAAAATATCGCTTCGTGTTATACTCGTTTGATGCAAATGCTGTGCTAGTTGAGCCAATCAAAAGTAGAGGAGCAAATGAATTATTTCGAGAACATGCTAAATTAGTGCAACATTTGATAGCAAAAGGCTATAAACCAAACATACATTATGTAGACAACGTAGTGCCAGACATTATCAAAGCGTATGACCTAAAGAACTACATCAAATGTCAATTAGTTCTGCCGTATTCACATAGGAAAAATGCAGCTGAAAGAGCAATAAGAACATGGAAAAATCATTTCATAACTAGGCTCTGTTCAGTTGACCCACATTTCCCCATGCATTTATGGGACAGGCTAATACCGCAAACTGTTTTAACGCTAAAATTATTAAGGCATCTTGGCGAGATCCTAATTTCTAAGTGTCAACTGCACTTGCGACACCATTAGCACCACCAGGATGTAAAATATTTGCATTTGAATCTCCGCAAATAAGAAAATCGTTTGCACCACATGGAATACCAGCATGGTACATTGGACCGGCGTTGGAATACTATCGCTACTATAAAGTGTACGTGCCCAAAACGAGAGCGGAATGAATTTGTGACACGGTCTCTTTCCACCCACATATCTGTGACGCCCCAGTGTTACAACCAATTGCAGAGGCTGCCATTGCGGCAAAAGACTTATCAAAGGCACTACAAAACTTTCAGTCAAAAACAGTCTTCAAAATCGTAATACGAATGACACATATCTAAAAGATGTTTCTCCAGATATCTTACAACAATACAACCTCAATGACTTAGCAATCAATGACAAAGTATATGTAGAAATTTGTAAAGGAATGTACGGCCTCCCAATTTGGATATTTCCCATGTAAACATACACCAGGATTATGGAAACATGAAGCGCAACCCATTACATTTGTCCTTGTTGTTGATGATTTTGGAGTCAAGTATGTTGGCAAAGAGCATGTCCTACACCTCTTAAATGCACTCAAATCATTTTACAAGAAAATTTCAATTGATTGGGAGGGAAAATTATTTTGTGGGATTAAATTGCAAAGGGATTATGAAAATAAACATGTAGAGTTGTCCATGCTAGGATACATCCAATATGTGCTCCACAAATACCAACACAATCCATCAAATTGTGCCCAATACTCACTATATCCATATCAACAAATTGTCTATGGCCAAAAAGTCCAAAAACCAACACCAATCAATAATACACCAGATTTGAATGAGAAAGACAAAAAACATGTACAACAAGTTATATGTGTATTGTTGTATTATGCGCGAGCTATAGATTGCACAATGTTAGTCACATTGAGCAAGTTATCACACATGCAATCTAAACTCACCCATTTAACACTACAACTTATACAGCATTTGTTGGATTATTGTGCCACCAACCCAAATGCAGCTATTCGTTATAAATCATCTGATATGATCCTTAAAATCCATTCTGATGCATCATATTTGTCTGAACCCAAAGCAAGGAGTCAATGTGGCGGCCATTTTTATCTCGGAACAAAACCAATTCAAAAATACACACCAAATGGAGCCATCCTTACTACCACCAACATTTTACAAACTGTAGTTACTTCAGCAGCAGAAGCAGAGTATGTATCCCTGTATGTAAATGCAAAAACAGGCATTCCTATGCGCCACACTTTGATAGAAATGGGCCATCCACAACCGCCAACACCTCTACAAACAGATAACATCACGGCAGTAGGCATAGTAAATGACACCATCAAACAAAAATACAGCAAACCACTCAATATGCGTGGGCACTGGTTGAAAGATCAGATTCATTTAAAATGGTATGATGTATATTTCAAGCAGGCTTACAAAATAAAGCTGATTATTTCACAAAAAATCATTCTCCATCAAATCATAGACAATCTAGGTTCATGTTTTTACATCAAGCAAACGTAGCCATGCAAGGGCGTGTTGAAAATAATAACCTATGCGTACTATGTGGAATCCCATGGTGAAAAAAAGTTTATTTTGTTGTAGATTGTGGACTCAAGCATTAATATGTTAGCTCATGAGAATGAAGATGACAATTTATTAATGATAGATGATGTTAATAAAATCCCTCATGAAGAAATTGATGTAAAGAAGTATGTAATGAGGGCGTAATTGCCTTAGTGGTTAGGTGGTGCACTAACCATGCCAGTGGTCACTGGTTCGATTCCCTGTGGGGGGTCATTTGACCAATTAATTTTCATTCCACCATTTGTCCAATTAATTAAATTCAATGCGTAAGTCCTCAGCTTTAGAAGGGCTAGTGTTTCTTTGGACCCTCTACTTGTATGGTTCATTGAACTACACTTAAAATAAGATATATTAATTCTAATTATAAAGAAGTATGTAATGCCGGGGATGTATCAGTATAATGGAAAATTGCATACATCTCTGAGGTTTTCAGAACATCTTGACCTACAATCGCTTCAAAACAAAATCTTTGTGTGGGTGGGAAGGAATAGTAGTAGCTTTGCAATAATTGACAGGGTACACACTGCTTTGGTATACACTATGGTTTTTTTCATTGTGTTCATCCAGATTTCTACAATAGAGAACACATTAAAACAAGTATTAAAGAGTGTATCGAAAATTTGTATATTTGTGATGATGTAAATGATTTTGCATGGAAAATTTGGTTGAGGCACAATGAACAAAAGATTGAGACGAGGGCGCTTGTATTGGAGGCCCCAAAAGACGCAAAAGACCAAAAAATGATGCAATGATGACTTTTAAGATGAAAGTTTCTGAAAACATGACGTATTTCCAGTTTTCACAAGTGTAGGATGCAACATATAATGCAATAATAAAAGAGATATTCTTGAGTCAAAATGTGTATTTACACAGAACACAAAGAAGAACACTTTATGGAGTGAACGAACCAGATGAAAAATACCTAATGAAAAGTGATGAGAGGTTATCTTGTAGAGAATGGGTGGGGGCCATAACTTTTGACGACAAATTTTTCTTGGTTGAATGTGTCGTAGGACCGACAGGGAACCTCCATTTGATATATATGAAGATCATGCGAATACGGTAAAATAATTATTTGGGAGGGATTTAAAGAGTATGCTAAAGATCATTTTTATCCGGAGGACATTCGATATTTTTTTCAGAAAACGAAAGTGTGAAAATGGATGCGTACAAAAGGAGGTCGTCTGAGGTTGGGCAAAATTATGCTGAATTCCTAAAACGCAAATTTTCTGGAAACCCGCAAGAAGCGTGTTTGTTTGTTTGTTTGTTGAAATGATTATACAAATTACTCCATAACCATAAAAGAAGATTTTTTTGAGGTAGATTTCTACACAAAATGAGTATGTTGATAGTTGAAGCACATGGTATCATTCACCAGGATTCAAATATTAAAAAAAAACTCTAAGTAAATCTTGCGTATTCCGTTTCTTAATAGGATGAAATTGTCTATTAAACAAATTTTTATTTCATGTAATAAGGTAATAGTGGCACTGGTTTTAATTATGCTAAATAAAAATATATAAATAGCCTCTAGCTAGAGAGTAGTTTATATCTTATGATGTTATGATGGATATGCACATTACATTTATTTTTATTGCGTAGAGTTCAGGATATTCCGATCAGATGGAGATATGATTGGATGCATGTAAATGATATGGATGTAGAATCATTACGTATATTACGAATATTCTTTTTATGATAAAATGTAAAATTCTTAGTGGTTGCAAAAACTTCACACATAATCTCTCTCATCTAACAAATTAAACTCGGAAGTAACCACACTCTTTCATTTCATGTCTTAAATTGTATGATTCGAACCAGATTAATACTGATAAAATGATATATTCATCCATATGTCAATTGTCCTGTTTCATTTTCTTTCTACCTTCAAGTCGATCATTCCTTACCATCCAATCCAAGACCTTCTCTTATCCACCTACAACTGAAGTATCCTTCATCACAAGATTGCATCAATCCTCTCCCTCGAATCAAAACAATCCCAAAAAGAGGCACATATCATCCTCCGAGCATGAACGTCAAAATGAGGAACTACGAAGGTTGGAACGAAAACATGATGTCCAGATTGGAAAAACTTCTGCTATTTCTGGTGCCAAAGATTATCAAATGAACGTTCAACAGACGGAACAGGATTTATTAGACAATGCTTTTGATAAAATAGAACGGGAAATCTGGAACTTGACAGAAGAAGGAATGAATCATTTTAAATTGGTAAGAATCTTCTTATTCACGTTTTGTCATTGTGTTTGAAGGATTTTGGATCAAAACTGGACATCTAACTGATTATTACATATCATGGTAACACATGGCATGCCATTAGCTTCAGTTAGAAGAAGCACATGCCAAATTTGCTAGAGTTTATGAACTGAAACCAAATGGGTATCTATGGCAATACGGAGTTGTCTTATTTTATTTAGGTAAATATCATAAGGCAGCTCAAATATTTGCCACCAATGCTTCCTTATACGAATCCAAATTTGGAGAACCTGCGACGGAAGAACGTATATGGAGAGATGCGTGTGAGATTAAATTATGGAATACTTTATCCTTGAAACAACAAAAACAATGCATTGAAGAGAATTATGATGAAACGAAACCATCTTGGATTGCTCAAATTGATACACCGGAATGGGAAGATGAATTACATGGGATGGGTGTTCCAGTTGAAAAACGGAAAGTCTTGCGATATGCACAAGAATTATTTCATTCCACGGTAGAAAATGATTTAATTACCAATGTTGTGTCACAGATCAAATTACGATCTATCACTGGACCCATCTGTCCCAATCAATCCATGATGCGAAATAAGAAAAAACAACAACGCCCCGATTGGAAAATGTACAAACATAACTCCTGGTTTTATCTAGGTCTTTACTATGATGTGTTGGGGAAGCAACCAATATCCAAAATATGTATGAAAATGGCCTTACAGCAAAATGTTGGTGGAATGAATTCTGATGATTTAAATAAAGTGTTCCCTATTTTACACATGTCCAAGCGTGATTGGTATGATGATGATGATTTTGAGGGTGAGGACCATAATGAGCATTTGGACATCGGTGGTGTCTTGAGTGATCAGAAGGAGGAATTGATAAGGGCTATTGTGAATGATGCAAAAAAGACGAGTGCACAAGATGCATTGCGGAAGGAAGGGTTGACAATTAGTGGATCCAAGTCAGAGCTTTGTGATAGACTATGCGAGTTTTTAATGACAGTCCAGGTGAATGACTCCATCATTGGATGAGTTAGTAGATGGATTTGTTTTCAAAACGTCTTATATTATAATAAATGAAGCTTGAATTAGAACAAAACTAAAATAATAAGGAAACCATTATAATTATATTGCAATTAGTTCCATGAAAAAGGAAGTAATATCAATATTGAAAAAAGACTTGACATTCAAATATTTTGAGATTACTGAAGATCACATATCAATTAAAGGTATGTCAAAATCATACAGTACTCACAAAATAAAATAAAACTGTTTCATGAAGATCACCTAACTGCAAACATAATCAAAATAGCAAAACAATCCGTATAACCAATTTCGACAACAGAAAGTTGTAAATCTTTTCCTGAAACCAAATGAGTTCAGTTTGAATGGTTGTTTTATGTTTTTTTTATTCGTGCATCATGTATCACCATATTATTAATTTGAATGTTGACCAAGCTCTTCAACACTTATATCCTAAGTTGGCAATCCAAAGTTATTACAAACGTTTCCGTACATTGCAAGAATCTATCCTACACTTCCTTCCCTCACTTCATTTATTTCTCTTTTTTGATTTATTTATTCAGCTTCTTGGAACTGTGGCGCAGATTGAAATAATTGATAAATCTGGAATAGAGAACCACCTACAAGGACAGACAAGAAAAAGAATACTAATGGTTTTGATACTGGAGTGTCTTGTTCATGTTCAGCGATCTTTCCTACGGATACATTTCCTCTCTTAGTTACGTTCTTAGCGTATTTTTCAGATCGGTTTCGGATATTGCGAGGGGCGGGCTATAGTAAAAAAAAGATGCGTTGGGAAAATCATTTGAAAAATATGTTAGATATTGTTATTCAGTTGAATAATGAGATGTGCCTTTTCATCGCTTAGAAAGTGATGCGTTATATCAGCATTCAGATAATTTTCATACTCCTTTGTAGGACCATGGCACGTGCCGATGGATATGAATATTGAAGTTAAGACATGACTCTCTTCAATCTTGATCGTCGACAAATGTAACTTCCTTGATTGCAAGAATATTAAGACCTTTTATGTGCCTATAAAGAGATGAAACAGACGACCATCTGATATTAAGGAGGTCTTACCATTCTAACTTTGTTTTACAAATCACGGAGATAGGAGTTTATAAATCCATATACTCAGTGGATCTGTTTGACCTAAAACTAATCCTGGGCTTTCAAATTTGTTCAAAAATGCTATATAATCGCAAGATATATATTAGTACGAAGTGGTACATACATAAAATTAAATTTATGACAATAAATAAATGATTAGGTCGATGTCTGTGCCCAGTCATGAAAGTGTTTTCTGATCTCTTTATATTAACTTCTACGGCGGACTCTGTCTCTCCATCTCTCTCTATAGCTACATCACAGTGTATCGGCCTTAATTCGTGGATGAGACAAATACCATTGATTGAACCTATAAAAGGTTACGGAATTGTATGTACACGTGTTCAAAACAAAAAATAAGCCTAACGTTGAGCCTTCATGAGTATTTACACCTGAAAAATATTATGTACATTTGTGAGATGATTTGATTCCTGAATATCATCATCTTGATTAAAGAGGTTAGTCTTTCAATGGAACGATCTCAATAAATGAAGCTTACTTAAAAAATAAAAAATTTAGAAATGGAATTTTCAATATTAATGTTTGAAAAGAAGCATACAACTATTCTAAAATATGAATTTATAACAGAACACTAAAGATATAATTAAACAGTCCCTTTGTTTACATAACCGCAAAAAGGGATACGATGATAAACGCAATCATAGATATTGCACCAGTAAAGCCTAATTGAATCCTTGTAGATGATGATGATTCACCACAATTTGAGCTTCCATAGTAACTTGCCAATCTGCATGGTTTGCATTCTTGAGCTTTTGTTTCACGACCAAAATCAGAATAAGACCCAGGTTTACAGAGAAGCCCTTCACAATCAAAATCACCAACATCACCATCCATCCAGTCTGATTTTGTACAAATTGATGGATGTATCCCTGAGATGTGATTTTCTCTTAAATATATAGTCATGAGATCAAAACGTACAAGCTCGCCTGGAATTGTCCCAGTTAATCTATTGGACGACAAATCCAAAAAGATTTCATCACTTGCAGCAACGTCTTTCAGTAGGGTGCTTGGAATTGTTCCAGTCAATTTATTGTCAGAGAGATCGAGAGATATTAAATCTGGATGGTCAGAAAAGTCAGGAAGTGTTCCTTCAAACTTATTGTTTCCTAGTCGAAGTTTTTTCAGATTGGTCAATTCACCAAGTGATGGAGGGAGGGGTCCACTCAAACTATTATCTGATAATGAAAGCGATACCAAGTTCACCAAATTTCTCATTTCATCATCTGGTACTAAGCCTTCAAGATTGTTGAATCTCATGTCAAATTCAGTTAAGCTTAAAGCTTTCCCAACACCTGATATTGACGTTGTTGATGTAGAGTCGAGGAGCAAGCTTGATAACTTCGTGGCTCTTTCAATTTCTTCAAAACCAAAAGTAATTGGATTGGAATAGAGCCAAAGCCACTTCAAATGCTCAAGTTGGAACAATTCTTTTGGAGGGGTTCCTATGATATTGTTCGATCCCATAAGAATGGAATCTACTAAGCCCTCGTCATGGCATGAAATACCAAACCAATCGCAATAATCCTTATCTTGATCAAGCCAGTTTTCAGAATTTTTCCAATATTCTCCACCACAAGTATGGAAAAATAATTCCAGAATTTCTCTCTCCTTTTCCTTTGTTCTAGATCCACATTCCAATGCTCCGTAGTATGGTAGAACTGATATACCAATACATTCTTCACATGGGGACTCATCGGTTGATTGGCGTCCGTACATATTAAAAGTTCCAGGGGGGCATAGAATAGCATCGCATTGATAGTCTTCGACCATTCCGCCCATCCATCCTCGCTTCTGACATAGATCAGGATGCATCCCTTCAATTCTGTTTCCCGATAAATCAATGTTCAACAATTTGAATTTTGCTAATGTTGCTGGGATAGTTCCTTGAATTAAGTTTGATTTGAGAACAATATTCACTTCTCCTAATGTATCTCCAATTCCAGACAGAAAGTCAGATGGAATCGAGCCTGATAAAAAGTTTCCACCAAGATATAAATTCATCAGTTCAGGAGAGTTATTAAATGAAAGTAACGGCCCTGTGATTCCTCTGTTGAATCGGGAAAATGAATCGATGTAAAGGCCTTGAAGACTTCTAAGCTCGCCTATTTCTTTTGGCAATGTGCCGCTAAAATCATTTTCGGACATTGCTAGCACCCTTATTTTTGAAAGATTACCGATTGAGAATGGGATCTGACCAGTCAACCCGTTCCCTGAACAATGAAACTCTTCAAGAGATGCTAGTTGGCCAATATCTGGTGGAAGTGGTCCTACAAGGTTGCTATTGGCGATGTTTAAATACTTTAGTCTCGGAAAAGAAAACAACTCTTGCGGGAGATTGATTCCTCCAAAGTCATTATCTTGCATACTCAAAGAGACTAGTGCATCATCTACATCTCCTATACCAGTAAGAGAATTCACGTTTGTTTTGTCAATGTTGATAAAGCTGAGCTTTCTGGCGCTTCCCACATTTGTAAATTGAACTTCCAAGTCCGGATTATCTTGAACCTCGAGATGGGTAAGGGCCGGAAGCGCGTACACAGAATAAGGCAGTGTACCGATGAGATTGTTTGAACCTAACTGCAATTTTGTGACATGTTTTCCACCTTCTTCTGAAGCACAAACCACACCATACCAATCACAAAAGTCAACATTTTTGTTGCCCCAGTTACTGTTATCAGTCCAGTCACTGCCTCCAACTTCGTCATAAATATTGATCAACACATCAATTTCAGGAATATCGTTGTCGAATAATACATTTGAACCATCACTGCATTCAACACTTCCAAAGTGCGACGCAGCACCATCGATCTTACATGGCTTGCAAATCGCATCCTCAGTTGGTTGTCTTCCGTATTCATTGTAGGTCGAAGGTGGACATAGAATTGCAGAGCAATGGTATTTGCCAACTGATCCGGATAACCAGCCGTTCTTTTTACAAAGGCCTTCTCCGATGCCACTGATCATGTTTCCTGCAACATTAAATCTTAAGTTGTCGAATTCCCCAAGTTCTTTTGGAATAATTCCAGATAGTTTATTTAAAGTAAGATCGACTCTAATTGCCTCTGTCTTGTCAATTACTCCACTCAAAAAGTCAACAGGAATGTTTCCAGTCAAATCATTTGAACCTAAATAAAGTTCCTTGACTTTTTTCCAACCAGAAAATGATAAAAGCGGCCCTGTGAGTTCAGGTTGAAATCCTAATGCAAATACATCTATATTTGCAAGATTATTGAGCTCCGATGGTAATGTCCCTGTGAAGAGATTTTCAGCTAGAGTAACAGTTTCAAGATTAGAAAGTTGTCCTAATTCACTCGGAAGTTGTCCAGATAACATGTTGTGAAACAAAAATAAAGTATTTAGCTTTGAAAGTTGACCGATTTTCGTAGGAATCAGTCCTGAAAATTTGTTGTAGTTTGCGTATATTTCCGTTAAAGAGCCCAATTCAAATAATGCATCGGGGATTTCTCCTTCTATTTCATTATTTGTAAGATGAATAATTTCCAATCCAGGGGCTTTCCCGACTCCTTTAATAGATGTGAGTCCCATGTCTGACAAAACGAGTTCTTTCAGTTCTGCTGCATTTTCAATACCCTTAAAAGAAAACTGCACTGGATTTCCTTTCAAATTAAGAGATTGTAGAAATTTCATGCGGAAGATTTCCATTGGTACTTTTCCAACCAGTCCATTACTTTCAAGGTTTATTGAAGTGACCTTGTTATCAGTGCATTGAACGCCATGCCATTTGCATGGATTAGGACCTTTGAGCCAGTTTCCATTTCGTAACCAACTGTAACCCCTTGTTTCTCTGTAAAATAGCTCCAAAATTTCTCGGCCTGAGGCGTTAATATAATCGTCAGGATTATACTCCTCGATATTAGACACGCTATCGTCATCATCATATTCAATACCACAGGCTGTACTGCCAAAGTATACGTTCTCGGGACATGGAAGGCATGGATCGCTAGTTGGTGATTGCCTTCCTTCCGAATTATATGATTTCGGGGGACACAAAATTCCAGAGCATTTAAAGCCTCTTACGTCGCCATGCATCCAGCCTGACTTAGAGCATAAAGAAGTTGAAAGTGAGTCAATTCGATTACCAGCGAGATCAATTGTTAGCCTTTCAAACGTTGCTAGCTCAATGGGTACATCACCCCTAATATCATTGAATCGTAAGTCAACTTCGATTGAATCGTCCTTATCAGCACCATTAATAAATGTTGAGGGAATAGTTCCTGATATGCTATTAGAGTATAGAAATAATTCACCTAGATTAGTGAGTCCTGAAAAGTCTGGAAGTGTCCCAGTGAATCCTTTTCCACCATATAGACTTTGCTGTGACAGATCAAGATGCTGAATATTTTGCAGGTCCGATAAACTAGCAGGTAACTCGCCTGTAAATGAGTTTTCATCAAGGCGAAGATATTCTAAATTTGAAAGTTGCCCAATCCATTCAGGAACTTTGCCTGTAAGACCACACGAAAAACACGAAAAATATTTCAGGTTTGATAATTCCTTCATATTTACAGGGAGTTCACCAGAAAAGAAGTTGTCAGAAAGATACAAAATTTCAAGTTGACTTAATGAGAAAAGAGCTTCTGGTATAGTATTCTGGAAGAACTTGTTGGACATTAAATGGAGCACACTCAAATTACTAGCTTGCTCTATACCTTTCAAGGATTTTAGTCCTATATCATCAAGGTTAAGATATTCCAGGCTTTTTGCTGCATTGATACCATCAAATGAGAATTGAATATCATTGTATGAAAAGTCGATTTCGCGTAAGGATGGGAGGGAAAATACATCTGATGGAACTGGTCCTGCCAGCCCATTTCTAGGGAGACTTATTGATTTTATGGAAGGTTCCTCAGACGATACACAAGTAATACCGTACCAATCACAAATGCTAACGCTGGTATCCATCCAGTTTGCATTTACTTTCCAATCAGATCCCGACAAAGCCTCATAAAAGTTTGAAAGAATTTGCTCCTCAAGAAGAGATTGTTGTTTTTGATCTGAAATACAAGATATGCTACCATAATATGGAGCTGTCAACATTCCCGGACATGGTTCACATGCAGCATCATTAGTGTGTCTTCCAAACTCATTGAATGTGTTTGGAGGACACAAAATCCCGTCGCATTGGTAAAGCCCCACGTCTCCGTTCATCCAATCTTCTCTCTCACATATACCTAGGTCAACAGCCTCAATTTTATTATCTTCCACATAAAATTGCATCTTTGAAAAACTTGAGAGTTCAGCTGGGACACCCCCCTCTAAATCGTTTGAAACTAAGTGGACATCGATAGGGTCTGCTTTATTCTTGATTCCACCTAAGAACGATTTAGGAATGGTCCCCGTCAAACTGTTTGATTGTAAGTATAACCCTTTGAGAGACGTCAAAGCCGAAAAATCGATTAACGGCCCAGTGATTCCTCTACCATTCCTTTTGTTATTGCCATCTAAGGAAAGAATCTCAAGCTTTTCCAAATTATTCAATTCCTCAGGTAGTGTTCCTGATAGGTCGTTATCGGAAAGTGTTAAGAGAGTTAAGTTCTTTAGATCTCCAATTGTGCTTTAGATTAAAGGGAAAAAAAGGTTAAAATAGGTATATTGAAAGAAAATTCAGGATGAATGTATTCACGTACTCTGGGATTTGACCAGTAAGTTGGTTATGTAAAAGATAAAGTTCCTCAAGATAAACTAGAGTATTGATTTCTTGAGGAAGTTTGCCGGTGATTTCATTGTAGTTGAGGTATAGCTCTTTCAAATTTGATAGACGCAATAAATCAGTGGGAAAGGACCCAGGGAGATTATTGTCTGTCGCATGTAAAAACTCGATTGCCGGTGCTCTATGAATGCCTTCAAAAGTAGTCAAGCCTGTCTCTGAAATTTGGAGGTATTTGAGATTTGAAGCATTTTCTATACCATCAAAAAGAACAGTAATTGCATTCCCTTTCAGCTTAAGAGTTTCCAAATAAGGTAGTCTCCATGTTTCAAACGGTATTTCCCCATAAATTCCATTATCGGTAAGGTCAATCTCAACAACCTTATCCTCAACATCCCCTGGCTCACATGATACACCATACCAATCACAAATAGGTGCAGCTTCGTTTAACCAATTCAAATTATTATTCCAATTACGACCTCCTGTCATGTAAAAGATAATTTCTAATAAATCTCTTTGACTAAATGTATCAAACCCAGACTTATCAAAAAGGCAAGAAGTCGCCCCAAGAAAAGGTGAAATGCCTTTACCAACAGAAGAGCATGGTTGGCAAGGAGAAGCACTAGTGGACTGCTTTCCAAAAGAGCTGAACGTCTCAGTTGGACAAAGAATAGCATTGCATTTAAAAGAGGCTACTAATCCATTTTGCCATTGCTCTTTTGCGCAGAGCTCTTTAGGAATACCTCCAATTCTGTTGTCCGTGAGATCAATTTCAAGGTTATTAAAGCGTGTATAATCGAGCGGAATATCTCCTTCTAATTGATTTTTACTCAAACCGATGATAATTTTACCACTTAATTTCTCAGAATTTGATAGGAGATCAGGAGGAAGGTTTCCAGTGAAAGAATTAGAATCAAGATATAACTCAGTCAATTGCTTGAGTTCTGAAAATGAGGGAATGGGTCCAGATATCCCTGCCCCAGATTTTCCAACTTGATGAATAGAAATCAACTCCAGATTTACTAATTGATTCAATTCTGTGGGGATCGTTCCTGTGAAATCATTTTCTGCAATATCAAGGACCAAGAGGTTGGATAGAGACCCTATTTCTGAGGGGATCTTCCCGTTAAATCCACTTCCATAAGCCCGTAGATACAGTAATTGCGAAAGATTCTCAATACCTGATGGAATAGGCCCAGCAAAGTCGTTATGCGAAATGAGGAGTGCGCGCAAAGACTGAATCTGAAGAATTTCATCTAGGGATGATGTATTAAGGTTTTTGTTGTTACCAATATCAAGCATATCCAACTTTGACGCTCTGGAAATACCTTTCACTGATGCAAGGCCTGTAGATGCTAAGTACAGTTTTGTAAGACTTTTCGCATTTTCAATTCCAAGAAAGGTAAATTCAATATTGTTTCCACTGAGGTCTAAAAATTCCAAAGAATCCAGCAAAAAGATCTCTTGCGGTACTGTGCCCATGAGCTCGTTGGTGGAAAGAGAAATTTTTGTAATGACAGGATTTCCAGAAGCATCATTACTATCACATGTGATTCCATACCATTCACAAACAGAATGATCTGGACTCAACCAATTGGTTTGTGATTTCCAAAATTTACCATCTAAGGATTCATAAAATTTTTCCAAAGCTGCTCTATCAGACGATACAGCCGTTATAGACGCTCCACAAATAGAACTACCAAAAAAGTCGGCATTTTCAAAGGTACACGTTTGACATTTTGAAGATTCAGATGTTTGTCTCCCTGCCTTTGAATATGTTCCAGGAGGACACATAATTGCATCACATCCGTAGCGCCCAACATCTCCATTTTGCCATTTGCTTTGTTTACAAAAAGATTTTTGCAAAGAATCAATCTTATTTTCAGCAAGATTAAGTTCCAAACGGGGAAAACGAAGGAGACTTTCAGGAATTGATCCATGTAGATTATTGAAAGAAAGGTCAACTGTCACTTCTTTTCCTCGGTTACGAATTCCCGATAGAAATTGATTGGGAATATTTCCAGTAAGAGCATTGTTGGACAAATATAACCCTTCCAGCATAAAATTATTTGTGAAGGAAGGTATAGGCCCCGAAAGACCAACAGATTCTTTTTTATTATTTTCTTGAAGGGCTACAATTGTCAGGAAAGAAAGATTATTGATTTCTTTGGGGATTGTTCCTGTTAGTGCATTCCGGGCCAGGGCTATACTTGTAATTTGGGAGCAAAGACCAATTTCAGTGGGGATGGGACCTGAAAGTTCATTGTCTAATACAAAAAACTCTTCAAGATTACGCATTTTACGAATTTTGGGGCTAAGGGGACCGCTGAATTTGTTGAAATTAGCATAAAGACCCTTCAGAGAACGTACTTCATACAGCTCCTCAGGAAAAGGGATACTCAGGCCACTCTCGGTAATATGCAAATATTCTAATGATCTAGCGTTTTGAATTCCGTCAAAACTGGAAATCATAATTCCACTAAGCTTCAATACTGATAAACTAAAAGCGTTTCCTATTCCTTTGAATGAAAAAGTCATTCCTGGATTGTTCTTCATCTCTAGTTTTTGCAAATAGGGCAGGTTAAACAATTCTTTGGGTGGGGTGCCACTAATCTTATTATCCTGTAAATCTATAGATCGGACAAGACCAAATCGAGCACCATCCGAATAACACTCAATACCAAACCAATAGCATACGTGCATTTCACTAAACCAATTTGTGCTCTTTCTCCATCTTTCTCCAGAAGTCTCTTGGTAAAAATTCAAAAGTATTTCCTCTTGTTCGGCTTGTAGCGCTGTTATTACTAGTAATATTATTATAGTAGTAATAATCATCATCATAAGAGTAATAGTCGTCGTCATTTCCACGAAATGTGTTGTAATAATCGTCAGTTCCGTTGTCACCATAATACCCACCAGTGTCATTGTAATAGCCACCACTGGAGTTACCATAATATTCATCATCAGCGTAATAATCATCTACGCTTGCATTTTTGTTGTAATAATATCCATTTTGAGCTGCTGCCTTTTCAAAATTTGACAAAAAAAGAGTGGATAGGGGTAGGAGAACCTTCAAGCACTGAGACATCCTGCCTTTCCAATGAAGGTTCATCTTATATTGTAGAAAATTCTTGCTCCTTTATTAATTGAACACCAAATTCTAGAATGTCTTTCCTTAGCTTTTTATTGAAAATGAAGGTACAGGAGTGATCTTATCAATGAAGGAGTGAAATATGAAGTAGGAAGAATTACAAAGTGTGAAATGAATCTTTCGAAAAAAATGATTTACTCCCACTGTGAAAATGAATATATAACTTCCTAAGTTTCCTTGCATGACGATTTTGTAACCTTTATCTATTTAGACAGATTCAAAAATAATACCAACTTTTTAAATAGCTTTTTCGCCAAAGATACTCAACGACACAATCAAGAGCTATGGATTTATTGCGTCCTGATCATACCTAAGTTGATATAGAGATGTTCTCATTTTCATATTATGTATTCATAAGTCTAGAACAGATCGCATGCAATTTATATTATTAAGACTTTATTTAGGAAAGATCCTTAACTGGAGGGATACAATTCACATTATTTAGAAACGTGTTTTTTATGCTTGTCATTAAATAGACGTTGCCAATGCGTTGATCATTTATACAATACTTAAGAACACTCAATTCAAATTCGCCAGGAAAAAATATTCTTTAAGTAAATTGAATCGTTAAAGCTTTATGTACCTTTTTATGAAAACATGAGAGATATTTGTTAAAAACTTACGTACCGTTATGTTATGTTATAATTGAGAGCTAAGGAAACTCTCAAGAGAGATTCGAGTACGTAGCTGCTTCATCCAGGTTTTACTTCCAATTGTTCTTTGATTGCGCTCAAAACCTAAAAGGGAACCAATCAGCAGATTGCCGAGAGTTGTTATAGATTTCAAGAAATTCTTGCCAAAAAAGTGTTCACGTATTGCGTTTTTTCCAAATAATTTTAAAGGAACAAGCTCAAAATGTCATGCAACTGGCGAATCTTTCCAACACCTACATCATTGTATCAATATAACAAAAATGATACAGTTTTTGTTCGTTCGAAAACAGCCAAGGAAGTTGGAAAAAAGGGCAAAATTTTGGCTATTCATGAAATTCATAATAATGCAATCATCGATCCAGACATGAAAAACTCCAAAAAACGAAATCGAAATGATCAGCTCAAGTCGAACTTGAATCCATCCACAAAATCCAATTTACAAACAAAACATTCGTCTTCCAATATATGCAGGTATGAAATTCAATTTACCCATACTATTGGTACCAAGAATAGAAATGTACAAACCTATACAAAAGAACATCGACTTACACGATTAGCACCTATATTTTATCGAAACACACCAAGGCCATCAAACCACCCAAAATCGTATAATGAAACAACAATCCTATTAAGTCGAAGTACTGAATCCTATCGTCTTATGGCAGCATCCCAAACACTCCAAGAAGAACAAGATCCTTGGAATGTATTAGAAATAGGATGTTCATATGGGAAATGCACGCAAATCTTATCTAAATACGCTCATCATGTGATTGCTATTGATACATCTTTAGAAGCTATACAAGATGCTAAAGAGTTAGTTAGAAAACAAGATGAATATTATTGGAAGAAGAATAATGTTGACTTTCGTGTTTTAGACCCATTTATGCCTGCTGATGCTAATATATTAAAGGAAATGGTACGTAAATTATCCAAAAAATCCAGTGTGGCAGAGGATTACAAAGAGGGATTAATACCTTTGGATTGTGTGTTTATTGATATTGGTGGTAATCGAGATTTAGTATCAGTAGTTAGAATGATAAACTGGGTAAAAGAGACATTCCTCGTGAAGCTAATGGTAGTAAAAAGTGAAGAATTGGAAAAGGAAGCAGTATCCTATATAAAAGCATCTCCAAAAAAGGATTGTGATCCCTTGTTACAAGGATATCGATGTCCAATCTTTCAGGGAGTTGAATGGTTTGATTTATTAAAAAATCAAATGATAGAAACCAAAATGGAACTCGATTCTAAACAAATATTGCCAGGAGAATTATTGCTGAATTCTAACAAAAAGGATACAACAATAAAAATATTATATGCTCATCCACTTCAAGCCCCCTTGCGTTTTAGCCCAAAGAGTGATGGAAGGGTACCAATATGCAGATATCATAATTATCATCGCAATGGATGTCGAAAGGGTAATGAGTGTCCTTTTGATCATTCTATTTGTCATTTATGTTTATTAGATGATGGTCATGTTGCAAAAGATTGTCCCAACTTGTGCAACAGCGTCGTAACGTTATGACATTATTTTTAAACTGTTTAAAAATTCGTTGTTCTACTATTTGAATTAAGTTGTGTCAAAATTATTTATTTTGCAAATTCTAAATCAACAATAAAATGTGGATAATCTAATCTTTGCATTGGTATATATATTTATTATATAATCACTACTTTATCAATGTAATAAATCTCCTACATGTATAATATAAGAAATCAGAGCAAATAAAATTTGCAAAACAAAACAGAATGAAACAATATCCTATCTTCCATCCATGACATGACTTGGTTAGTCCTCTAACTCTCTAGCAATTTCTGCTTCGAGATCATCCAGTTCACTATCTCCGTCTCCTAGAGCTCCAAGGTCTAATTCATTAGCTAGATCAATAGCGTCCTCATCATTATTATTACTATTATTCGCTTCCTCGGATGGAACAATGATTTCATAATCTCTTTCAGGAGACATTGGAGCATTTCTTTCTGAAGCAGCAACATCTGTGGTAGAACTAGGAGGAGAAGATGCAGATTCTCTAGAGGAATATTTTTTATTATTTGATTGCTGGGAGGTTGGTGAAGATGACCCCATGGATGCTGAATCGAAGGTTATACTAACTTCATCTTCCTCTTCTGGAGATTCCCCTGCTGAAAGACTTCCTACATTAGAGGGTCTGGATTGCGATGAGTCAGTTGGTGCTGTAACAGGCGCAAAGAAGGGTATAGAAGTGATGAGACTACTAGATTGTTGTACTTTAGCGGAGGAAGATACAGTGGGAACATCCCATATTTCACTATTGGATAGACCAATATTAAAACGAATCATGGCACAATGAAAGAAATAGTTTTTCCAAAAGTAATACTCCTTATCTCCAGTTCCTATATGAATGTATTTCAAATACAAATTTCGAAGTGAGCTGGTATGAAAATGACTTTTCAATAAGATAATCAATAAACAATTTTATGAAATTTAACTTACCTGAAAACTGTGAATGCATCTCTACTAGATTAGGATCCTCCCCGAATAATTTTTGAATAAGACCAACATGAGCATCTAAATCAAATTTACGCAACAAGGCTGGATACTCTTCTAAAGACTGTAAAGCCTTGGCCTCCGCTTCTAAATCATCATTTCCGTAAGGTCCCTTGAAAGTACTTTCATCTACACTTAATGCTAAAACCTCTTCTTGTGCTTCTGCTACCAATATCTCATGTTCTTCACTTCGTGTGTCCCAAGGTAGGAGTGATGCAAGTGCATCCTTGACAGATTCCTTTCGCGCTTCTTCTTCCTCAATTCGAGCCTGCTCTTGTGCGAGTTCAGGACTGCGGAGGGTTAATGATTGAAATAGGCCATTCACATGTTCTGTGGATGGTACAGCGTCCGTTATTTCTTTCTGTATCTGGGCTGTTATGTTATTGAACCAAGAATCCATTTTTACATTTAATTTATTAAGCTTTGCTGCAGTGGAGATGCAAGTTGACAAGGAATGTTTCAATCAGAACACTAGCAGAATATTTGTCGATAGCCAGGTCGGTCACAAAGTCTCACTCGTGATATGAGAATAAGTGATTCTTGAGACAGCTTCTTTGTTAGTTCTTATTGAAGCATTTCTAATTTTTTACTTAGTCACGTTTTGATAATTGGAATAGATCTGACATCATAAAAAATATTTACATAGACCGTTTTCAAATGCGTATGCCATCCTCCATAGACTTTTATATGTTCTCTTGAATCTTGTGGAACGTGGGGAGGTCATTTCAAAATATTAGAGCAGTAGAAACAGAATTTTTGAATCGAATATTAATTACCTACTTTATTACGCAAACATTTGAATTTGATAGTGTATATATATGAATATATGAATTATATTAAGTATTTTATCATCAAGCTACACCTGAATTCAACTTGAGCTAAGATCAATTCATCTATATTGCTTACGATAATAAATGAAAATAAAACTGTGAAATCA
>Ga0115008_10001011_pt1 | contig 22218 bp, 29 predicted proteins | sample FraStrMetagenome_FD_87164 | JGI IMG/M metagenome (GOLD analysis project Ga0115008, IMG submission 87164) | Marine eukaryotic phytoplankton communities from Arctic Ocean - Fram Strait ARC3M Metagenome | ecosystem: Environmental > Aquatic > Marine > Oceanic | place: Fram Strait | collected...
AAAAAAAAAATATTCTGCACAATAACGAGAATCTCAAAAAAGTAATCTCACAAATTAAAAAGACACTTTTTAGCAAGAATAAAACAATCAGCAAATGATTTTTTCCATCAGATAATTTTACATTGATTTGTTTATTGCTCAGTGTGATCTCCACATTTGTTTTCGGATGAATTCGTTGTAAAAGTGTTGCTGAAGACAGCCTATTTCAGCGGCAGAGTACTTGTTGTCATGATCGTCATCAGCCTTTAAAAGTTGGTTTTGCAAATAGAAATTTGACAACTTACAGTAAACAGTATATCCGTAGCTATCGAATAGTCAGTATCGTTGAAAAAATGACCTAAAAGTTTTCTCAGGAGGCTGTTATAATTTCTGCAAACTCACCGACAAGACCCAAAATTTTAAAGATTGCAAACTCATTGAGCTTCTCTTCGTCTTCATGACCCTTGCCAAGTGTGGACACCATCGTCTTCCCGAAAGCAAGGTCCCACATTGCGCCGGCGAGAGCCCATTCGTCCAGTTGAAGCTTTCCATCATTATTTGTATCCCCAATATCCATTCGGTTCAGCTTCATTACCATCGGACGATTTAGAGCTGAACTTTGTTTACAACTTAAAACGAAGACCTTACCTTTAAGAAAATGCTCCTCGCAACTTATTAACTCCTCCATAATCACCATTCCATCGTGATTGTCGTCACAGTAAACAAAACTCTCTGTAAAGAGCAATTCATCGGATAGAATTTTCAATATCTCCGTATTTTCCGCCTGAGAAGCAAAAATAAATGAAAATACTGTTTGATACTAACTGGTTTTGTTCTATAAATTGATATAAGATTCCTCTCCATTTCTAAACCAAACTCTGACATAGAAGTTATCAGCCCAGGCCTGGCAAAAATGAATGAAAATAATAATATAATTAATAGCATCTTTCTCGGTTTCAGTGATTCTGATCAAACGAAATCGAAGTAACTGAGTATAAAAAGGGCGTGAAAATTCTCGGTAGGGCGTCAATTTGGCGGAAACGCGGCCAGACTTATTCGGAAATTATTTCCGCGATAAGGAACCACTTTTAGAAACGGACAAAAATTTCAGTTATTATTTATTTTGATAGAAATACAGGTTTTTCAATAAGTCTCGTGAATCAGCCTTTTGCCTGTTTCTTCTGTTTTTTCAACTCCTTCTTTGAAAGCTTTTTGGTTGTTGTATCTTCAACTAAGAAAAATTGAATAATTATCTAATTACTTTTCAAACCTGTTGTCGTTGATGTAGACGTCCAAGCAGTTGTGTTCAAAACAGAAGTCGTTGTTGTTGGCGGTAATGTTGTTGTTGGCTCCTCAGTGGTTGTTGGAGGCGGAGTCGTTGTTGTCGTAGTCGACGTTGTCGTCGTGGTTGTGGTTGTTGTTATAAATTGTGTTTTTGGAATGGAGAACTTATCCTTTGAAGGTTCAGCGAGAATTCGATTGAGAACATCAGGGTTGTTCTCAACTACAAAACGATGAGCTTTTAGTGGATCTTTAGGTTCTAACCGATTCGTGCAAAGTGGTTCGTGAACTGATGGTGAAGTCGATCAGAGACTTCCTTAAGTCTACGCGATTGCTTGCAGTCGAGCAAGTAGCTGTTGTGAAGACGCACCAAAATTCGATGAAATTTGTCGATTTTGTCTGCGTTACTTTCTGGCAACTTCCGGATGTCGGCATCGATCTCATTTACCTCCGCTCTGGAAGCTTCTTTTCGGCAGCCGTTATTATCCAATGCATCCTGGTATCGGAGGTCCACTCGCGTGGTGGCTCGGTCGAGCTTTGCTTTCTTTTTGTATTCTGGAGCGACATCCCGAAGCCAGTCTCGCATTTGTCCAGTTACCTATCAAATATGATCAATAATTGAATAAAGGAGTGTGAGCTAAACCTTGAGAACTTTTCCGAATGGAGATTTTCCTCTTTCGTCAATACCAAGGCTTTCAAAGGGACTAAAATCGCCAGTGAACCCTTCTTCCAATCTCTCTTGTCTTTTTGGAATAATAATTTTGCGATTTTCTTTATAAATCTTAAATCTATGTATTCCATTCCTATCAAAAGTCACCGCTGGATCATCTTCTTGGGCTAGGCTCAAGTTGGCTAATAGAAAAATTGAAAGTTTCATCGAAGTCTTGTCTTTCAAAAAAGTGATAAACTTCTGTTTGAGGAAGCTGTGGATGGAACACGCTGTTTTATAGTGACATTTCGTGAGTGCCATCTGGCTCAAGTGGCCCTGTCAAAATGTTCGGGAAATTCTGCTGGACAAGGTTAAAGTGTCTGCTGGAGTAGCCTGACATCGTCTTCCGGTAATGTCTGACAAGGGAGATCTTAGAAAGGGTCTGCAAGATCATCAAATTAAAGCACTTTAGATTTTCCATATTTAGAGTTATTCAAAGAAGCTTGAGCGAGTTTTTTGGACATTTAAAATTAAGTGTATTCGACGATAAGATCACAGGAAATTGTAGTTTTCTTGAAAGTAATAAATCATCAAAGGCTTATATCAACATCTGCGATCGATAAAAGAAAATATCGCTTTCCGCGAAATTGCCTGAAAAGAGACAGATTTTTCGTGATAGCTTGATTTCGATCAGGAGCGGTTTCCGCCATCTGCTGGCGCGGTATAAATATTGGCGTCTCTTTTTCTTTCCCATTCAAAACAAATTACACAATCAAATACCAAAATAATGGGAAAAATATCACGAAAATTTATCGAGAAAGCTAAAAAGCTCCTTCCATCACCCAGAGATGGTCACATCATGTTCGAGGACGTGAAAGACGATATTTTTACCAAAAGCCCTGAACCATCTCCAAAGAAACTCTCCGAGAAGTCCTATCAAAATTTGATCTCAGTTCTACAATCTGGAAGTCCTATTTCTGCTTGCACAATTTCTTTTGCATAAAACCAACAAAATAAACTTGACTTTACTGAACGACAGTATTTTTTGAACGGCGGAACCTTTTATTACAACAATAAAGGGAGGATAAATGGCAGTTGTAAGAATTTTCTTGAATTTAAGTAATATGAATGATTCTAAAGGCTCGAAATTTTGATAAATTCGAATGAAATAGGCGTAAATTGTTTCTAATTTGCAGCAACGATTGGTTCTTCAATTTCCTTGACAATAATTTGCTGCGGCTCAGGGTTTGGTGGTGCAACTTCAGCTTCCATTGGTGCTTCATCTGCAGCTTTTTCAGCGTTTGCGTTTTCTTTAGCCACGCTGTTGAGCTTATTTTGACGCTTTTTGAATTTCTTTGAGTTCTCGGACAGCGATCGATGCTTATCCAAAATGTTTTTTATCGCTTCTTGGTCCACGTCACTTCTTTGGCGGATATAATGAATGAAAACACCTCCAGGAAGTCGGCGTTGTGCTCTTGCCGGATCAAATACACCTCCCTAGCGATCGAGTAACAATTTTATCGCATAAAACTGACTCACCTCGAGTTCAGATTTGGTTACTTGTTCCATTATCTCGATTGACTTGTCTTTTCCGAGTTCTTTTATCAGCTCTCTCAGCTGGATACTGAATAAAATTATCTTTTGACGTCTTAGTTTATAATCTTTTACAGTTTGCTCTCCCATAATCTGAAACGCATTTCGTCCGCCATCTCGTCAACAGTCATTTCCATGCTCAAAGTGCGCTTCTTCTTCAGAATTCTTTGCTTTCCGATTGGAAGTCTAGGGCAGTTATTCACATTTAGCTTCTTCGCTTTTTGTGCATTTTGGTTGCAACGATTTCCGGGCTGCTCTTTGCCCTTTCTTCCCATTTGGTAAGGACGAATGCGTTTGTTTCGGAAGTTCCTGGCGCTTTAATTAGTTTTTACTTTTTGATTTTAAATAGAGACGTACTTGCAAACTGATCCTCCTTCGCTTTCAAGAACCTGGAAGGCATCAGTAAGTTGTTCTGTCAGTTCTTGTTCCATAAGAATGTCTCCCCAAAGATTCGCTTTTGGCATCTTTGAATTTTCACTCTGAAATAATAGTTTCGATTGTTTGTGGTATTGGTTCTCGTAAGAAAGTAAATTACAGTCATCAGAATTTACTGTACTAATATCCTCTTAAGCTAAAGCTTTCTAAATATCTTGGCGACTTTCTCAATAAAAAGCGACATTGGCCAATAAGCTCTCGGCGATTCTCCACTGAATGCAGCTCTCAAAAAATGAAAAGGATGACCGCGAGAATATTAAATGCCTGAAAAATGAAAAAATGTGATAAGAAAGTGAAAAAATGAGACTTGAAAGAAGACCTGGTCATCTAGAAGAGCAAAAATATATTTTTTACGTCTGGTAGACTTCAAAACTTCTTTGTTAATTATTATAAAAGAAGAATAATTCTTTTTATGAAATGACTGCATCTAATGTTTCAAATTCTTGAATGTCCTCCAGTCCCAAATGTAGTATGATCTTAAATGAAAATTAAATCAACTAATGCATTCAAGAATGTTCCATACATCGACACAGCGTGAGCACTGGACTTTTTCCTCAAAAGACGACCTGTTTACCCTGCGCGAAAGAGTCAATGAAAACTATCGTTCAAAAATGAGCTCGCGTCTCAAACTTGGTCCTTCTCAATGGCTTGCTCCCGATGAAGAGCTAAAATACATAAAATACTACGAAGGGCGTCTTCAGAGTTTCTGCAATCATTTCAAGGTTCATCGGTTGAATGAGCTTGCTTTTCATAATCCTTATGAAGGTTCCAGTGAAGAATATCTTCTGCCTTCCACCGACAGTCAAAGCTACTTCGATAATCTACTTCAAACGTTTTTACTTGCGGACGTCTGCGATGGAATACAACCCACGTTTTGTCGCGTTTGCATGTCTATGGCTCGCCACTAAAGTTGAAGAATTTAACGTTTCAATTACTGAATTTGTCGAGAACTTACGGCCAAAAGATCAGGAAGAACTCACACTTTTCGAAGATTTAATTCTCTCCCTTGAGTTGCCAATTATCCACGCTTTGAAGGTATAAGCTCGCATTAGTAGCTGAAATCATTTTTTTTTCAAAATCCAAGTATCATCTGACAATCCACAATCCATACAGACCGCTAGAGGGCTTTCTGATCGACTTGCGTACAAGATGCGAGGGCCTTCAAAACAGTGATATTCTTCGGCAGAATGCATACGCTTTTCTTGAAAAAGTTTTTCGCACTGACGTCCCGTTGCTCTATCCACCTTCAGTGATTGCAATTGCAGCTTGTCGACAATCGGCCAGCGAGAACAAACTATCCATTGATCAGTAAGTCACTTTCCAGATTTTTGAACTCAAGAGATATTCAGGTACATTCTTGGAAAGCTCTTTCCCGAGTCCAAAGAATCGCCGGAATTCGAACACTTCAAGAGCTCAATTAAGAAGATCCGGAGCACTGCCAAAAAATCTGACAAAGAAGTTCCGCCGCCTGAAGTCGTTGGTCAACTAAAAGCCAAGTGGGAGCGCTGCCGAAATCCAGGTTCGTTTTTTCTTTCCACTTTCAAGTCCGAATATTGTATATTTATTCATTGTTTTTAAGACTTGACGGACGAAAAACTTGTGCAATATATTGATGACGATGAAGATGCTGCACCAGTTGTTGAAACCATTTCTATGGACGATCTTGTTGACTTTTAAATGCTGCCGATTGAGAGGATTCTTGTTGCATCTAGCCTGCCAAAAAATACCTTTCTATATTTCTTATATTTAAGAAATTTATTTTCAGACTTGAAACTCGAGCATGTAAAAGCGATGCCTGTGGAGTTATACCTGGCGAAACCTGATGAAGGCGTTAAAAAACTAAACGAGCTTGCAAATGAGCGTGTTAAAAGTGGTAAATCTCCTACAGAAATTGCAACATGGGTAGAGAAGCTGTGGGAGGCATCCGAACAATGCAGACTCCAGATGGACGAAGAGAAGGAGTACATTTTCAAGTTTGCTCTCCTAGAGACATTGGTTAAATTCCGTCAATCGGTGGCTTACAAAAATAACAGAAAGACTCACGATGGGAAAGCGTATATGAAACGGCTTGTCCCAGCATTGGAAAGAACTGAATTACTCAAGCAAATTCTTGATAGCAGATACAGCGGATTTCTGGAAGACAAAATCAGATCTGAATCAATAAAAGAAGAAAATGAACGAAAAGGTCGCGAGGCACAAAAAGCGCTTGAAGAAAGGCTTTCTCAAAAAGTTGATGAAATCATCAATAAAAGCCCAACTGGAATTCAACCGAAAGAACTTGTTGAACTTGTAAAGGATCATGGCGAAAAAATTTACGAAGCAGGAGGCATCATGATCTTTGATATTCGCTCGAGAGAAGCTTTCAACCGAAATCGAATCGCTTTTCTCCCAAAATGGCCGCATCATCCGGCTCTTGTTCACGTTCCAATCCAAAATGTGGCTGCTGATCAATGTATCGGCCCTCAGCTCACAAAAGGCTCACTCAAAATTCCAAACAATCCATTCCAATTCGAGCATCGTCATCAATGTAGACTCATCATTCTTCTTTCAGAAAAATCTTCCACTACGGATCTTCTTTTAAAACAAAATCCGATTCTAAATACATTCAAAGGTAGATCAATTTGCTGGCAGAATTTAAAACTTCTTAACAAGCACTAACGGAATTCGACAGTCCAAAGCAAATTGCAAAGGAGCGAATACGCGTGCTTGATGGTGGACTTTACGAATGGCGCTCGCTATATAACTTTATGATGAGCGATCCGACAGAAGAAGTTCCCAAGGCCAACTTTCGCGAATCTGATATTCTACGTAAGTCCTTTCCTTGAATTTCATTTAATAAACGGTAACTACGATCGTAAGGAAAACAACCAAATTGTTTCTTTTGCCTTACTTTAATTGTACAATCATTTGAATCAAACAACGAAAAAAATTCTGAGATTTAAAATTTGTTCTATTACGCTATCGTTCCAATATTTGTTCAAACTTGCCGCTTTAAATTCTACTCCAGGCTCGGCGGACGAGGTCAATTATGACTCGGTAGCAGAGATTCTGGAGCCAAAGCCAAAACCCAAGCCGACACCAAAACCTCAAGTGCAAGTGCAAGAAATAAAACCTGAAAATTTGGAACCAATAATCAAGACAAAATCTCCATCTCCGATCACTCATATTCCGGATGTTCTTGAGAACAACCCAGATCTAAAAGAAAAACTCGATCGTCTGGCGCTTCTCGAAGCTCAAGAAGTTAAACGCAGAAGAACGCCCCTGAGAGAAGCACCAGCTGTGCCTCAGGTGAAAAGCAAAGAGGAGGAAGAGATCGAGAAGCTGCGTGGACAGATTGCTGCGCTAGAAGCTAAGAATCGAGCGCACGAAGTCGGCGATCTCAGGTTTTTTATCAATCATGTTTGGTCTTATGGATCTCTTACCATCGCTATCTAGGAAGAAGAAGGCTAGTAAACCAGCGAGCAAAAAACCTGAAAAGACTGCCAGTGCAAAGAACACACCCCCAGAACGACCGACCGCCCCTAAGCCACTGAAAAACAAAGAACCCGCTCCAGAAAGCACAAAACCAGTCGCGCAACAACAACCAAGAAGAGACTCAACAAAAGAAAAAGTCGCGAAACAAGTAGATTTGACGCTTCCAGATGACATCGAGCGAAAGTACGATCCGAACACGAACAGATTCTACTATCTCAACCACAAGGATAAAACAACAAGCTGGTCTCCTCCGAACGGTAATAGAAAAATTAACTTACGCTTTCTGAGAACTTTCATTAGGGGCTGAAATCGATATGGCTGTCAGACCAGCTAGGAAGAGCATCAAACAAATCAACGATTTTGAGCTTCTTATGCCAGTCCATGGATCAATCGAACGAGGCTATACTGGACTCAAGAATTTGGGCAACACGTGCTACATGAACTCGATAATCCAGTCTCTTGGTAGTCTTGCTCCTCTTGTGGAAAAGTTCCTCACCGATAAGTACAGAGCCGATATCAACAAAAAGAATTTTCTTGGTCACAAAGGACTTGTTGCAGAGCACTTTGCAGTGGTTGCAAAAGGTAAACTCAAAAAGTAATAATTTATTTTAATTTTTAAAGGGCTGTGGCACGGCGGATTCAAAAATTTCCAGCCCAGAATGTTCAAAGAGGCTCTTGCTTCTTGTAATCCAATATTCGGAAACTACAAGCAGCAAGATGCTCAGGAGCTCCTCATATTCCTCCTCGACGGGCTGCATGAAGATCTGAACAAAGTAAAGGATCGACGATACATTGAAGAAAAGGTAAGTTAAAAAATAAAACGAGTTTTAAAGCGTGATTTTCAAGGATGCAGATGGTCGACCGGATCAACTTGTTGCTGATGAATCGTGGGAGAATCATACGAGGCTGAATAAATCTATAATTGTAGATTTATTTCAAGGTTATTAACAATTTACCGAGCGTATTTTGATTCCATTTTTAGGTCAATTCAAGGCAACGATAAAATGCTTATCGTGCAAGTTCACTTCGGTCAAATTCGATGCATTTATGTTTCTATCATTGCCAATTCCAACCAGTGGGAAAGCGACTCTCGAAAGCTGTCTTAATCTGTTCCAGCAGACGGAAAAACTGACTGGCGATGACCGCTGGACATGCCCTAAGGTAACTTATTGGATAAATTGACGGTGCTCCCGCTCCTTCGATGACAAAACAACCGGTTCGAGGTTTATTTTTTTTAGTGCAAGCGAGCAAGAGATGCCGAAAGAACGCTTCGGCTATGGAGAATGCCGACTCTTCTGATCATACATTTGAAGAGATTCAAATCTGATGGAAGATGGAAGTCCAAAGTTTCGGTAATTCACGATTATTATTTTTCTGCAAACATACAATTTTTCAGACAAACATCAGCTATCCAACGACAGGATTCGACCTTAAACCGCAGACTCTCGGCAAAAAGAAACAGCCACCTTACAACTTGATCGCTGTAACTCATCATATTGGTGCATCAACCGATTCCGGGCATTATGTTGCTTCTTGCAGGCGTGCAAAAGGCTGGGTCAAGTAGGCTTTCACGATTGATGCGATTTTAACTATTTTTTAAGAGCTGATGATGCAGAAGTAACAGCAATAAGTGAAAGTAAAGCGATTTCTCCGACCGCGTATATTCTATTTTATTCTTCAAAGCCGTATGATTCTGATCCAAGCGGAGGGGTGCAGTTCTAAGTTCACCAAAATAAAAACGGCCTAACAACCACATTCGACATTTCTGTTTTCTCCTGTTGATTCTTTACACTATTGTCTTTTATTTGAAAGATTAAAGTGCAACTCGTGATTTTATTAAATATAATAAATTTCAAATTCATTCATAAAAAACTTTTTCTTTATTAAATGTACGACGAGAGGCATTCTGATGTTTTTGTTAACGTTCGATTATTTAAGAATAAAGCAAAGAATCGGGCAAATATGAAGGGGTTGAACGCAGCAAAAGAGATACTGAAAGAATTTGAAATTTCAAGCCAGAATGTGATCCAGCCTCTACCTCCGATCGAAAAAAATGTTAAGTCTGACGATATCCACCAATACTGGCCGATCTCTTCCAAAAACAGCATCACTCAAAATAGAGTTCAAAAAAGAACATTTGAGGAAAAGATCCGCGAGGAAATCGACGGAATAGTCAATACAAAAAACAATGATGAGAATCAGACATCTCCAAGGAAACTGGAACCTCTGCCTCCTTTCAATCTCCATATTTCTGAAAATATATCGGTCGGACCTGGTCAAGTACGTTCCTCTCGCAAGTCCTAAATAATGTCTTAAACATAAACCGTCGATATCATAACATATCATTGAAATACTTATCTAGACAGTGCCGGACCCCGCTTTTGCTTACACAAAGAAAGACGCTCTGGCTTCCTACAAAAAAATACACAAGGCTGTAGCTCCCAAATCGTGGACAGTGCCGAGAGAAGAAAAGCAGACTTCATTACTAAAAGAGCTTTGTCCTGAAACTGAGATTCTAAAATTTGGAGAGCATCAGGATCTTCTTTTTGAGGTTAGATACCTTCCAGAAATTTCTTATGATATGATAAAAAGGTCCTAAAACATTACCGTGAATATCTTTCCCATCTGGATTCAAAAATTGGCACACTTGATGATCTGCCCGACCCTGTCCCGTTAACAGTTTCTGTTCGTGAAGAAAAAAGACGTCATGACGAAGCAATTCAAGACGGAAAGAAAAAACAAGAATATATAGCAGCTCCTTTGCCCCCACCACCAAAACCCGAGGAAATTATAAAGATAGAATACATTGACCCAGAATATCATGAACTACCAAAGGCAAGGTCTAAGTTTACTTTTTATTTATAAATATGAAACCAAGGGGTAATAGAAAAAAGAGGTAATTAAAACTTGAAGATATCATTTCAAATATAATTAATCATCGGATTTTTTTTAATTTGTATAGTTTTACTCGCGTCATTATTTATAAAGCTTGCTCCTTGACGCCATCTGTTGCATTTAAAGTAACCAGAGCGTAACAGATCCTTATCAAAGTCTATTGTCGACCTCGGCGTTCAGGTTCAGGACCAAATAGACCGTCTCGCTGACCTTGATTCTGAAACGAGCAAGATCAAACCATGGTATAATAAGCTCGAAAAGACCCTGCTTGAGGAAGAAAAACTCCTTGAAATTAAACTGTCGCAGCTGAGGGAGAAGAATGATCTTTTTGAAAATGAAGAAGACCTCAGAGAACTCAACGATGAATTTCTGAAACAATACTGATTTTTATAATTTTTTTTTAATCGAAATAATATATTTTTATAAAATTTTTTTATCCAAATGATCAACGGGCTAATTGCTTATTTTTAAGATGAATTATTAATCGTAAAACACAAGTACCTTAGTTATACTAAAATGAGGACTGTTCGTATTCATGTCAAGTCTGTGATAAAGGTAAATTATTCGAGTCTGCAATCGATTCTTACTCGATTTGAAGCTTGCTGTTATTTTCGGATGTTTTGGTGGCATCATGTTCGCCATGTGGCCGAAGACTACCGAAGAGTTCATCCGAGAAACTGAGAATTCGTACAAAAATCTCAAGCAACGTGCTTTCGAGATTGCCGCATCTGATGGGAAGCTCCGTCTCGAAGACATTGACCCAAACTCGGCCAATGGATTCCCAAAGCTTACCAAAGACGAGATCGGCAATTACGAGCCTAAAGACTGGAAAGTTCCCGCTGGTCCGGGTGAAGGAGGCGTCGAGCCTCTCAAACTTGACGATTCAACTGAAATGCAAAAGAATCAGAAAGATGGTGATTGTTTTTAATTGAACTTAGATTTTAAAATAAAATAAGCTATCAACGAGTATGGCTTTAATATGGTTGCATCTGATGCCATTTCTCTCGATCGATACCCAGCTGATTTGCGCCACGAAGAATGTAAACATTATCAATATCCGGAAAGTCTTCCAGCCTCATCCGTTATTTTCGTCTTTCACAATGAAGGCTGGTCTACGCTAGTGCGAAGTATCCACTCTGTAATAAATTATACTCCGCCTGAGTTATTGGAAGAGGTTGTTCTTATTGACGATGGCTCGAATAAGGAGCACATAACAGGAGGCCGCCTCGAAGAGCACATAAAGCAGTGGAATGGACTTGTTAAGGTACCGATTTTGATCTAATTTATCCAAGATATTTCTAATTTCTAGCTTTACCGTAACGATCGCCGAGAAGGTCTGATTCGCGCTCGATCAATCGGCGCTAGAAAAGCTGTCGGATCTGTTCTTATCTATCTTGATGCTCACTGTGAAGTCGAGCCCAATTGGATTGTGCCCTTGGTAGAGCCGATGGTTCACGATTATCGCATTTGTACTGTTCCAATGGTCGATGCTATCGACGGCGCTACATATGTTTTTACGCCTCAAGCTGGTGGCGATGAAAATAATTTTGCAAGAGGAGCTTGGGACTGGGACTTGTTGTGGAAACGAATTCCACTTAACGACCGAGAAAGGGTTAGTTTCGTCTCGAAATATATTTTGTGAAAAAGACTTTCTAGGCTCGTCAAGAACATATGACATCACCTTACAGGTCTCCAGCGATGGCTGGTGGTCTTTTCGCCATTTCTCGAAAGTTCTTCTTTGAGCTTGGTCTTTATGACGAAGGTCTTGATATTTGGGGAGGAGAAAACTTTGAGATTTCTTACAAGATTTGGATGTGTCACGGACAAATGCTCTTTGTGCCTTGTTCAAGAGTTGGACATATTTACAGAATGAAGGGTTGGAGAGGAAATGGAACTCCTTCTTATGTCAAAGGTATGCCGTAAAGTTTATTATAAACAATTTTAATAATTTGTTTGTAGGAAATTTTGTCGACAGAAACTACGTGCGTGTCGTTGAAGTTTGGTGGGACGAATACTCAAAATATTTCTACGAGCGAAAGCCAAACGCAAAACATGTCGATCCTGGAGATCTAACGGAGGTGAAAGCTGTGCGAGAGCGACTTCAGTGCAAATCTTTCGACTGGTTCATGAAAGAAATTGGCTATGATCTTCCAAAACACTTCCCTCTTGTTGAACCAAGTAATGCTGCTCGCGGACATATCACAAATGTTGGAACGAACTTATGCGTTGATGGACACCACGCTGGCCAGGGAGATCAGCTTGCATTGTCGGAATGCGCTTCAGTCCGTGAAGGGCAGTGGATGCTGACTTGGCATGAAGATATCAGACCTCTCAGCGGAAGCAGTAAGTAGATTAAGAGTTTTTCTATTCCTTTAATGATAAGATGGGATTTTGGATAAGTTGATGTTTTGGAAGGGAGAGCCGGGTAAGCTTTTTAGCATGCAACTTCTTCATTATAAATTATAATCCTTATTGATTTATGAATTGATCGCCGATGATTTTAGTTTATAATGGAAATGTTTTTCCTTTGAAAGTAGACTTTTTATTTTCAGATGTCGAGAACAAAAAAGCATCCGATGCCCGGAAAGTCTGCTGGGACGGCACTGGAGTTGGCAATCCGATCGGATTCTGGGAGTGTCATACTCAGGGAGGCAACCAGCTCTTCAAATATGTTCCTGATAAGAAACAGTTCATCCATTCGCCTTCAAGAGCATGTGCAACAGCTAATGAGGTTTTACTCCAAAGAAGAAAAAATGAATAATATCTGTGCTTTAGGAACAAAAGAAAGTATACCTAAAAGCTTGTGATGACAGCAACGACAATCAAAAGTGGTGGTGGGACAAACAAGACGATGCCACACTTGCCCGCCAGAATAAAGATATGATGAATCATATCGACCCACCAGAGCTCGATTATCTCTCGTAATAAGCAATATCTCTTGTTTTATTTATAGACTCTAAATCGACTCAAGAACAACTCTAATTAGATAAAATGACCACGAAATACGTCGTGAGCAGCATAAATAGTACACGAGCAACTAAGTGGTGGAACTAGAATCGCTTCAGTATTCTTAATCCCATTTCTCAGGGATTGATCAATAGTTGCCCTGCTTTTATAAAACACTCTTCTCGAAATTCGCAACAAACCACCCTTACCTGAACGCTAATTTTATTAATTGATGATAAAGTTTAATCACTGTTTTATAGTATATATTACCCTTTATGTGTTAATTGCGATTGACAAGCCTAAAATAGATCCAAAGCCTACAAGATTATCTTCTGTATCTAGTCTTTAATTCAAAGTATCACGTTTTCCACGGTGTTTTCTTTTGTTGTGTAGAAATCGCCAAAACTCCTTCAAGCTCCTATATTGTTCTTTCAATAAACATATTCTGTTACGACTCTGCTTAGTCGGTGCAATAAACTTTCAACAAATGGTTCATTGTTCAATTTTCAGTATGACTTGGGAATCACTCAAAAGACTTGCAGTTATAGCACAAAAAACAGCTAAAGTTTCGCTTAATGCTGCGCGATCAGCTGTTGCAGAAACTTACAAGCAAAATAAGATCAGAGCTGAAGCGCAAGAGGCTCGAGAAGTAAGAACAAAATAGATTTTCTTCTTCAGAATTAATTTTCAGAAAGAAGAAGCTGCACAGAAGAGCTTTTTAGATAAAATGGGACCTTCTCGAGAAATGTCGTTGGCTGAGGCGATCGAAGTCCTTGGAATCGAAGATCAATTTAAAACAGATGAGTTCACCGTTGAATTAATTGAAGAGCGCCACGAGAAGATGATAGAGATCAACCAAAAGGGCAAAATCGTCAGTCCGTATTTGGTCGCGAAAATTAATAACGCGAAAGACTCTGCAATCGTCGCCGCACTGATGGAAGCGGAGAAAAATAACGCTTCAGAAGCTGGAGCGCAAAGTCAAAAGCCAGAAGAGAAAGAGGCGATTAATGAAGAGAATAAAACATCTGAAAAGAAATAAATTATTTAATAATTACAGTAACGCAATTGAAACAAGCTAGCAACAAGTTTTCATCGAAAACCGGATCAATAGAGACCAGAGGATTAGGCGGACAGTTCCCAGCGTCAAGTGCGCCGGTGATTATATTTAGAAAGTGCTCGAGTTGATTAAACATTTCCCGTTGTTGATTGTTTGCCAGTATTTAGACGGACTTCGAAAGCAAAAATGCGGTTATATCGAGAATGAGTGCTCTCCGAAAGCGAGCTTACGGACTGCTAGCATTTTTCCTTGCGATTGTTCACAATGTTTTCCTCATCTACCATGTCGACGTTTATGTTTATTCTTACAAGGTTCGTTCAAATTTTGTAAAAAATCTTTATCATGTTAAAAGGTCGACAAAGCTTCATTTTGGCTTGGCGAGATTATTTTCCTTCTTTGGAATTCGATAAACGACCCCTTATTTGGTTATCTATCCGACGTCGATTTAGTATCTGAAAATGCGAAAAAGTGTCATGCAGAAGATCTCGTATTGCGCCGACTAAAATCGATACGCATTTACGGGCCACTTTTATGCATCAGCTTTTTTCTCTTTTGGACTCCGGTTCTTCCCGTTTGGTCTCATTTTGTGGTCGGAATCTGTCTTTATGACTCTTTTCTGACAGTCATGGATTTGAATATGAATTCATTGTTGGCAGATATTTCTTCGTCTATGGAAGAGAGAACCGCTCTGTCGAAAAGTCGTTCTCTAGGAAACATTGTGGCTTCAATTTCCGTCTTTATTTCTTACGCCGTATGGGATCAGTCTTCTCTCCAATATTTCAAGGTGAATAACATGCATCTTCTCGAATAGATGATAATTTTAGATTTTCTGTTTCTGCATCTCCATCATATCCGGTGTTGGGTTTTTTATTACTTCTTCAATACTCATAAGCCAATTCGAGCTAAAATCATCATTATCCGAGATTTCGCCGCGTTCATCAATTCTTGGCTCCATCAAAATGCCTTCGCTAAAGCCAGCTGCTATTGTTGCAGCTCTTTCGTATCTATGTCAGTTGTGTTCAATGAAAAATTTTCTGTATTTTGTAATGATGAGCCTTATCCAAGTCTTTCATTGTCACTTCAATTCAAGTTTTATGCCGCTTTTTGTTGTAAGTACAAGTTTTGTTTAAATTCAGAAGACATTTTGTTTAAATTTTTAGTCATTGCTTCTCAAAGATCATTTCCCATCATATTTTTGTCCTCTTCTGATGGGTTTATCATTTCTCCTCCCTCATCTCAACAATTTCTACTTCCTCCGTTTGTGCCAAAAGCAAGGAACCTACCACGTCATACAAGGTTTGTCATGAATTACCAGCACTCAATCATCAAAAATCAAGGTCTTCTCGTTATAAAATTTCTGTTGGCTTTTGCAGTTTATATTGCTGACGTCAATCTTCTTTGGCTGATTGCAATTTTCATCTTGTCAAATAGAATTTTCACGGAAGGCATCTGCCGCTTATGCGATCTGGTAATTGCTGACCTTATTGACCAAGATTTCGTCGAAAATGAACGAAAGGTCACCGCTTCTGCGTTCTTTTATGGCACCGCTGCTCTTCTGACGAAGCCAGGACAAAGTCTAGCACCGATTATTGGAACTGTTCTACTTACTGTTGCTGCTGGCTCGGAAGATATCAGAGCGCGAACTGAGCAAGAAGCACTGACGCAGGAAGACTTCAAATCATATTGTCTCGTTTTGACGGGAGTACCGATGATTTGTTCAATCGTTCAAATACTTATTTGGGTAGGTGACTTTTAATGAGATCTAAACGTATTTATTTTTCAGAAAAAATTCGACCTCAAAGGAGGAAAACTCCACTACATAAAATCTGTCCGTCAAAAACAAGAACTTCACTCAATTTAAAACCTATTCGCTCGAATGAAAGTTTCCTTCACTGTATTTATCAAAGTTCCATTTTCTGTTAATTGATTACGCAAAAACCTAAAATGCTTTGTATCCTGATTCCTTCTTGATTGCTTGTTAAAATACAATAAATTATATCAAATAAGTTACTTCATAAAAGCTCTTGAAGAATGAGGTAATGAATGCAAATAACTACGCTCGGGCAAAATTCTCGTACGAGCCTCAGAATGCTGACGAGCTCAGTCTCACGAAAGGCGACTATGTTGAGATTTTTAACAACGATGAAGATGAGTGGTGGGAGGCGCGCATTTTGACTTCAAACGACCGAGGTTGGATTCCAAAAGCATATCTGAGACCGTTAAAAGGACAGAAAGAGCTGGACAAAGTTTTGCGTCTCTTACGGAAGAGCCCAAAAGCAAGAAATTCTGGTGCAGAACCTGACGAGCAAGCTCCTCAGAATGACTGGTTCAAAAAAGTTTATATTGAAGTCATAGAGGACTCGAAAAAATACTTGCGTGACGTAGAGGCGATCAGAACTACCTGCGCAAAAGTTCGAGAAGCGCTTGGGGATACAGCATATGCAGTTTCAAAGCTGGAAGCAAGCTCGGACAAACTACGAGGAGTTGAAAATCGAATCGTCGAGCGATTTCAAAACGACATTGATGCTGAATCTCCAAGCGCGGGAAAAATTTTAAACGAGGTTTTTGCATGTGAAAAATGCATGTTCCCAAACAAATTTTAGACGCTTGAAGAATACAAGAATGTTTACGAATCATATCACGTCAATCATCCGACGGCAGTCGATTCTCTACAGCGCGAAGAGCAACATTTGAACAACCTCGATCTAAATGCAATTAGATCCTCTTGGGCAAAGCCTTTACTTAGATTGGAGAATTTTCCGCTTAGATTACGCGATCTTGAAAAATACTACGGAGACGGGAATGAAGATAGAAATCTTCTTGGTATAAGCTCAATCAAGAAAATAAACTCAGCTTATATTTTAGCCCGATCAATCTATCAAATAGAAGAAGTTCTTCTTCAGAAATGTCAAAATATAAGAAAAAATAAAGAACTTGAACTTGCAGTGCTCCAACAGCCGATAAGGAACTGGACAGGCGAACCTATCGATGAGCTTGGCTCTCTCAGACTAATGACTCCTGTAAGCTTGCTCCTCATAATCTTTAAAGGCAGTTAAATGTTTAGTTAATGATTCGCGCAGGTCGCGAAATCAAGGCACATAATGGATACGGCCTCGTCTTTTCCTCAGCAATTGTTCTGATCACAGCGACTGATCGTATGTCTGGATTCGTGCTCGTTGCAAATATTCCAAAAGTTAAGCTTGCAGTGTCGCGAAAAAGTGAGATTTGCGTTGAGGTAATATTTTTGTTTTTCTATCTGGATTATCCTGAATTTAACTCAAGACAACCGGTCAAGCAGGTCATTTCTGGTTCGACTTTGAATCTAAAGAAGATACAGATGAATGGTGGGGAGCGATGGAAGCACTAAATGTTCAAATTTCTAAATCATTGTCAACAAATCAAATTCTTCATACATCAGACCGGTCAAGTTTTTCTGAAGTCAACGGCCATGGCAATAGTAAAAGCCGGGATCGAGTTAATATAGCTGAAAACAACCTGAGCGTTGACAGGAGAGCGCCAAGATCTAAATCAGGAAGTCCATACGCAGTTATGGCGCCTGTCAAACATGTTCCGATAAGAGTATGTTTAAACGATTTCTTTTTTCGATATTTTTTTTTGTTCAGACGTCACGTAATCCGATCGATTATTCTTCATACTATCATAATCATTCGTCCCCGCCGCCGATAAAACTATGCCCTTCTTCATCCACTTTATCAACAACAGGTATGTACATTTTTTATCCTCCTTTTCAAAAACGAAATGCGCTTTTGTTCGCTAATTTTGTAATGCATCATCATAAACTTAATTATCTGTTGCTAGCCTCATCAACATTCTGCGCCCGACCGACTCCTCCTTATCGAACAACATCCCCCAAACCTGCCCGAAGTAAAGACAGAAAGTCAAAGTCATTCAGATCGAGAACGCCGGAACATCATCAAACTAGAGATACTCGTCCAAATGTAATTAATTAATTCGGTCATTGACATTTGCAGCTAGGCAGATTTCTTGTGGAAAAACTAAGCCGAATTTAAGCCACGCGATCACTCAATAGAAGTGATGGGGATTTATGAAGCTTACAACTCGACAAATAGAAGGCGCAAGAACTCGGATCCTTCGTTAATGGCAGGCAGAATAAGTCAAATTCCACTCGCTAATCAGCAATCTTTTCATCGGTCTATGGAAGAGTAAGAAAAAGCTTAAAAACTTAGAATCAATGCATTTTAGCTTGATGGAATTAAAAATTGGGCAGCTTCGTCAAGAATTTGAAGAAAAATTTGACAAGCTAAAAGAGCGGATGGAAAGTGCGGATGAAGATCGGTCGCTTCTGAAAGCTACGATTAGGTAAAAATCATAAGAATCTTAAATTTATAAAAATAATTCAGAGCAACTCGTAATAATTTGCTGGAAGAGCAGGCGACTCGTCGACGGCTTGAAGCAAAGATACAAGAGATGATAAACGATAGAAACACACTCGAGCTTCCTCCAGGAAATGGCTATTTAGGATAGTTTTCTTTACTTATATAGAATCTACCAACAGGACAAAATATATAAATAGCCTTCAAAAGAAAGCATGACATTCAATTCGCACTCCGAAGATCACTAGAATTTCAACTTCCTCACTATCAAAACCACGAGAGTGCATCAAATCAAGTTCATTTGAAAACAGCTATAAATTTGCAAAGTTCAGCTTTATCTTTTTATGTAAATTTTATTCTTGGCAAGCTGGATATTTTGCCATTTTCAACAGACAAATAACAGGTTTTTCTTCTGACTACTCAATTTACTTCACGCGTACTCGCATTCGCGAAATCAAGATGTTAAATTTCTTATTAACAAGCTTAGATTATCATGTTCTATATTATTTAAAAAAAAAACTTATCAATTTTGCATGTGCTTCAATCGCCTTATTTCCATATCACATAAATTCAAGTGAAAAACAAGCTCGAATCTAAAAAATTAAGAGAAGATGAACGATATCGGTAGAGATCCAGCGCGGGAAGAAGCTGACCAAACAAGAGCCAGTTTCACTGCAGATTTTGCTGGAACGATCAAAATATATCAAGTGTTGAACGAACGCTGGCAAGAGAAAACTCCTCCTTTTTTGCTACGAACTGTCCAATACAACCGAATCGGTAGAATGCGCGTTCCAAAAAGAAAGAAGAAGAAAAAGGAGAGCAAGAAAGAAACTCAAATTGCGGGAGTAGCGGAAAAATTGAAGCTAACTGCGCAACCAGTTCGAGCAAGTGATTCGATGCGGATCTCTCTTAATGGAATTCACAACGTCAAAAACATTGACGAAAAGGGCCACAAAAACTTTGTCCCAGTAAAGATCAAGTTCATCGGAAATCCGACTCCTCATAAGCGCAAACCAACAGAAGAACAAGTCTTCAAAACGCTTGAAACTGTTTTGGTTTTAAATCCAAAAAAGGGAGCAATCTCTGAAGGAATACAAATCGATCTATCGGACTTGGAAGTCGCTTCTCGAGTTCTGTTTGAGTGCGAGTTCCCAGCAGCTGAGAACTTATCGCCGAAAAAGAGACAGAAAATTGACGAGGCAGACGCTTTGTCCGGTTTGTGGACTGGACACTGGGTCATTTCTTCTCCCATCAGAGAAGGAGAACATTGTCTTGACTTACTCCCGGAAGTGAAACAAGAAAATATTAAACCGCCAAACAAAAGAGCGTTATCTTGGCAGACATTCGACGGAAATCTTGAGGGACTTCCACCGTTTGGAAACATGGATCAGCTGTCCGGTCCTTTTGTACGTTTTAACCTATCTTGGACGGAAGCGATCAGCCATCTTCGAAGTGATGTCAAGCGTTCTTTCTTGCCTACAGCTTGTACCAACCAAACGCGAGTTCGTTATCAGCTTTACTACATGTCCAAGTCTCGCGTGTGTACCCAGACATACGATCAGCCCTTGTGTCAATTTTGCGAAATAAAACCGGATGCCCACGATGCGTGCCGCTACGGGAAGCCATCTGTGCGCACTCGTGTTTTCAAATCTGTCAAAGATCTGATGTGCCACTTGACCAATTGCCATGATAAATTTCTGTTCAAATCGCCGGAACAAAAAGCAATCGACTCCGGGCTGGAGCTCGACATTGTCCACATTGAAGTGTATCCAAATCCGAAATACGCGAGAAGCTACTTAGGAAATTCGAAGAACGTGCTCGATTCCCACCAAAAGAATATGACGAAGGTCTTAGTCTGGAGCGGAGCGCATGTTGATCCCGATGAGATAACTAAGAAGGAATTTGATCCGCTCAACACAGAATGCTCGCTGCAGACGTTCGGCCACACACGACTCTATTTTCACACTAGTTACAACCTGCCGATAAGAGCATGCGAGTTCGAGTATGATAGCGAGGACGACCAGTCACACGAGTTCAACTGGGTCCGATCGCATATGGTCAAGCAAATCGATGAGTTTACAGATGTTAATGAGGTCTGGTTATTTTTTTATATTTCTTGTTTAACCGATTTTAGGATGAGAAGCTTATTATGAAACTCTGGAATCACCAGTTAATGGTCTCGCGAGTTCTTTCCCAGAATCAGCTGCTCGAAGCTTGTAAAACTATATCTCAAAAGTACGGAAAATTTATATACAAGAAGAATATCCGTCGAAACTGGCTGTTACATCTGCTCAATCTAGTTGATCACTGTCTTTTGAGAGCATCAGAAGTTCCAAAAATCATGGTGATGTTAGGTAAGAATCGAAACTACCAGTATAAAATTATCAAAAAAAAATTTCAGATCAATGCGCAAAAGATGAAGCTCTTCCATGTGAAGAGCCCGATATAACCGGCGAAAAGGAGCATATTTCTAACCTTGAGAAAATCCTTGAAGACGCAAAATCTTACAGTTAGAATGAAGCAATTTAGAGAATAACGAAACCGCGTATCAACTGCACACCCAAAAAAACTTTCACACTGCCTCTGCGCGAAAGAGATGCGACATGCTCTCTTTTTTTTTTAACTAAATAGCCTGACTAACGGGCTAAAATACTGCCCGATATTCTAAAAACTCACATCAAAAATTTTGATTCAAAATGTCAACTTATTTTTGCACTTCCAGATAAACGATGATAGGGCGACATCTGCGGACGTTGAGTTCAAGTGCTGTCCATAAATTTCGAGGGCATGGAAACGCGATGAATTGGTTCGCACCAAACATTACTCCGGAAGCGAAATATCAGAGGTAAATCTCAAAGGACAAATTCTGTCTTTAAAATTAAAGAAACGCCCTTTATAAAGAGCTTGTTTGAATGAGTTGTCTAATTGTTCCCTTTTTATCATTCCATTTGTGACGATCCGCCTTTTAGAAAACAATGGCTACACAGCCTCGAGAAAAAGCAACACAACGACATGGGCGAGTGGTCCAAGAAAAATAACATGATCTATCCACCCCTAGAAGAGGGTGAGCCACCGCGACCACATGAAATATATTGGGGCAGAAGCAGAGTAGCAATTTGCAGAAGAGTAATGGCGAGAACATGGTAAGAATTTTTCACTGTAATCAATTAAAATTGACAGATATTGATTTGAAACGCTTGATTTCTTACTTATCCCATAAATTCTGTCATATTGTTAACTACGCTAACATGGATTTTAATTGCAGTTAATGTGGCTGTTAACCCCTCGTGAGCCGTTTTAAATTGATGCTGGGGGAGAATATGAGATTTTATCTCTCGCATTGTGGTCTCAAATGGTATATTCAGAAAATTGGACTTAATTTTCTTTAAAAATATGCAAAGAGACCTGTTTGATAAAAGTTCGGATCCAAACTTGATTAAATTAAAAAAAAAACTGCATGTAACTGTATCTGTATTTACAGATGATTTCAGTTTAACTGTTAACAATTTGGAACTTCAAGATGCCTTGGACAAGATGTACAATTTGAAGGCGCG
>Ga0115008_10001014_pt1 | contig 22202 bp, 16 predicted proteins | sample FraStrMetagenome_FD_87164 | JGI IMG/M metagenome (GOLD analysis project Ga0115008, IMG submission 87164) | Marine eukaryotic phytoplankton communities from Arctic Ocean - Fram Strait ARC3M Metagenome | ecosystem: Environmental > Aquatic > Marine > Oceanic | place: Fram Strait | collected...
GGATTCAATCGAAATAATGATGCTGTGTATCATTATTTCTCGTTCACCTCTTTTTCCCTCTTACTACCTCTGCCCAGGTTAAATTTTTCGTTGGAACACGTGTTGCTTCGTCAGTAGGCATACATGTTGCTTCGTCAGTTGACGCCTCACATTTTTCTTTGTTTCCAACACTACCCACCTATCAATTGCTTGTCGGGTCAAATACTTTGCAAGCAATGTGGGAAAGTTGAATACCTCTTTGTAGGATGGAAAGTTGTTAACGTCAACAACCAATAATTCTTTCGTTGAACCGATTAATACTCGGAGCTGGTCACAAGGACATCAAAGCTAAACAAATCTAAATCAAATGCAACTCTGAGAGGAGATACAACCGGCGAAACTTCATCTGCTTATAAAAGCGAGTACGTTTGTGATGACGATGAATAGCAGACTTTGTGGCCTTAAACACAGATTCTGAAGCAGCGAAATACTCACTTTTTCCGCTCCAGTCTCAGCCGAACGTGAGATTCACACGAAATCGGAAAGCTTCGGATAAGGTTGTTGAGAATCAAAGCCAACGTAACTTCCAGCTACATCGATTTCTCTCGCCCCTTGGGAGATTTGGGAGATTCGGACAATCGAACAAAAAGACTTCGTCTTAATCGCATCATGGTTGGAGTATTCCTGTAATATGCACGGAAATTGTAACCGTTTCAGGCCTTATCTCCCAAGAACGATTGCTAGCTTGCGATTTAAGTCTGCAACGGCTTAACAAGCGGGTACGTAAAAGGTCCGTTTTCAATAAGATCAGCAAGGTTTGTATTGCTGACAAATACCTTGGCTCCATCATCTTTTCCCCCGCATACAACATAAAGTGGCGCACGAACCAGAACACCTCTCCTCGAAAAAACTCCAACCAAACATCGCGTCAATGTACCTGCAATATCTTCACGACTCATTAGAGTTTTAGTTTTGGCTAGATTATCTATCAAATAATACGTTGGATTGTGGTTCTCTGTGTGACTCGTTCCAACGCACGCTCGATGGATTCAGGTCTCGTTCCAGTTCCTTCATTATTCGTCATCATCAAAATATCTTCTGCCATTTCATGCAGAATAACATCAAAGTTTCCACCATGCTGTTCTTCCAAAGGTACGAATGTAATTGCACCTATTACGACATCTGAATGAATATAAAGGTTGTTGGTTGGATCCAGGCCCATAAGGCGAGGCTGTACGAGAAGAAATAGTTGACGTGTAAGATTCAGCTCCACTGATACTCGTCCTAGACAAACGAGTCACAGCCTGAAAGCCTGCAGATCCATTTCGCTTCGCTGCAAACATACAATCAAATCTCGCGACAGCCGATGCTTTTCATCATAACGATCATTCGTCTTCTCCTCAAGAACCACGCATGAGTAAGATGATCTCGTAAACGTCTCGTTGGTCACCGCACTTACCTCGCCAATGCCCAACATAAAAATTATTTGTCGTCGTTACTATCCCAAACATCTATTTTGTAAAATATCTACTTGCTTCACTTGCTTATATTTAATATGACACTCAACTTAATTCGTCGAAATAGAAAAATAATCGATTTTAGAAAAGGAAAAATTATCAAAAGTTTTTCGATACACGTCCAAGGCAAACTTGTACTTGGAATCATTGTATGAAACATAAATCAAAATGCAAAATCAATGAATTTTTAGTTTTTATTGACACAAACCAAAACCACCTAATAATTAGGTAATGACGTACCACTGTTTTTGCTGTTGGTTTGAGTGCGACTTTCTGGGACAGGTCCGAAAGGAGATGCCGACGTAACAAGAAGTTGTAGAAAGAGATGAGAAAGTGTAATTGATAAATGTGAGGTTAGAACAATTGCAAAACGGGTGTTTACAAACGAGATCGGGATGCCACATGTTACAAGTTACAATCAATAATACGCGTGTTACAATCGAAAATGAGCTAAAAACATTAGACAATCGATAAACTGCGATTTACAACGAAGAAATGTGTTTTATATGAGAAGCAATCGTCAAATGGTAAGTTACAGTCGAGATTTTGCCATTTACAATCGTAATTCTGTGCAATTTTCACGATCGCTTTTTACGATCGAAAAGATGTTTACAATCGTAACAAAAATGTCAGGCTGCTACTCAGGCAGGTGGTGCTGGAAATGCCAGGGAATAAAACTCCGAATATGGGAGTTTATGGTTCAATAACATGGAAAATGATGACGCATATTATATGTTTCTTATTCCGCTTTTAACAACACAATTTTTTTCCTATGTTTTACAAGAACAAGAAGATGGCATTGCAAGTGTTTCAAAAACATGATGCTGACGTTAACAAAGATATTTTTCTTTCCGTAGTACTGGATAACGTTCAAGTTAAGAGACTATTCCCTTTTCCTAACAGTGATTAGACACGAATTCAAAACGTAGGGATGGCGTGGCAAATTATGGCCCATTTATCACATGGCACAATCTACCAGGTTGACAATCTCGACCATAACAGCAATTTAAATATGGCACAAAATAGACTCAAAAGAGATAATACAAAAAAAATTTAGTTGTAGAGAAATTAAAGTGCAGAAGTCACAGCATCACTGATGGCACTAAGATTCTCATTCACCAATGCTCCTTTCGTGTCGAAATAAACGTAAATTACCCTTCCAATAAAACTGAAAACGATCGCCGCCCAAATACTTGTCAAAATTACCTGGCTAGGATCGGTGTTGGCATTTGCGTAATCATATTTTGCTGCTCCCTTTTTTTCAGCGTTCTTTTGGAACAACCAGTCATTTGGGTTAGCCAAGAATGCATCCATATTCCCTTGCGCCTCCTTTCTACCGACACCATCACCAGCTTGATATTTCAACACCATCTGATCGTAAAGTTCAGGATCAGTGACACGCTTGAAAAATGGAACAGGTCCTTGCCTAAACGAATAAAAAACAAATAAATGTGATATTGAGCTTACAATCTTACAGACAGCATCAAATACCCATCAGCGAAAAGGAAAAATCATCCATAATTCAATTATGCCATACCTTAATAAACTTCCCATTGGTCCATAACCCCCTTCGTAATCTTGTTCACCACCAATCCATTTCTGACTGGATTTATCAAATCTTGGAGCCATAAATAGGGCAGAAGTAGTTACATCCATTTTTGAACCAATCGTAACAAATGCCGAACACAAAGAAGGAAGAAGGATCCAATAGAAGGAAAGGCACTGAACCAATCTTGACATGAACATGTTTGCTTAATGAAAGATATTTAATATATTCTAGTTACACCGACTAAATTGTGTTTTGGTGTGTGGTTCAATTTATATCCATTCATAACTGTTGGAGAGAGAAAGAGAGAGAGGACGTAAGCAAGTGAGGGGGGAAAGCAGAGAGAGATGACGAAAAAGAGGAGGAACATACATTTGTAATTAGTTTCGCCATCGTCGCTCATCGCACGAGCTGCCCTACACGTCCTACGTCACCTGCTACCTGCTACCTGCTACCTGCTACGTGCTACCTGCTACCTGCTACCTGCTACGTGCACGCATACGTCCTCCAAAAAATCTTGAAATCGGACCCGATTATTACAAAATTCGTCATGAAATGTAGATACAGATACAGATACAGAGACAGACTCTCTAGACTCTAGATCTAGATTCTACTGAGGATGATAGGAATCCATTCAATGAATCCACTACTACACAATTTGAAAAAGAAAAAGTAATTCACAGACATGACCGCTCAGAACGATAAAAACAACAATCCAATTAACGAATTCATAATGACTACAGATCGTTTGCGTTCGGAACAATGGAAGGATAAGGTGACAGCACTCGACGTTTTGCTCCAACAAGTCATTCATGTTGCTTCAAGTTCCACAACTTCTGCGAACGCTACTGTGAAACCATTGAAATCCCACTCACTGAAAACTTCCAATCGTTCCTGGCATGAGCAACCGAACGAAATTCGACGGCTCGGTCCCCCGTTGCGTAAATGTTTACGTGATCCTCGCAGTCAGTTGATTAAAGAAGTATGTCATCGATTGCAGCTTTTATTCGCACCGTCTTCGGGGGATGATAGTTATGATGATTATTATATACCTCCCAATGCCGTTCGATATTTGTTAAAGACGTCGCTGTTAGATGATTTTCTTCATTTGAATGGACAGACGAATCGTGTGATTCAGCAGGTGGCCACGGATACCATGTTGAAAATTATAGGGAAAGTTATGTTTCGAAGAGAAATGGGTATGGTCATTTTAGAGACATATCACAGCCACCGAAGTAGGGATGTGAGAGCTGCTTGTGTATTGTATGTGACTCATGGAATGAAACTATGGCCGAAAAATTATTGGGCGAGTGCTACAGTTGTGACAAGTGGAGAAATGGATGATTTGGTAAGGAAAGCGTTGGCGGATTCGGCGTCCAATGTGCGTGAGAATGCCAAACTCTTATTTCTGGCATATTACCGAAAGCTTCAGGCATTAGCAATGAATTTGTATGGTAAAATACGAGAGCAGGATATGAGGTTATATAGAAGTTTGACGGAGCTGATTCAGACTGCTGCTGAAAGTGAAAGTGGCGAGAATGAGCTCGGGGCTGGTGACAATAATTTCAATGATGAAAGTGAAACATTTTCCGTTTCATCGCGAGCATCGAGTGCAGTCTTTAGCATTGCTTCATCCACGCGTACACCGAGGTCGTCAAATGTATCCCCTGAACAACGTAGGAGTCCGCGGAGGAAGAGTAAGCTATTACCTCCGAGGACTACCATACCTTTGGCAAAAAATGATGTTAAAAATTCGGCCAATGAAACTGAAGAAAATGAGAAGAAAAAAACGAATGTAGAAACGCCTCATATACAGAGAAACCCTTTTTCATTCATGTCTCCAGAGTCTTGGGATCATGCGAAAATGGCCAGTGGCCCTGACACAACGACCATCGACACTAAGATGAAAGGCAGCGGTATCATGCCGCCGACTCGATCACCGAAGGTGAGCTTGGAAGTTGCTATGGCTGATGAAGTAAAGAGAGCAATCCAGGTGAGATTTTCTAAATCCAACGATGTATTACATTATTCTATATTCGTTAATGAGTTGTGTGTCCAAAGTCGGAAATACGTTCTTCTCAAAAGACGCAAGTTGTGGATAACAGCTATAAAACGCCCCTTAGCGACAAAGAGGAAACTCCTGTGAGCAATTCGTCGTCCGTTAAGTCGTTAAATAATGAATTAGTAATGGATTTGAGTAGAATATTGAGTCCTGCAGTACTTTCGTCAAGGGATCAATTCTATTCGTCACAAGCGAGGCGTCGAGCCTCATCACTTGCATTCAAGCGTAGAGTTTCAACATTGACTTCATCGAAGAAAAATGCTAGTGATCCAAATGAAAGTATAGAAGAAGTACTTATAGAAGATAGTGGCGACGTCAACGAAGCGCCGGCAGGTTCTGCATTGTTGACTGTGGGGGGAGAACTAGTAAATGCTCATAAGAAATACTTACAAGAGCTTGGTAAAATATTCAACGAGCAGCAGAAACTCATTAAAGAATTTGAAAAAAATCTGAATTTCACCAACGGCGATGACCAGATACTTATCACATATTTTCTAAAGATTCAAGAAAATTTGGCAAACCACGAAAGATTGAATAAAGAACTTGATTTAGAATTGTTGAATATAAGTGGAAGTGAATAATTTTTGAAGGCTTTTCATAACTTGAGGTTGCTGTAGAAAGAAATAGGAGGTTTCAAGTGAGTGACTTCAGGAATATTACATTGATCGCACTCCTATTCTGGAAAGCTGATAGTTACTATCAATGCTCTTATTTTCGATATGTGTCGACCATTTATATTCCATTCATCAGCATCTTATTCCAGGCAATTCGTCTGGAGAGTATTATCTTTGTAAAGATTTCAGTTGATCGGTATTGATACGCAAGCTTTTAAATTTCCAATATCCAGAATATTCATACACCATTCGAAATATGTAAACGTATCATCGTATTCACCTCGAACATTGTTTCATTACAGTAATGCTCTTTTTCAACTATATACTTTAATCGTTAATATATAACCTTGTAACATTAAGTGCTAAGATTGAATTAAGAGATCTTACAAACGATGTTTGTGATAATTATAGCAAATAATTAGAGAAATATCTCCTTGACTGCAAGTTGAAAGAGGAACATTGGAACTGTGGACGTCATATCATAATATCTTTTCATAAGGAAGTAGAGCTAAAATTGTAACGACCAGTATTATCACACAACCTCACATTGAGTCGAGAATCTCACAAAATACATATGAGAGTTGATGTTTTAGTGTACTGTTCTAGAGAGAGATAGTGAGACTCATTCATCTCTCAAAACAAAACAAACCAAACCTTACACCAACCATGAAACGGGCAACGGCACATACTTTGCTTACGTTCGTATTACTTGCGACGACATTGACAGCAAAGACTCAAACTCAGACTCGAACGGCAAACGCAAACGTTCACACAAAAGCTAAAACTAAGGCTGATGCGGTTCAACGTCCTAATGTTTTGTATCGATACCTTCTTCGACAGGTAATAGTCATGTAATAATTGTTTATGATTATTTGACATGTCATGATTATTATTTGACATGTTGTTATTATTATTATTATTATTATTGTTAGGGAAAGACCGGTCATAGAGTAGCTGGTGTCATTATGGTCTGGGAAGAGTTTTTAAAGCGATATGTTCCAGATTTGGTTCGATTGTATACGTTGGTGTGGGGAGGTAGACGAAGTGGTAGAGGTTCGTTCTCGTCTTTTCAGGGTGTCGAGAATGAGGATGGGGCTTCGGTTCATGAAAAGTACGTGGCCTTTAGTCGGGTGAAGAAATCTAAAAGAGCGGACAAATTGGCAGATAAAGCTAATGTCAAGCTTTTAGATGAAATTGGTGATGATTTGGATGCTGTCAAATATGCTTATATTTCTCAGAGATTCCAGAGACGACATCGGTTAGGTTTTGCTCATACCGATTCTGAATCGGATGATTTGACGGATGCTTTGGCTAATAAACAAAGTTTTGAAAGGAATGAAAGTGAAGGTAATTCGTCACCGACTTTTGGCATAACAATTGGCGCAAAGTTGACTTCTTCGAATCGAAAACGCCCTAAATCGAAGAAGCTATCACATGAATCTCAAGAACGTACAAATAAGAAGTCGGGGAGTAGAACAACAGGTTTTGCGGACAATATGATGAAAGGAATTTCATCAAAATCAAAGTTTTTTGGTGCGTATCCAGCTGATGCACTACCGATTGAGGTGAGGTATCTATATATTATATAAAATGAGCCAATAACACGAACATATGAAGCAATCTAATACCGCTCTGACTTTTGAACCTTTTTACAAGGAATGTGGGAGTTCTGATGGATTAGCTCGTTTTGCGAGAAAGTATGGATATGGATCTTGGGACGAAGACGACGAAAGGAAGGTCCTTCGAAAAAGAAGAAGCAGGAAACATATTGTATCGATATCGTCGGACGACGTTATAAGCAATACATCGAGTAAGAGGTCAACGAGTCGAAGACGACAAACAGCATTGCTTTCTTCACCAGGAAGAACGAGGTTGCCAATGGAGTCAATAGAGATGTTGAACGAAGAATTCGCTTATTTAGCTGAAGATGATTGAATATCGAAGTCTGCGAAAATCCATCAATTGTTCTTTGCGCTATATGAACATTTATTAAATGAAAGTCATTGATTTTTAATAAATTAATGTCGCTAGGTGAACGGGTTTACTGCTCCTCTTCCAATTGTTAATATGAATTCAGAATATCATATCTTATTTACGAGCTTACATTAAAATGTGTATTAAATAAATAACGAAGATCCAATAGCACGCAAAGATTTAAACTGGTGGTTTCAATTGACAACAAAATATAAGGAATTTTTTAACCGTCGATTCCACGACTTGAGATTTTGCCCCAGAGGAAGTTTAATATTAATATGAAGTAAAGCAATTACCGCTATCCAAAAATAACTTTTCTAGTTACATATAGTTCAATGCATGGCGACTCCTCGGATGGAAGGTCCTCCTCGATCTAGTAATTGCTATAATCCCATTATAGCATTAACACTTTCAAAAAATGCGCTTAGTTCGACAGAAGCATTGCATGAAATCATTAAATCTGATCATGATAGTGGGGACATTGTTATTTCCGAAATTAAACAAGTTGTCAATCATTTACATAGTAGGTGCTCGTTGATAACTTCGTCTCTAGAACAAATGGGAAATCAAGAAAATGCAAGTAGTTCAATTCAAATAATACAGAAAGGTTCATTGTCAAATCGCATCCAATGTACAAGTTGTAATAGTGAAAAAGAAAATTTGCAAATAACAGAGAGGTTAGATAAAGATGACGCATGTTCTGTACAAAGTATAGTCGACGAACGACGGGATGATATCGTAACTACTTGTACTTCACCATTGTCACCACTCTTATCAAAGAAACGATCATGGTCATTTCGACGGAGAATACATCCTGACCCGATTGCGAAAGCAGCAAAAGAAGCATTTCACCTTATCGATGCGAATGGTGATGGCTTCTTACAGAGGGAGGAAGTGTTATTGGCAATGGAAGAAATGAAGAGAAATGATGTAAGTCGAGTAGAAAAGCACATAATTGTTTCACTATTTCACTTTTACGCATGAACTTTTTGAAATAGGTACTTGACTCTGATGTGGATGTTGTAGAGCTGACTTCGTCACTGATGCATGAAGTAGACATAGATGGAGATGGCCAAATTGATATAGATGAGTTTGTCCAAATGATGCGCAAATCATCTTTGTCCTTTTCTACAAACGGTTCTAGCAACAGAGTGTCATTATTAGCGAAAAATATCCTTCTTGCTCATCAAAAAAAACTTGAAAAAAATGTCATTGGGAATGATTTTTGGCTCATCCATCCCATGCATGCAACCCATGCTGTTTGGGATATTCTTGTCTCTCTACTAATTATGATAACGGTTATCACAATGCCGCTAACCATAGCGTGGGAGGAAATGAATGATCGTTTCTTTATCATGAACTCATGCTTTGATGTCCTCTTTCTTCTAGATATTGTGAAAAATTTCAATACTGGCTACATCGATGAAAACGACGCGATCATAATGGATGCAAAAAATGTCCGCAAAAATTATTTGTTTGGGTATTTCGCAACAGATTTATTTAGTAGTATACCACTTGATCTAATCCTAAAAATGTGTGGTTTACAAGCTAGTGGGAGTGTTTCGGGAACAAAGCAAACTTTGAAAATGCTTCGATTATTGCGACTGGCCAAACTCTTTCGGCTTCTTCGCATTAGCCGCTTGTTTCGTTATATCAAAATGTGTCTGTTATTTTTAGAAGAAAGCCTCCACGTGCGAATAAGTGAAGGTATGCTCAAACTCCTTAGGTTGGGAGTTGGCGCATTGTTTCTAGCACATTGGATCGGATGTTTTAACTTTATGCTTGTCCGTATGCACGATTTTCCTGAGGACTCTTGGGTTGTCTATGCTAACCTGCATACTGCATCCCCGCATTCGCAATGGAGTTGGTCATTTTTCAAGGCTCTTGCTCAGATGATCATGATTGGGTTCGAAACTCCACCGTTTACGAATGCGAGTTGTGATATCATCAGCGACTGGTGTGCTATTGAGCATTGGACTACACTAGGTTGTCTTTATCTTGGAGCTGTCTTCTATTCTCTGCTCATTAGCAGTATCAGTAGCATTCTTCAAACAGCTAGCCTTGCAAGTAGGCACTTTGAAGAAACGCTCATCCAACTTGACGACTACATGCGGTCAAAAAAACTCCCTGCTCCACTGAGAGAGAAAGTTAAGGATTATTTTCATCTTCAACATGCTGATGGTAAACTATTCCAAGAAAAAGAGATACTAGAGATGGTAACCCCAGTTCTTCGTAGACAAATCAAGCACTTCAATGGACGGGGAGTATGTGATAGTGTCCCCCTTCTAACTTCCGTGAAGCATAAGCTATTTGCTGACGAATTAGCCTCCTTGATTCAAACTACTATTGCTTTCACTGACGAAATCCTTGTAAAAGAAGGGACTGTCGGCGACGAAATGTACTTTGTCAATAGTGGAGTGTTGGATATTTACCTGGATGATAAAATATCGAGTACAAATAAAACTAATACTTACTGCACGATTGGTGATGGATGTTTTTTCGGAGAAGTTTCTATACTTCTAGGTATTCGTCGCACTGCATCTGTTAAAACTAGAACTCAATGCGTCCTGTACAAGATTGACAAAGAAAGTTTAATGTCGATTTTACCGGAGTTTCCTGAAACCCGTGAAAAACTTCACAGAATAGCTGAAACAAGAAACCGTCGATTAAATCATTTTATGGATCCCGATAGCTTTGTGCTTGCTCCTGGTGATGAAATAGATAGTGAGGATCGTAAGACAGAATTATTTGGACTTGATGCTGCAGAAGCAGTGCATACCAAGGAAGAAAAACTGGAGAAAAAACGGCGTATCGCAGGAATTAAGAAGAGACCTACTCATTACAAAAACGCTCGGAAGTCAAATGGAAACACTTTAGACATGCCTACGTCACCACCAGAACATTTGAGACGAAAAAGTCAGACGAGGCAAATGATTGAACGCTTTCACATTGTTTAAACATACGCGAAATTCTTGATAACTCTAAATGGGAATTTCTCATGTTAACGCCTAAGATGTAAAAGAAAGGTCATCTAAAGATTGAGGGTACAATATGAGACATTGTTGAGAAGCAAACCTAATTGAAATCCAATTTTCTATTTATTAGATCTCTTCTAAAGTTGTCAAAACAAGTTTGTAGGTGCCCGGGTACGCTTATTACGAATGAAACAAATACGTCGATCGTTCTATTATTATTAATATTATAACGTTTATATGAATGTTCAAACTAATAGTTTGCACGACTTTTCGTTTTTTTCTGTAATTAAAGTATCTTTCTACTTCTGTACATTACAATCAAAATCTTCTATCTCGCATTTTATAGTTGTCTGTTTTCTTTCAAAGGCTGATAAACGATTGAAGGATATATCACAAGAATGCCTTCGTTCTCATGAGGATTAATTGCGATTGTTTGATTACGTGAAACATCCCATTCCTCCTTGTAATTACTAAACGCGACCGATCAAAGGTTCGGGTGAATGTTTTCTGTGAGATTCGGATTCATTGAAGATGTTTGTTAACTGCAGCTGCAGCCAACCGAAATTCTACTGAAGTTTGCAACACTTGTACGAGTAATCACAAGAGAAGAAGAATTCAACGCTTTACATTTTTACAAGAGGTTATTCGTTGATAACCAAGCTACTTATATACACATATATACATTGATGTCTACATGTATGTGATATGTGGTACGATATTATACATGTGAATTACCTATGCAGATATCCTCGATGATGCGGTCTTGCGTGACACATTATTGTGTTGATTTTTATGTCATCTTATGCACTGCGCTAACTAGAAGCTCTTGTTGATGCGATCTTGTGTGAAATTTTGAGCTTACATCATCGACATATCCGGTAGGAGGTAGGGTTGGTATGCTAAACGAGATTTAATCAAATCCCAGTTACAAGGTTTTACCGTCGGATCCCATCATAACTACGGAAGTGCTATCAAAGATGCTATTTTAATAATGCATAATTTTGTAGTATTCACAAAATCTCAAACCAACAAAATAGTAATAGCAATTTAAAAATTATATTAATATGCAGTGAACTCTAAACGTGCACATATTGTATTTAGTTTTCCACATTATGAATAAATCATGACTCAAAATGGCCAACGGATCAACAGAAACCTATTTCTTTTCAAGTTTGGGCATAGGAGCTAAGACGATGCCGTCTACACTTCGCGATGCAGCTTGGATCTGGTCTATTTCTCTAAGAAAGCATGATAAGTCCCGCCCGACAGTCCCAAGTTGAGTCGAGCACATGGCAATCTTTTTATCGGGAGATACCAAGAATGATGTTCGAGCAAGAAAGGGCTCCCCGTAGTCAGCTGTCTGTTCCTCGTCCAACACGCCAATATCAACGGACGCATCGTAAAACTCAACATCATCGCAAAATATAGGGAAATAAATTGGCTCTGCCACATCACTCTGTTCTTTGGCCTCCTCCATCCATTCCCGATTCACGCTGCATGGATTAACTGTAAAACATACGAGTTGAACATTCCGCCGTTCAAATTCTATCAAAATTAAAAAATCGTTGAGCTGACGCCAAAGAAAACAGACCCCAAAACCAAAACTCCCACACTTACCATCCTTCAAACACGCCAACGCAACAAGTTCCGAAATACTTATCCGAGACAAATCCAACGAGGGCAGTACCAATACCAAACCCCATTTATCTCCTTGACACTTATAAAAATCCATATCCCGATCCTCCACAAGTTCACAACTACTACCCTCCCCCGCCGGCCTCAAAAACATCCCAGCAAAGTTCGGCATCTTATCACCCACCGTGGGACTCTTCCACGGTGGACAACTCACAACGATACTCTGTCGATCGACACTCTTCCGTTTTCGCATCGGAGGCTCATCGACCTCATCCGGAGGCGGCGGAGAAACTACACCTGCGTAAGATGACGCCGAGTATCTCCCATGATGAATGAACGAGTCCCCAGTCAGATCCGTTTCAATGCTCGAAGACGTTGCTTGAGTCACATTATTGTCGGTTGTGCTGCTAATGGATTTTTGTAACGATTTCGATTTGGATCTAGTAGAACCTGCCGAGTTTCTTATTTTCGAGAAGAAGCTGCTCTTCATGATGGATTATTGTTCTTTTGTTTTGTGTAGAGTGAGTGTACAGAGAAAAACGTAAAATGGGCAGAATTAAAGGTGATTCTCGTGTGTAAAATATGACGTGTGGCAGATAGGAAAATAGGGGTGGATGGTTTGCATAAAGTTTCGAAATCTGAGTGTATTTGTTTCCGTGCAAAACAACCTGTGCAGTTTTTATTACGGGAGAAGGTAGAAGAAACAAAATTTAGTAGAGAAGAAGAGCTGCTCAGGCTAATTATATGAGCTTTTTTAAATTAGTTCCATGTATTTGATACTTGATGATGCAATTGTATGCAGTTTTGGTCTCTAATGCTCGTGCATTGTACAAAGTATATATATAGAAGGTCGCCAAGATTGAAAATGCGAAATGTAAAGAAGGTTCAAGAGGAGAAGGAGATGATACTTTTCTGAGTTCTGTTACATTCGCGCTTCTGTTCGTAAGAAAAGTATTGATGTATATCCGAGCTTCGGATACCGATTATTTTTTTCAACATCATGATTCAAAGCGATCGCTTCACTGTTCCAGGCAAATAGCTAGGCAAATGGCTAATGCGAACGGTAAATTAGACACGCTTCGTAAATGGAGAAAAGCTGCGCAGACCTTCTTCTCCTTGAGAATAGAACATATATTTCATCTCGAGCTGGAGAGAGAACTATGGATCGTGTGTAGGTAAGCAAGCAATGTGTGTAAGAAATCCATTTATCCGGAATGCCAAAGAGTACTACATCTATTAATTAATGCATGCATTTCATCTCGAGCTGGAGAGAGAACTATGGATCGTGTGTAGGTAAGCAAGCAATGTGTGTAAGAAATCCATTTATCCGGAATGCCAAAGAGTACTACATCTATTAATTAATGCATGCATTTGTTTGAGTGACTCTAATCAGAGGACATTGAAAAGCTTAGTTGGTAGTTGGTAGTCGAGCTACGAATAAATCTCTTTGGTAACTGGAGAGTGTAACACTTATTGAAATCTGTGACTACCGGTAGTCGAGGATGTGATAATAATGCATATAGGATTTTATCTTACATTCACTCTAGCATGCCACACCAATTTTGCCAACAATACAAGCAATATCGGTGTAATGACAAATCGATGACCTCCTCCATGGAAGCTAATAGAGTTCAACTAAAATTGATAAACGTATTTTATGATTGTTAAAAGCTGGTAGTGTCGTTACCACAAAAATTCTTTTTTCAAGAAAAGGCGATCAAATAATGTCACTTTTATTCAAGAGGGAACAGGTTGGACCTACCCGACTCCCCTCTTGTTAGATAACCATATGTTTTTCGTAGTGAGAAGTTTCGTTTTAGCGATCTCGTCGAGATTAAAGAAACCCGTATACTCGCAAGGTTTGACACGATTTTGAGACTGAGAGATATTTCTGAAAGGATAACATTATTGGATTCAGTAAGGATCAGTTAGAAAACGAAAAATCTGGCACCACTTAAGTTGGTTGAGAAGTCAGCACCTGCAATGATTCATGATTCAATCCTTCAAGAGCATCTATCCCCGTACCCTGTCGCCATATGTCGAGCATGACAATTTCCTTTTAATTACATGCAACTCTATCTTTGTTCTTTTAATCTTCCCACAGAATCTCGTAGCCATTATCAATGAATATGTGAAACAGTGAAACGAAATTAAGACCAAGGCGCTCCCGCATAATTGCAAGGTCTGACTTCAGGGGTACTTGTATTTGTGCCCTTTGGGTGCGCTTTTTTCAACTGCATTTACTTTTTGTGAACATCTTCTATACAAGTATACTCATAACGTTGAGGTACTGTCATCGGAACCGTGTAAAAAAATGAACTCGTATTCGTATTCTTATTTTTATCCTTTTTTGGTGCATGTGTATCATACACATGTCACTCCATACACAGTGTATGGAGTATGGAGGAGTATGGAGTGACACGACATGTGACATATTATTATGATGTGTACAGTGTATTATGTGTATGTAAAATATGACACCTAGTTCACAAAAAGATGACGTAACGTACTCGTACAGCGAACTACACCGGCACCCACGCATAGAAACTCGTGCTCTGTCTGTCCACCATCTCATCTCCATTCCTTCTCTTCTGTGTGTTCATGATATATAAATAATAACACAAATAAATGCCAAAACGCTTTACCCGGCAACAACTGAAAGAATGAAAGAAAGGGATATGACAATAATCAAGCATGAAATAAATGAATAGCGAGAGAGTATTTTACATAGTTTACAAACCCATTCCTCTATAATAACAAAAAAAAAACCATGGTTCCACCAAACACAAAAGCTACATTACGACTCACGTTCGTTTTAGCAGCAGTACCGTCGTTGGCATTTGAGGGTACACGCATTCCTAACCACATGCTCTGCACTCCTGCTGCTGGTGGTGGTGGTGTGAATTTAAATTATCGCAATCATCATCATCACCATCGATGCTTTCTTCGTCGTAATTATTATCATCGTCAGGAGGAGGAGGAATCATGGATTCGAAAACGTAAGAATGTTCGTTGGACATCGAGTCATCTTTATGCGGAGAGGTTTACGGATGAAGAGCAGCAGCAACAACAACAACAACAACAGCAGCCATTGAGGGAGGTTCCAAATGGGATTATTTCTGCAACTGCATGTGCGGAAAAGTCTCACTTGTCATCCGATGTTCTTCCTACCAACGTGAAAACGGAAGATGAAGATCAGGACGACGACGACGAAGAAGAAGAAGAATCTACAACGAAAGGACTTAGTTTGGAATATAATATACAATCTTCCTTTAACTTACCGTACAGTAAAGAAATTCGAGCATTTTTATCGCAGCCGTTGGTTGAGTTAAATTTTTGTATACTCGTTTTGGTGTCTTCCTTCTTGGTAGCTTTAGGGACGCTACCAACTGGAACCCTCTCCGAAGTTGGGTTTGATTTGATTGATGCAGCTGAGAATGTTGTTGTTGCAATTTTTACGTTAGAATTTTTCGCAAGGTGGTATTCGTTTGGTCAATTTACTGGTCGATATTTAAAGAAACCCTTGGCCATCATCGATGTATTTGTGGTGGTTCTTCCTTTTACATTGCGCATGTTTCCTACAATCTCGATTATGCTTCCACCAATCTTGAGTTCAAATAGTGGGCTGATTACTTTAACTTTATTACGTGTCTTGAGGCTACAGAGGATTTTGAAAGATATGGATACATTTAGTCAAATTCAAGTTGCAATAGGTCTTGAAAAGAGAGATGTGCGGCCTTACCAACTTGAGATTGCGAAAGTTGTCGTGACAATATTCACTCTGCTATCAGTGTCAAGTGGACTTATTTATACTTTCGAGCACAATGTAAATCCAGCAATTCCGGATTACTTCACAGCCCTTTATTTTGGCCTGACCACTTTAACAACTGTCGGTTTTGGAGATATTGCACCAGGTAAGGTCATTGAGGTCATTATCAATTTGCTAATTGTCATAAAATTGTATTCATCGCTCACGAACATCTCTTTGCAGTTACGTTTGCTGGCCGTATAGTAGTTTGTGGATCAATTTTATTCGGAGTCACTGTCATTCCATACCAGGCTGCTGCCCTAGTCGAAGCACTTCTTTCATTACAAACTGAAAAAGCGAATATGGAACCAGAATCAATTCTCATCGATTACGATGATAGTGACCAAGTTTATGCTGTCAACCAAGACAAGCAAATTTCATCATCGAGTACATCATTAGGCCAACCTCAAACAACAAGCATAAGCTCAACAAAGTGTGGGGTGTGTGGGAACGCATCTAATCGCCATGATGCATCGTTTTGCTGGTCTTGCGGAGCACCATTGAAACCTTGATGAAGGTAGTTCGAGCTTCAGACGATATTACTAAAGAACTTAGGGATATATTTAGGGTATGATAAAAGGTTGAAATAAAACATCATCAACAACGAGGAACGGGTTTGACGTTTTTATTTTGGAAAGTGGAGGCTGTTTGTCTGCAATTTGTAGATCTGGCGAAATATCATTCTCAATGGACGCTCCTAGATTGGTAAGGATAATTATTGCAGATACGACATTGGTAAATGAGATATCCTGAAAAATGTACGCCAATGTGATAATTACTTACCCTATAGCTGCATTTGTATCGAAATTACTACTTTCAGTCTAGTTTTTTGCTTTACCTGCAAAGACTGATCTTTTGTACAGGTTGTCTTCATTTCATAATAATAAATTAAGTTGATTTTAAATTTTTAAGAAAATATAGAGGTTCAAGGTCGAGATAAGTGCGTGAACTAACGTTGTATTGGGTTGTGTAAATTTGGAATACAGCGGCAGTGGTGGTGGCGTATCGTGCTGGTCCTCACAAAATATTAAATTATAGTATTGATTATTCTTGGTTCCTGATGCGTATCTAGAATAATTTTTTGCATCATGAACTTCCATCAACTGCTCATATAATTTTAACGTAAAAGGATAATTTACATAGTCAACAATTATTTCATAGATTTTGCAACGAAATAAGTTTTACTTAAAATAAATATACATTTAGCTATCAACATTTTCTTGGGTGTGTGTTTTTTAGCAATGGTGCGTTTTTCTTTGATAACTATTCAAACCCACTCTCCATCCTCAGAACGCAAATCCATTGGTTTGAAACAGTCAATCGGTAGTGATCTTGAAAAAAGCATATGCGAAAATTCGCCGGGCTGTTGGGAACAATAGATTACTCCACAAATTGACTTTTCGAGTTTGTGTTCGCGGGTTGTAAAACCGCATATATTTAACCACCGTAGCGCAGATTGAAGGCCCTTATGGAAACCATACACAACCTTCTTAACGTTCTTTTTATCTAGATTTTTGAGATAGAGAGGTGCGTCCTCGTTGTTTGGAGGAGCATCGACGTAGGCAACATTGACCATTACTCCTTCATCCTCATTATCAAAATTACGAAGATCAAGCCACGCAAATTCTTTGCGTTCACCAGGGCGATATTCACTGAACTTATTGAGATCGCTAAATGTTGTAGTTCGCTCTATTATTTGATCTTGTAATTCTTCAGAAGCACGAGACTGTGGCCTCGAAAAATAGCAACGAATCATTGTTCGTTCCTCAAAAGTAAACATTTCGGGACCCATACACGGATGAAATCCCATTGCATACAACCAAGTCAAACCAAGACTAGTCCCAAAAGGCCCGTGAACAGTTTTACCATCGTTCGTAGCTACGCTCTTTGCCGTCATCTTATCCTTTTGAAGCAAATGCCCATACTCAAATAAAGCGTTATCCTCTCCATCCGATAAATTTCCCGTCGTTCCCGACGTACATCGTAAGTAATACATCATTCCCCGACACAAAGCCTCACGCATGGTACCACCAAACTCCTCAAAAAACTTGTTTTTAACATCCTCATCCGACAAACTTGACGTACTTGCATACTTTGACCGATACACCTTGCATCGTAGCGCCGACAACAGAACATCACATCCAAAATACTCTGCTGCAACCACCACACTTTCATTCAAATCATCTGCCCGGATGAACCCCTCACGCATATAACGCAACAAGACTTCAAACGTCTCCGGACACTGATCTATAAAAATCGTATCCGATTCGAACGACGATCCCGTACCGTTGCGTTGATTCCAGGAATTAGAAAATCGAGCTTGAAAATACGTCGAACTCGAACGTAACGTAAGTTTACTCGTGACAAACACTTTTCCACCAACGTTTAACGAAACACAATTCTCTGGACAAGCTACTTGTGATTGTGATTGAGAACCACGCATCTCCGGTCGGATGCGTTTGAGCTGATGTTTGTTAGGGTTATTAGGATTGTTTGTGGGTGAGTCCTGGTGGAATCCGTCCACATCCATCATATTCTTGTTGTTTGTTGTTGCCGTTATGGTCATCGCATAAAAAATACAGAAACATCTCCGATTGCATGTATTAAATAAATACCACTATTCGCACTTTTACGGGACAGACGCATATCTACATTCGACATAGACTCTAGATCTACTACGAGATTACGATAAGAAACCGGTATTCAGGTATATTCTTTTGGAGAGAACACAGATTTCTGTCACACAAAATAGTTGAAACAGTAGAAATGTGTGTCAACATTCGGAATACAATGTACATGTACACATCTTCAACGCCCCTCCGCCTCCACTCTAAGTTGGTACAAAGATACCCGGTATGGAACAAATAATCAGGCATCGAGCCATAATTTATTCCTAACTCTCTCGCAGAGGGGTAAAAGGTGATATCTTACACAGGGTCTATTAATACACCATATTGAAATTGGTTTGAACATCATGTTTAGCTAAATCTGAATCTTTTTATCGCGCGATGTATCGTATTTTTCAATGTTATTACCGACCAAGTAGAGTATATAAACCTCGCGATTGAATTGGATTGCAAATGACATGTTTCTAGACGACGAAAATAGTAAAGTAAATAATTTCTAAACAAAAGATAACGAAAACATTGTTAATTAACAAAATGGCTTATTATGGATCGAATCCTGTTATCCTCCTCATCTCTAACGAAATTAGGCGCAAATCATAACAATCGCTGCATACAACTTCCAATGATCTTTAGTGTGAAACCCAGTCAGGAAAAATCCTCTATCCAGTTTTACTTGCATTCCTGGAGACTGGAGACGAGTGATCGACCTACAATCTACACCTACACATAGGTTATTTAAATCATATTGTCATCTTATGTATATCACAGAATTTTAATAAGCAAATGACAACAAACATCTACGAGCAAAGGCCAAAGTAATAAAATTTCATATATTAGCTTACTTGAACCCTGCATCTTCCTTCATTGCGCACTGCAGTGCTCAACGCTCAACACACTCATTATTGATTGCCCCCCCTGACTAAAACACACTCATTCGATTTTTCATACACTCCGCCCTCAGCTCAGCCATCAACTACCGGTATACATACATATATATATATGCATTATTTTATATTGAATCTGCATCCTGAATCTGCATCCTGTCGCTGACATTATACCAACCACAATTTACACAGCATCCGCATCGACACAAATCCAGCTTGTGCTATATATTATAAAGAAAGTTTTGACATAAATTTTAAGTTTTGAGGCAGGCATTATAAAATATTAATTTTTTGAGAGTAAGGTGGTGCACTGTGAAACCCAATTCAAATTATTTTTCCATTGAAACAAATTCAAAATTTGATTCACATATTTAAAAATAAAGACAACTGTTTCCAAATGGCGAGTCACAGTGTACGAGAACAACGTAACAATCAAAATCGGTACAGCATCGCTACGAATCGTCATTACATGCTTTATGAAAATGGAGAGTATGATGAGGATGAGGATGTGGATGAATGTATTTGCCACTTTCCCCTGTTGGACTTTTTCAGATCTAGGAATAAATCTCGAAGACCGTCTAAGGCCAGTTTGTTTGGCAGTCCAATTCCTGATACGCCGGATTTTTCAAATAGGAAATATCGTAGAAATTTTTTGGAGAGTATGGAGCAGGAGAGAGGGAGTGTTGGGGTTATGGGGGTTTCTCAGGGCGGTATTTCTCCGAGTACTCCGCCCACTGGTGTTTGGAGTGGTCGTGGAGTAGAAAGGGATTTGCATTCAAAATATAAGCTTTTGAACGTGTTGGGTGTGGGTAGTACAAGTACATGTCATCGTTGTCTTGAACGTGCGACTGACAATCATTTTGCTTGTAAGATTATTGATAAGAGGCACATGGAAATGAGATTTGCTGGCATGCTTGAGCAATTTCACGTTGAGATTGAGGCACTGAGATCTTTGCAACATCCTAATATTATTCACTTGAATGATGTATACATTACTCAAAACAAAATATACATCGTAATGGAGTTGATGGATGGTGGTGAATTGTTTGATTACGTGGTGAAGCGTGGTACGTTGACGGAGTTGGAAGCATCAAACTTGATGAGGCAGATTACGTCAGCAATTGAGTACATGCATTCACAGGGAATCGTCCATCGTGATTTGAAACCAGAAAATTTATTGCTCAAAACCAAGGCGAAGCCAGGAATTATACCCACAGTCAAAATTATTGATTTTGGTTTGAGTAAGAATATGCAAGATACAAACGGAGCATTTCAACAGACAACACGGAGTTTTCTTGGAACGAGAGGTTATCTTGCTCCTGAAATGTTGCAAAGGAGGGCTTATGATAAGAGTGTTGATTCTTGGGCTCTTGGTGTAATTGCCTTTGTTCTTTTATGTGGTTGTCTTCCCTTTGACGATGATTCTGGATCGTTGCCAACTGATACTGCTATTCGTGAAAGGTTTTCGTTGCGCTTTCCACGATGGGCTTCAAACTTGAGCGCAGACGCCAAAGATTTGCTCAAACACTTATTGGATATTAATCCGGCCACCCGTTTCACTGCAACCCAGGCACTAAACCACAGGTGGATTCAAACACCAAACACAGAACATTTGCGTTCATCGATTTTACAATCTCCTCGTCATATCAAACTTGCATCTTCGGCACCAGGTATTACTTCACATATGGGAACTCCAGCAAAAGTTGAAGCAAATCAAATCAATTCGAACGATCTTGCAAAGATTCGAGGTAAAGCTAATCAAATCACTGGGATAGATGATCGTGATCATATGCATCTCACACGAGAGGCTAGTATATGACACCTTCCGCATGTAAAGCTATTGATCGAAAGCAGTACGCTTAAAATCTTAAAATAATATTTTTACTAGCTTGCGCTCTACTCTCTTTATACTTGTCAAACTTTCCAGGGCCAGTCCGCTTTCATCATATCACTCAAACCTATCAGGCAGGTATAGAAAAGCAGGAATGGGATCCATGTTGCTGAGTTGTATTTTCACATTCAAGACAATATTTACCATCCATTTGTTTATCCGAAATCAAAATTAATCAAGGTGTTTCAGAGGGAGAGCTTGGATTATCTTCGTATGAAAGACATATTCAATAGTGTCCAATGTTTGGTGAAGAGCCAACATTTTACGTGAAATATGAATGCATCTACGTAAAGCCGATCGTATCACTTTTTGCCTGGAGGGTCATGCAAGTATCGATAATGTGGCTAAGTAATTGATATTGATTGTAACTCTGTTCTCATCTTCAAATATCCTTTGATGGTTCGAACTTGCGACTATCCAAGATGAGTGGTATCTTTCATGCTCGTCACAAATAACAAACAACAATCATGAGAAAGGGAGGAAAAGTAGACTCAATATTCCAAACCCCGTGAAAGGTTTTCAAGGAGGTTTTATTGTGGGACGTGTGATTTTGCAACCCATCCTGAATTACCATCACAACAACGGAAGAGTCTGGCAATAATAAAGCGGTGCGCAAAAGGAGGTTTTAAGGTAGATGTTTAGATTGCAATGAAAGAGTTTGTGAGAGATGTTGGCCCATCTACTAACACA
>Ga0115008_10001015_pt1 | contig 22194 bp, 21 predicted proteins | sample FraStrMetagenome_FD_87164 | JGI IMG/M metagenome (GOLD analysis project Ga0115008, IMG submission 87164) | Marine eukaryotic phytoplankton communities from Arctic Ocean - Fram Strait ARC3M Metagenome | ecosystem: Environmental > Aquatic > Marine > Oceanic | place: Fram Strait | collected...
CGGCAAAACGTATACTAGGTAAAACAGCCAACCTCGAATTTCGTCTAGAAGCCAGCATGGATGCTGCTAGTTATAATCGTGAGCAATTCGACTACGAAGATCGATCGGTGCAATTAGAGCGCGATATTATTGTGACCGGTGAAAGTGTTTCTGGAGCACGCTCGGCCTTCGATGAGAATTCTCAGCCACAAGTAAGCATTGATCTCGATGCCGATGGCGGCAAGATGATGCACCGCATAACTCGTCATGCTGTTAAGCGGAAAATGGGCGTCTTATTTATTGAGCGAAAAACACGTAAAGTCGGTAATGCGATTAACGAAAATGGTGATTTAGAACCCGTTTATGAGCGTTATGACCAACGCCGTGTTATTAACCTTGCAACCATTCAGTCTCCTCTAGGTGCTAGCTTTAGAATTACAGGCCTCGATAGTGCAGCTGAAGCTTCTGAACTTGCGTTGTTATTACGCGCGGGTGCATTAGCCGCACCAATGGAATTTGTAGAAGAGCGAACTATTGGGCCGTCTTTAGGCGCTGAGAATATTGCCTTAGGCATCAAGTCAGTGGTTATCGGCTTATCTTTTGTTGTTGTCTTTATGATTGTGTTTTATAAGGTCTTTGGTATTGCTGCCAACCTTGCACTATCAATGAACCTGCTTTTAATTATTGCCGTTATGTCAATGTTGTCAGCAACATTAACGTTGCCAGGCATTGCTGGTATCGTATTAACTGTTGGTATGGCCGTTGATGCTAACGTATTAATATTTTCTCGAATACGAGAGGAGATTAAGAGCGGGCTCTCGCCACAAATGGCCATTAACACCGGTTTTGACCGTGCTTTTCTCACCATTTTAGACGCCAACGTAACGACTTTAATTGCCGCTGTTATTCTTTATGCCGTAGGTACAGGGCCAATTAAAGGATTCGCGATCACGTTGTCAATTGGTATTTTAACTTCAATGTTCACTGCCATTATGGGTACTCGAGCACTCGTTAATTTATTCTATGGTGGCCGCAACGTTAAAAAGTTGATGATCTAAATCGAATTTGAAAGAGAGCTCTTAATTGCTGAGTTAATTAAGTCTCTTATTTTAATAATTTTAAAATAGCCTGCGGGCTAAAAGTTGACTGAAAGGCGACAATGAAATGGCGTTAGATAACACATTAAATTTTATGGGCTACCGAAAAATAGCTCAAATAGCTTCTGCGATATTACTGGTTATTTCAATTGCATCGCTGTCTACCAACGGTCTTAAGTTGGGACTAGATTTTACTGGTGGCACATTGGTTGAAGTCGCTTACGATCAAACCGCTGACCTTGGCAGTATTCGTTCTGCATTAGAAACAGCAGGCTACAACAATGCTCTCGTCATTAACTTTGGATCTGATCAAGATGTATTGGTTCGCTTACCGCAAAGTAATAATAGTCAGCTGGGGGATGAACTTCTAACGGTCTTAAAAAAAGGTCATGAAGGTGATATTGACTTACATCGCATTGAATATGTTGGTCCTCAAGTAGGTGAAGAGCTTCGTGAACAGGGTGGCTTAGGGTTATTAGCCGCGTTACTCAGTGTTATGGTTTATGTTACGTTTCGCTTTCAGTTTAAATTCTCTATTGGTGCTGTAGTTGCACTAGCGCATGATGTCATTATTGTTTTAGGCTTCTTTTCATTGCTTCGGTTAGATTTTGATTTAACCGTTTTAGCCGCAATACTCGCTGTTATTGGTTACTCTTTAAATGACACGATCGTTGTATCTGATCGCATACGTGAAAACTTTCGTATCGTTAGAAAAGGTCAGCCAGAAGATATTATTAATCGCTCACTTACCCAAACCCTTGGCCGTACATTAATGACTTCTATAACGACGTTATTAGTACTGACTTCGTTGTTTGTTTTTGGTGGTGAAATTATTCATGGCTTTGCCACTGCGCTTATTGTTGGTGTATTCATTGGTACCTACTCATCAATTTTTGTAGCGGCTAATATGTTACTCGCACTAAAGCTTAGTAAAGAAGATCTTGCCATTCCAGTAATCGAAGGTGCTGATCATGTTGATGGTATGCCATAAGGTTTTACCAAATTTTTCGTGCTAGACCTCAGTATTTTGACTATGCTTAGTATTCTTTGTGGATAACTAGAACCTTCTTGAGTTAACTATCATTCAAGAAGGTAGAGGCTACGTCATATGAACACTCCTCAGTCTGATCGTGTCAGCGCATCGGTTAGCCCCGATACCAGCATGCAAATCCTTTCTCGTCGTGAAATAGAGCAGCTCTATGACGCAAGCCAAACACATCTCTATTCTATGTTTCGTCAGTGTGCCTTAGCGGTACTCAATAGCGGAAGCAGTGAAGACGATACCAATAAAGTTCTTGATCAGTATAAAACCTTCGACATTCAAATTATTCAACGTGAACGCGGCATTAAGCTTGAGCTGACTGATGCGCCTGGCCATGCCTTTGTTGATGGAGAAATGATTAAAGGCATTAAGGAGCATTTATTTTCGGTGCTACGAGATATTGTTTTTATTCATAGCGAGCTCTACACCAATAATACCTTTGATCTTAGTACATCACGCGGTACAACTGATGCGGTGTTTAATATATTGCGTCACGCCAATGCATTACATGCAAATAAGGACCCAGATCTAATTGTCTGCTGGGGCGGCCACTCCATTGGGCGTACAGAATATGAATATACGAAATTGGTTGGCTATGAATTGGGGCTACGCAATTTAAATATATGTACAGGATGCGGGCCTGGTGCCATGAAAGGGCCGATGAAAGGCGCAGCTATATCTCATAGTAAACAGCGAAACCCGCAAGGCAGATACCTTGGCATCTCAGAGCCGAGTATTATTGCGGCAGAATCGCCAAACCCGATTGTGAATGAATTAATTATTATGCCGGATATCGAAAAGCGCCTTGAGGCGTTTGTTAGAACCGGCCACGGCATTATTGTATTTCCTGGCGGCGTGGGTACTGCAGAGGAAATCTTCTATTTATTAGGCGTTTTATTACATCCTGATAACGCTAGTCATCATATACCTTTAATTTTTACTGCACCGTCAAAATCAGCTGCTTACTTTGATGCAATAGATGCATTTATTGGTTTAACGCTAGGACCTGATGCGCAGAGTAAGTATCAAATCATCATTGATGATCCTACACAGGTTGCTCGGAGCTTAGCCAATGGAATGGATCGAGTACGGGGACAGCGCCGAGAAAATAAAGATGCTTTCTTTTTTAATTGGACGCTCAGTATTCCCAACGAATTCCAACAGCCATTTTTGCCTACTCATGAAAACATGGCTGGGCTTAATCTAAATTATGATCAATCATCATTTGATATGGCCGTTAATTTACGTTCAATGTTTTCTGGTCTTGTTGCTGGTAATGTTAAAGCAGAAGGATTACAGGCGATTGCGCGGCATGGCAATTATAAAATTAATGGTGATGCTGCGCTTATGAAATCGATTGATAATTTGTTGGTGTCATTTGCCAAGCAGGGAAGAATGAAGATTAATGCAGATGCTTATTCGCCGTGTTATGAAATTGCCGATAGATAAAAACGGTAATTGAGAGTCTGAAACGCTTCTATATAGCACTTTATTCGTCGACCCAAACCCAGCGTAATGGCTCACCAAAATCATCATATATTAAGACTTTTTTAGGCCTTTTAAGCTTTTTAGTGTCAGGTTTAAGTGTCTTTGTCTGTCGTCGTTTTTCAAGTGAATCGACCACTTCTGGCAGGTAGGTCCAGTTGCCTTTACTGCTGTCCATCTGCCATGTATCAGCACGCAACGGTTTATCCGCACCATCGCGACTACTCACCCCTCTGGGTATCTCGGCTACATTTTTGCCTTTGTTAAGAAACTCATTCATCTGTTTATCAAGTTCATTTCTTAAGTCGGCCTTTGATGGCGTTTTTTTTATCAAGCTGTATCTAAGATCCCGCTTATATCCTACTGAAGCCTTATCCGATAAAAGAAAGGGTAGGTTAAGCTCTGATTATCATTTTTTGGGTAAACCAATATTGAACCTAATGTTTGATAGCTAATTACCCCATCAAAAAAATTAGGCCAGTGGTTCAGTATAACTTAGAAGTCAGCTTGTTTGTTGCGCAGGTTTGGTTCTTATCCCTATATATTCCAATTGGGATGTTTAAAATAGAGAATATTACTCTCCTTACTGGTATCAGCTTTGTCGACCATAGCGCCAGGAGACTTGACGTTATCATTAATGCGGACCATTTTATCGATATATACCATCACAGCATGCTCAGCGATAAGATGAGAGCGATAGGGTCCTAGCAGGTCTTTTTCGCGGGTAAAGAAGAACCAGTCATCATTAATTTCTAAATAACGATTAGATTGTATCGGTTGTAAAAATGGGGCATCGGTCTGCCTAATTTTTATGGTTTTTTTAGTCATGGAGCACTCTCACTCACTACCTTTTCTACTGGTTAGCTTTCTATTGATTAGTTTTCTACTGCTTAGTTTTCTATTGATCAGCTTGCTAATGATATTCAAAATGAAACATAAGCAAGTTTATAGATACGTATTTCGGCTTTTAATTGAAGAGAAAAAGCTTAGTGCTTAAGCTGTCATTCAGGCTAAAGCTATATTTAAAGTTAAAGTTAAAGTTAAAGTTAAAGTTAAATCGTTAGAATAAATATTAGCCTGCTTTCTGCTATTTCATCTAGTCAGTATTTATAGTGCGAAAACTGAGCCTAAAAGGGTTATAAGCATTAATTACAATGACTTACGAAGAATTTCTAGAAGGGAGGTTAGGACGATCGTGCGACCAATGTAAATTTATTCGACGCAGTTCACATTCTTATTAATGAGCAAGCGGAATATCGGTCTGCTCAAGGATAGATTCAATAGTCTGAGGACCGACCAGTTTGGCATATAACTTACCATCTCTGCCAAAAATATAGGTGGTAGGGAGTGATGCAGGGCGAGAGAGTCGCAAAACGTCGGCAGGATCTTGCTCTAATACATCGAAATCAATCTTCATTCTGGCTGCTAAGTCGATTAATGCTTGCCCTTTAATATGGTCAAAATTAACAGCTACCACATCTAAGTCATCACTGTAGTCAGAATTTATTGTATTGAGCTCAGGAATCTCCTTAATGCAAGGTGCGCACCATTCAGCCCAATAATTAAGAATCAGCCATTTGCCCTTGTAGTTATCGATTGAAAACTTAGCTGCCGTATTCGAATCTTTGTCAGCAAGCCCACAACTGCCCAAAAGCAATAACAACGGTAAAAGCAGTATTTGAAATGGGCGTCTATTCAATAACATATTCAGGCCTTTTTGATTCTTGATGATTTATCTGCATGCTCAAATTTATTGTATACTGACGAGCGAACTACCTGCAAAGCTTAGCGGGTATATTGTCATTATTCAGTTAGCAGGATTCCATTAATGAGTGATTTTAGTATTTACCATAATCCGCGTTGCTCTAAGTCGCGACAAACCTTGGCCCTACTTAAGGAGCAAGGGATTGATCCAGAAATCATCTTATATTTGGACTCGCCACCCAAGGCAACACAATTAAAAGCTGTGCTTGCCATGCTTGCTATTTCACCTAGAGATTTACTGAGAAAAGGTGAGGGTGATTACAAAGAGCAGGGCTTGGCTGATAAAAGCCTAACCGATGCTTATTTAATTAAAATGATGTGCCAATTCCCAAAACTGATAGAGCGGCCCATTGTTATTAAAGGCAATAAAGCGCTGCTAGGCAGGCCTCCTGAAAATGTATTGGCATTAATAAAATAGTGGTTTTAGTATCTATTTAGATTTCAATTTATACAAAACTTTTTTAAAGTTTACATTTATATAGCCAACCATTGCTTCGAGAAAAGAGAATTAAAAGCATGAGTGATAAGTATATTTTAGTTTTATACTACAGTCGTAGTGGTGCTACAGCACAAATGGCAGAGCATATTGCTGCTGGTATTAATCAAGTGAATGGTCAGCGTGCATTGGTAAGAACCGTACCTCCGGTATCAGACAATATAGGTGCTAGCTCTAAGTCAGACATTCCTGATGAAGGGCCGCTTTATTGTAGTGAAGACGATTTACGCCATTGCAGTGGATTGGTAATGGGCAGTCCTACACGCTTTGGCAATATGGCTGCACCGCTAAAATACTTTATTGATTCAACCAGTAGCCTTTGGCTTAGTGGTGACTTAATTGATAAGCCTGCAGCTGTTTTTACATCAACTTCTAGCATGCATGGTGGTAATGAATCGACGCTTTTAACGATGTTATTGCCTTTAATGCATCATGGTATGGTTACAGTAGGCATTCCTTATAGCCATGCAGCGCTTCATCACACTCAAACGGGTGGCACGCCTTATGGCGCATCCCATATAGCTGGTGGAGATGGTAAGCTCACTATTAGTGACGATGAAATAACTCTTTGTAAGGCATTAGGAGAGCGTGTTGCGACTATTGCATTAGCGTTAGATGCACATTAACTACTCCACATTAAATATAGATATAAATAAAAAATCGAAAACCATCATTTAAATAAACAAATAAAGCAAACAGGAAACGCATGAATTTAATTCCAGGCTTAATAACACAAAAATATCGCTGGTCTCATAGAGTGACAGTTCTTAGTTATTTCACACTATTAGCGGTTATGTTTTATGGCTGCTGGTTTCTTGGCCCTGCTGAGATAATGCCAAAATTAGTATTGTGGTTGTTGATTTCATCAGGACTGTTATTGATTCTGAAAGGTTTATTGGCAGGAAAAAAACGCAGCTATATTTGGTACTGTTATATTTTGCTAATGTATTTTATCTTTTGTGTTCAATTCTTGTTTTCGGGCGGCAGCGTGTCTGAAGATACAATTACACAAGTGGTTCAATCATCAGCAGCTTGGCATGAAATTGTTGCTATGACAGCGATTCTTATTGGTTTTACCACCGCCATATTGGCATCGCGGTGGGTTGATGGTGCAGGGCAAGCTTAAACGTTAAGCAAGGTCTGCTGGTAGATCAACTCGCCATTGCTCAAATCCGCCATCGACCGAGTAAACCTTTGTGAAATCTTGTTGTGTAAAAAACTGACCCGCTTGCTGGCTAGAGTTACCGTGATAGCAATAAATTACTAAAGCAGCATCGGGCTCAGCTTCGGCTACAAAGTTCGTTAAGTTGCTGTTATCAATATGCACAGCATTTTTTATATGAGCTTCGTTATAGGCTGCAGCTTCACGCACATCAACTATTTGCGTACCTTCTATTTTGCAAAGCTCGCTAGCTTGCTGGCAAGAGATGCGTATAAATTCTGTCATGCTTGTAGTCCTTTTTTATCAAATTAAACGCTTATCATTGAACGTTTATAAAATATAACGCTTATAAATTTTGCTGAGCCTGCTCGAGCTGCTCATTTAAATCCATCCATTCTGTTTCTAACTCATCAAGCTCAACAGTTTCAATGCCTTGTTGATGAAGCAGTTTTTTTAACTTATCTTTATGAACTTCTTCATATATTTCACTATCACTTAACTCTGCTTCGCGTTTTTTAGCAGCAGTTTCTAATAAGTCGATTCGTTTCTCAATGGCCTGCGTGCGTAAGGTCATTGGTCTTAACTGTTTACGTAGCTCAGCCTCATCACGCTTACGCTGACGGCGTTGATCTGCTGAAATGCTGGCATTATCTGTGGTCTCTGACTCAGCCTGCGCATCCGATCGAAGTGTTATGCTTGCTCGGCTTTTTAAAAGCCATCGCGCATAGGCATCAAGATCTTCTTCATAGGGTTTAAGTTTACCATCGGCGACTAACCAAAGCTCATCGGTTACTGTCTGCAGTAAATGACGATCATGCGAAACAACTAACAAGGCGCCTTCAAAACTTTGTAGCGCAATATTCAATGCATGACGCATATTTAAATCGAGATGGTTGGTCGGCTCATCGAGTAATAATAAATTCGGTTTTTGGCGGACCAACGTTGCCAATACTAAACGTGCTTTTTCACCACCAGACATAGGCTTAACTAGCGATAACGCCATACTATTAGCGAAACCGAATCCGCCTAAAAAGTTGCGCAGGTCAGATTCAGAAGCTTCGGGATGTAACCGACTTAAATGCGACAGTGGGGTATCATCATTACGTAATTGCTCAAGCTGATGCTGAGCAAAATACCCTATGTTTAATTCTTTAGCGCGCTCGATATCACCACTCTGAGGTACTAAGCTGCCAGCTAATGCCTTTACTAACGTCGATTTACCCGCTCCGTTAGCGCCCAGTAAGCCAATACGTGCACCGGCCTCTAAGCGAAAGTGTATGTCGTTAATAACCGAAATATTATCGTAACCCAGCTGAAGTTTTTCGGCCTGAATTAACTGCCGAGGATTTTTATCGGGTGCGGTAAAGGCAAATGAAAACGGTGAATCAATATGCGCTGGGGCAATGGCCTCGAGTCTCGATAAAGCTTTTAATCGGCTTTGAGCCTGCTTGGCTTTAGTTGCCTGAGCCCGAAAACGATCAACGAATTTTTGCATATGAGCTATGCTGGTTTGTTGCTTCTCATAAGCGGCTTGCACACCGGCTAAACGTGCTACGCGCTGCTTTTCAAACGCTGAATAGTTACCCGTGTAGTAATCAATTTTTTGACGTTCAATATGCGCAATATGAGTGCAAACATTATCGAGAAAATCACGGTCATGTGAAATTAATAACAAGCTACCATCATATTGCTTAAGCCATGCTTCTAGCCAAATAATGGCATCAAGATCCAAGTGGTTAGTCGGCTCATCGAGCAATAAAATATCTGACTTCTGCATTAATGTGCGAGCGAGATTAAGCCGCATTCGCCAGCCACCAGAAAATTCACTCACGGTTTGTGATTGCTCAAGTACACCAAAACCCAAACCTGCTAATAACTGTGCTGCTCGTGATTCTGCGGTATAAGCGTCAGCGCTTTCTAGTTGTTCATAGGCTAGGGCGAGGGCCTCGCCAGAACCAGATTCCTCAGCTTTTTTAAGTCGCTGCCGCGCAGCCATTAATGGCGCGTCACCAGCAATTACAAAATCAACTGCTGTACCGCTAACGGTATCCATATGTTGCTCTACGGTAGCGAGCTTCATACTTCGTGGCACTTCAACTTCACCAATATCACTGGCTAGCTTGCCAGTGAGAAGGGCGACCAAGCTCGATTTGCCACAGCCATTAGCACCTGTTAAGCCTAGACGATGCCCAGCATGAACCGTAAAACTCGCGTTTTCGAATAATAGTTTTTCGCCGCGTCTTAATGCGACTTGAGAGAGTTTTATCATGCTTTTCTTTTTCGGCTTCGGCTGGTTCTTTTAGATAATGGTTTGTTCAAAGCTATATCAAAACGTAACAATTGCTGCTTGAATTTATAACTGTGGTTATAAATGCTAGGTCGCACTATACAGTGATTATTATGATGTTGGAAAGTGATCCATAGAATCAGGAATTATGCCTTTAATGTTATAGGCAAGGGCAATAATTTGAGCGATGATAATATAAAGCTCATGAGGTATTTCATCACCCAGTTCTAGCATTGCTAACATTTCAGTGAGTTCAGGGTTTTCATATAAAGGTATGCCAAGCTCTCGAGCTAGAGCAATAATATCTTCGGCAATAGCGCCCTCACCAGTGGCAGTGACAACCGGTGCACCTACGCCTTCATATTGCAATGCAATGGCTTTTTGATAAGCGTTAACGCCGCGCTTATTTCTTGTAATATCATCTTTTTTATCCGTCATTTATTAAACCTCCGTATCTAATAAATTATCGAGCAAGTTAATAGTGCCATTAGGACGAACATCTTCAGGCTCACCAACACGGCATTGTAATTGCTCTACCTGTAAGCCTAGGCGATTAAGATTCTCTGCCATCAATGCCAGCTCTCTATTGACCTTAACGACGGTAGCCTTTTCTGTTACCCACAAAACGGCCGCAATGGTTTTTCCTCTCAATGTTGCAAAAGCGACCATGCTGCCATGTTCTTCTAGATCAAAGGCCAGCCGAGCATTCCAGGCTTTTTCATCAGCCTTATTCAATTGCTTACTGTCTTTCTCGGCTTCTATATGAATATCAATGAGATTCAACTTTTGATCGACCCATACGGGCAACTCTAAAGACCAGCTTTGATTAGCAACATTATCATTGGTAGTCAAAAGCTGGGCATTTGCTGTGAACAACTGCTGGCTTTGAGTACGAGTAACCACACTCAGCGCTAGCCTTAACAACTGCAACAACTGTTCATTGCCTTCTCTAGCTGACGCATTGAGCGATGCGTCAGCCATGGATGCATTCGAAACTAAAGTCCATAAGGAGGCCAGAGTGGCATTATTTTGAAGCGCTGGATTAATCGTTTTTCCATTAGCGACATTACTTGTGAGCAAGCTGCTTTTTAGCGCGCTAATTAGCTGTAATACCGCCTGCTTATGATCGACATTAGAGGGCTTAGTCTCATTTATAGCACCACTAGGAACGAGCCCATTTTTTAAATTCAGTGCATTGGCAAGGTCTTTGATAGCTGGGTTGGATAGCCCAACGCCTTTAGTGCGAGCGGCGGTTAATACCTGGGCCAGCTTTGCTTCGTATAATAAGCCGCTATTATTAAGCGCATTGGCTAAGCCGTTAGCCTGCGTGACTTGCTGCAAAGGGCTAATGCTTTTTTGTAATTGACTTATAGCTGCCTGCAATGATGCGGGTAACAAAGACTGCTTTCGTGTAAGCGTTTCTAGCGAAGCAGTTAGAGATTCTTTGGCAACTTGCCTTGGTAAGTTGGCCCGCAGCGATGCCTGTAATGTGGCTAAAGTTTGTAATGAAGCTAATGGCTTAATTTGGTCTGCCTGACTATTTGATATTAATCCCAAGTTTTTAGCTGCTAAGGCCTGCTGGCTAATAGTCGATATTGATTGGCTCGACTCATTTATAACACCGGTGCGCAAACCGACAATTTCAACTTGCTGATGCGACAGAACTTGTAACTGGAGAATCTGACCGATGCGAGGCGCGAGAGGTGATTGAACGCTTAATGTTTTATTAGCACCAACATTCATTAACACTTCATAGCGGTTAGGATTAAGTTCAATAGCAGCTTTCGCTGTAGTCGTTTTGTTCGGGCCATTCAAATCCATCGCTTGCTTGGCTTCGGGCTTGCTAGCTAATTGTTTTTCTAATGTCGCTTTATCATTAACCAGTTGATGCGTTACTTTAATCACTTTTGCCTCAACAAGCTCACCCACCCGCGTAGCGAGATATTGCAAGGTATCGTTTGTCGCTGCTCTTAATTGAATATCACTATTCACTTGAGAAGCGGCAGGGTGATTAGGCGGTTGGACCATATATGATCATCATGTTTTAAGGCTTTCTGGGTTAAATTAATAAAGCTGGGTTAAATTAATAGATAGCTGGGCTCAATTAAGCTTTTCGCTTGACCTTCTTCTGGGCAACTATATCGCAAGCTAGAGACCGCAGCTCAGCAAAATTGTCTATTTATTATCAGTGCATCCGTTATATCGGCTTTTTTGCATAATTGTTGAGTCTAATACACTTACTAAGCCCTCAAATCGCTCTTTTTTACTTTATACTACTCCTTCATTTTTGTGACCTATTGTTGTCATTAGCTGTTGTTGCCATTAATTGACTATTTATGATTTTGGTTCATTAATAAATAGCTTTTTAATATTCAGATAATAACGATATTAAGCGAGTGCCTTTTTGTCTTCAGAAGCTGCTAACCATACTACCCAAGCGACTCAGCCAGAGGTTGAGCCTAGCTTAGTGCTCGACTCAGTAAGCTGTGAGCGAGGCGAACGTTTGCTTGTAGAACGCTTATCGCTGAACCTTTCAGCGGGTCAGGGCGTTAGAATTGAAGGCCCCAATGGCAGTGGTAAAACAACATTGCTTCGCGTGTTGGCGGGTTTAAGCCAGCATTTCAGCGGCACAGTACGTTGGTGCGGTAAGGATATTCGCCAATCTCGCGCAGCTCTTGCTGTAGATACTTTATATATTGGCCATCTTGCCGGCGTAAAAGCGTTGCTTAGCCCATTAGAGAATCTCTCTTGGTGGGTATCGCTCCATATTCCGAGTATAGAGCCAATTTCCAAAGCCAAAATGCTAAACGCCTTAAGCCAAGTGGGTCTTGAGCGCTTTTCCAATACACCTTGCCACCAACTCTCTGCAGGGCAGCAGCGCCGAATTGCACTCGCGCGACTCTATTTGAGTGAACACCGTTTGTGGATTTTAGATGAGCCTTTTACGGCTATTGATGCGGCTGGAGTTGTTTCATTGGAGCAGCGCATCGCCGAGCATCTTAAACAAGGGAATATGGCGATTATTACTACCCATCAAGCTATGCAAATTGATGGCTTTACTAGCTGCGCATTGAGTGAAACCAGCTCAGAACAGGTTGCTAGCCAATGACCGACAGTAACGCCAATACTGAAGTCGCTATTTTTTCGGCCTTTAACGCCTTATTGCTTCGCGACCTTCGCGTGTATTTTCGCTCTCGTGGTACATGGTTAAATCCATTAGTATTCGTGTTAATGGTTATTACCTTATTTACTCTTGGTATTGGCCCTGACCCTAGCGCCTTGTCGAATCATGCTTCTGGCATCATATGGGTAGTCGCCTTACTTGGCATTATGCTTTCATTAGATGCCTTATTCCGTGCCGACTTTGATGATGGCTCCTTAGAGCAGTTATTACTTTCACCGCAGCCCCTTTATTTAGCTGTATTGGCCAAGGTCTTAGCGCATTGGTTTATTACTGGCTTACCTATTGTTTTAGCCTCACCGTTATACAGTTTAATGCTTGGTATTCCTGCTTCCGTCATTCCTGTATTAGCTTTGGGCTTATTAGTAGGTAGTGGCATACTTAGCTTTATTGGTGCCATTGGCGCATCATTGACCGTAAGTTTACGCAGTGGCGGCCTGTTAATTGCCTTGCTTACCTTGCCACTTTACGTACCCGCTATTATTTTCGGATCTCAATTTGTTCAAAGTGCTATTGAGGGTTGGCCGCTTATGCCCACTTTTTCGATGTTACTGGGTCTGCTTATTGGTGCCATGGTGCTTGCGCCCATTGCTATAATTGGTGGTCTTCGATTGAGCCAAGATGCATAAAAGTGAGTATATAGTTTGTAGGTAGTTCATAAGTAGAAACAAAGGTTTACACAGAAATACTCAAACAAAGCCTCAAGTTGAATATTGATAGCTTTTTAAATAGTAGATACAGATTTAAGGGTTAATTATGGCAAGTTGGCAGTGGTTTCATCGCCTTGGATCACCCAAGTGGTTATCTGGCACGATTGATCGTTGGCTACCGTGGGTACTTGGCTTAGGTACATTACTACTTTTAGTTAGTGCCGTTTGGGGTTTGGCTTTTACTTCTCCGGATTACAAGCAGGGCAATAGTTTTCGCATTATTTATATTCATGTGCCTACAGCAATAGTGGCTTTAGCCGCTTATTACGTAATGGCCGTCGCTGGTGCCGTATCTATTATTTGGCGGATGAAAGTAGCCGATATGGTACTGCGCGCTATTGCACCCGTTGGAGCTGCGCTTACATTTCTTGCTTTAGTTACTGGTGCTATTTGGGGCAAGCCTACTTGGGGTGCCTATTGGATTTGGCAAGATGCACGCCTTACTTCAATGCTTTTATTATTCTTTTTATATCTAGGCATCATGGCGCTTCATGATGCTTATCAGAATAGTGCAACCGGTAATCGCGCCGCAGCCATTATGTCTTTAGTGGGTACGGTGAATATCCCTATTATTTATAAGTCTGTTGATTGGTGGTCGAGCTTACATCAACCTGCAACACTTAAGTTTACAGAAGAATCGACCATTGCGACCGAGATGCTTCAACCATTAATGTTAGCGATACCGGGCGCTTATTTATTTTTTATTGCGGCAGTAATGTTGCAGTTGCGTGTTCAAATTGCACGTAATGAAAAAAATACTCGCTGGATGGCTGAGCGCGCAGCGCAGTAATTTTGCTTTAAGAGGCAAACGTTAGAGATAGAGGTAAGGTATGTATTTTAATAATTTAGCTGAGTTATGGGAAATGGCAGGGCATGGGCCTTATGTTTGGAGCGCCTTCGCAATAAGCTTTATTGTGCTTGCTGCTATTGTTGTTATACCGGCTAAGCGTTACCGCCAGCAATTAGCGCAAATTCATCAACAACAACGCAATACTCAAGAAAAATAGTCAGTATTTAAGTGATTAGAAAAGAGAAGTTATTCATTATGCATCCTGCACGTAAACAGCGTTTAATTATTGTTGCCATTATTGTCATTGGCGCCAGTGTCGCTACAGCTCTAATTGCTAACGCGTTAAAGCAGAATCTTAATCTGTTTTATGAGCCTACGCGTATTGTTAATGGTGAAGCACCAATTGGTCGCAAAATTCGTGTTGGTGGCATGGTGGTTGAAAACAGCTTAATTAGAGTGCCCGATTCCCTCACAGTACAATTTGTTGTTACTGATTATGAAGCTGAAGTGACTGTCGAATTTACAGGCATTCTTCCTGACATGTTTACTGAAGAAGCCGGCACAGTTGCCACGGGTGTTTTAACCGAAGAGGGTTTATTTGTCGCTGAGCAAGTACTCGCAAAACATGATGAAACGTATATGCCGCCAGAAGTCGCAGCAGCCTTAAAAAACAAACCGTCCGCCTATTAACTAAGGTAGACCAAATACTTAAAAATTACTTCAATTAGCTTTTAAATGGGCCACACTTGATACCAGAAATCGGACATTTTGCATTATTGCTCTGCCTACCAATAGCAATATTCCTAGCGACTATACCTCTGCTTGGCGCCACTTCAGGTCGACCGCTCTGGATGCGCTTAGGGCCATTGTTAGCATTGGGTCAGTGGCTATTTTTAGTCGTCGCATTTATTTGCTTGAGCTATGCTTTTTTAACTGATGACTTTAGCGTTAAGTTAGTCGCCATGCATTCAAACTCCGCGCTTCCTTGGTACTTTAAGATGAGTGCCGTTTGGGGCAACCATGAAGGCTCATTGTTACTATGGGTGCTAATTTTAGCGTCTTGGACGCTAGCAGTGGGATATGCCAGCCAAAGCCTGCCGCTAGATATGCGCGCTAGAGTGCTCGCTGTTCTTGGCATGATAAGCATTGGCTTTTTAATGTTTATTATTTTCACTTCAAATCCTTTCGAGCGACTACTACTTAACCCTGTCGCTGACGGAAACGACTTAAACCCTCTATTGCAAGACTTTGGTTTAATCATACATCCACCCATGCTTTATATCGGCTATGTCGGCTTCTCTGTCGCCTTTGCTTTTGCTATTGCAGCCTTGATGACAGGTAACTTAGATGCCGCATGGGCACGCTGGTCACGTCCGTGGACGAATGTGGCTTGGGCTTTTTTAACTATTGGTATTGCCTTAGGTAGCTGGTGGGCTTATTACGAATTAGGTTGGGGCGGTTGGTGGTTTTGGGATCCCGTAGAGAACGCTTCATTTATGCCCTGGTTGGCAGGTACGGCTTTGATTCACTCATTAGCCGCTACCGAAAAACGCGGTGTATTTCGCAGCTGGACAGTCCTGTTAGCGATTTTGGCATTCTCATTAAGTTTGCTGGGTACGTTTTTAGTCCGCTCAGGTATTTTGGTATCGGTGCATGCCTTTGCTAGCGATCCTACTCGCGGCTTATTTATTCTTGCCTTTTTAGTATTGGTAATAGGCGGTTCCTTATTGCTTTATGCCATTAAAGCTCCGGCTATTCGCTCGGGAGCAAAGTTTGGTTTGTTATCGAGAGAAACCTTTTTACTTATAAACAATATTCTATTGGCCATTGCACTGTCTGTCGTTTTACTCGGCACACTGTTCCCACTGGCGAGTAGTGCATTAAACTTAGGTAGCTACTCCGTAGGCCCGCCTTACTTTAATGCTATGTTTGTACCGCTTTCATTACCAATGATAGTCTTAATGGGAATTGCTCCTTATATTAGTTGGAAGCGTAGCAACAAAATATCGACTGCAATACCTAAGTGGTTAATAGCTGCTTTCGTCGCTTTATTATTAGCAGGACTGGGTACGTTTAGCCTATCGAATCAATATCAACAAGATTTTAATTGGCTTGCATTTATCACGCTTGCGGTCAGTCTATGGCTAATAGTTTCAACAGCTTTGCACATGCTTTCAAAAGCTAAACATCAGCAAGGTTTGATTACAGGCCTAAAACGTTTATCAGTAAGCTACTGGGCTATGGTCATTGCACATTGCGGTATTGCGGTAGCTGCTATTGGTATTGGGCTAACTTCTGTTTATGAGCAACAAAAAGATGTTCGTATGCTATTGGGTGATGATATTTCCGTTAGTGGTTATCGCTATCAATTAACAGCTATTAATACGTTTGAAGGGCCAAACTTTAGCGGTACTCGTGGCGACATTACGGTTTTTGATGGCGACACCGTTATTACCGTATTACAGCCTGAAAAACGCTTTTATTATGCTGCACGTAATGTGATGACTGAAGCGGCTATTGATCCTAGCTTAACGCGCGATTTGTACGTGGCCTTAGGTGAAGAGTTAGGCGAGGGCGCCTGGGCCGTTCGTGTTCACGTTAAGCCTTTTGTACGCTGTATTTGGCTGGGGGCTTTAATGATGGCCTTCGGTGGGTTTTTAGCCGTTACCGATAAGCGCTACCGTAGTAAGGGAGCGCTCAATGTCTAAGCCCTCACGAATAAAACTCTTTATTCCACTGTTTGTGTTTGTCTTATTAGCGTTAGTTTTCTTGCAATTAGAAAAACGTATGATTAGCGGTGATTATGATCCTTCAATGCTGCCTTCAGCTTTAATCGGTAAACCGCTTCCTGCGTTCTCGCTAACGACATTAGATAATGCCGACTTAGTAATTAGCACTATCGATTTAAATAACAAAGCGGCATTGATTAACGTATGGGCTACGTGGTGTGTTTCATGCAGAGTCGAGCACGCCTATCTAAATACCTTAGCGGAAAATGGTATTACTATTTTCGGCTTAAACTATAAAGATGATCGACAAAAAGCGAATCAATGGTTGGCAAGGTTAGGTAACCCTTATCAACTTAACTTGTTCGATGTCGATGGCAAGCTTGGCCTTAATATGGGTGTTTATGGCGCGCCAGAAACCTATGTGCTAGATGCTAACGGTATTGTTCGTTACCGCCATGTTGGCGTAGTTGATAATAAAGTTTGGCAATCAAAAATTCTTCCATTGGGATTAAACTGGCAATGATGTTGAGAGCTTATTTTATTGCAGCGGTTTTTCTATTATCCCTTACTGGTTTAACCAGTGCGGCTTACTCTTCAGGCTTAGTTAATAACGATTCAGCGAACGAACTTAAGGTTTTTTCTGACCCTGAAATGCGTCAGCGTTATTACGGTCTTATCGCCGAGCTTCGCTGCCCCAAATGCCAGAATCAAAATTTAGCTGATTCCGATGCGCCTATTGCCACAGACCTTCGCAATGAACTTTACCTATTGATTAACGATAACTATTCTGATGCCGACATCCTTGAGTTTATGGAGTCACGTTATGGCGAGTTTGTTTTGTACTCACCACCAGTGAATTCAGTGACGGCTGTACTGTGGATTATACCGGCTGGCTTAGTGTTACTCGGTTTTGCGATTGTTGCGTTTATTGTATTGCGTAACCAAGAGAGTGATGAGACTAACAATGTTTGAGTTTTGGATTGCCGTTTTAATAATGTCAGCAGTGGTTATTGCTACGGGGTTTGTTTTTACTCGCCCTAAGTCTGCAAATATTATCGATACCAAGGTTGAAGATACGCGTATCGCTGATAACCTTCGCTTGTATCAGCAGCGTTTGGACGAGTTAGACCAATTATTGGAAGCTAACGACATTGACCCACAAGCACATGCCAGTTTAGTACTCGAAGCTCGGTCACAATTAATAGTTGATCTAAAGGATTCTTCATCACCTAAATCAGATGATGATTTTGATCAGTGGATTCAGAGTCATATCCAAGCCGTTAAGCAGAACGCTGATCAGGCAAAGCTAGCTTCAGCTACGGATGAGTCTTCATCTTCTGGTCGCGGAGTTCTTTGGGCTGCAGGACTTTCAATACCGCTTTTCGCTCTCGCTATTTACTTACCACAAGGTTTATCTGTGGGAGGAAGTTTAGAGTGGCAGGTCGCTAATCAGTTAGATTCATTAAATGATTCAAATGACGCCCGCCAGCGTCAACAAGAGCTGTTAACCGTCACTCAGCTTTTAGAGCAGCGTGTTTCTCCCTCGCGAAGTAAACCTGAACTCTTGCAGTTACAAGCCGAAATTTATAGCGCCATGAATCAACATAAAAAGGCCGCTAATGTTTATGCCTCTTTGCTTGAGCGCAATAAAGAAAACGCTGCAGTCACCGCTTTATTAGCGCAGTCCCTCTACCTATTGGATGCCGAGAGTGCAAGTGCTGGCACCTCTGCTGCTGAATTAATGTCACAACGTGTAAAAGATCTTTTATCTTCTGCATTACGTTTAGATCAACATCAATATTTAGCCTTAAGCATGAGTGGAATGCAGGCATTCAGTGAAGCCGATTACCCTAAAGCCATTCGTTATTGGGGTGCAGCAAAATTAGCCTATGGCGAATCAAGTCCTCAAGCGGTATCAATAAATGCTGGTATTCAAGCCGCTGAAGCACGATTAGCTGCACAGGCCAATGTATCTACTGCTAGTGATGTATCTTCTGCTAGAGACAAACCTTCTGCAACAACCGCTCACATAAGAGTGCGTGTCAGTATTGATCCTGCTGAGTTATTAGCGTCTGATAATCCAAATACGCCAGTCTTTGTTTTTGCTCGCGCGGTAGAGGGGTCGCGCATGCCATTAGCCGCTAAACGACTCAAGCTATCTGATCTTCCTACTGAATTACTGATAACTGAAAATGATAAAATGGCCGCACAGTCCATAGCTGGGCAGAGCAAATTAATCGTTGGAGCACGTTTAGCAAGGAGCGGGCAGCCAATAGCCGAGGCGGGTGACTCACAATCGGCTGAACTCGTTACTCTTGTAGAGGCGAATCTAGAGGATGCGCTTTTAGTTGAATTGATTATTAATCAGCGTAAGTAAGGCTTTCGCTGATTACACATCAAATTCGTCAATGGTTTTCAGCTACCAATTCTTCTTTTAAATTTTAAGCCATCGTTATTTCCTCCACCTCCTGCTGATCAAAAAACAAACTAAGACTTTACATTAATAAACGACAGCAACTCGACAAAACCGTCTTTTTCCCGCTTGTTTGTTTTTCAACCTCATTATGAACAATTAGCCTTTCATTATTGTTATCGACGTAAGATCAGGGCATCATACGCCCTTGCAAATAGGTCGCTTAAATAAGCGATTTTTTTGCTGTTTTAGCGCGTAATTGAGTTAATTTTGAACGGTTAACCCATCGAGATGATATAAGCGATGACGCTGAGCTTTAACTGAATTAGCTATTCAATAAAAAACAAAAAAAATAGCTTTTAACGCTGCGTTCAATGACTATAAATTGAACTGCCAATTGAACTTTTAAGCACCTAATTTACAGGCCGGAGTAAATAACGTTTTATGCGACTCAAGAATATTAAACTTGCCGGTTTTAAATCCTTTGTTGATCCTACTAATGTTCAATTAAGTACCAATATGGTGGCCGTTATTGGCCCCAATGGTTGTGGTAAATCTAACATCATTGATGCCGTTCGCTGGGTTATGGGTGAATCTTCAGCCAAGAACCTACGTGGCGAATCAATGACCGACGTCATCTTTAATGGCTCAACGTCGCGTAAGCCTGTAGGCCAGGCATCAATAGAACTCATATTCGATAACAGCGACGGCACATTAGTTGGTCAATACGGTGCATTCACCGAAATATCTATTAAGCGTAAAGTGACCCGTGATGGTCAGTCTGGCTACTATATTAACGGCGCTAAATGTCGTCGTCGTGATATCACCGATATATTTCTTGGTACCGGTTTAGGCCCAAGAAGTTATGCGATTATTGAACAGGGCATGATTTCTCGTCTAATTGAATCAAAACCCGAAGAGCTTCGCGTATTTATTGAAGAAGCCGCTGGCATTTCTAAGTACAAAGAACGTCGCCGTGAAACAGAAACGCGCATTCGTCATACTCGAGAAAACCTTGAGCGCTTAACCGATATTCGTGAAGAGCTCGATCGCCAGTTACAACGTTTAAAACGTCAAGCAGCAGCGGCTGTTAAATATAAAGAATTTAAAGCCGAAGAGCGTACCGTAAAAGCCCAAACACTCAGCCTACAATGGAAATCATTGCGTGATCGTTCTAGCGGTCAGCGTGAAGCCATTGCAGAACATGAAATTCAGTTAGAAGCCTCTATAGCAAGTCAATTAGCTACCGGTGCATCTATTGAGACCATTCGTGATGAGCAAGTATCAAGTAATGATACGTTTAACACCATTCAGGCAAAGTATTACGGCCTAGGTGCAGATATTGCTCGCGCTGAGCAATCTATTTCTCACCATGAACAACGTGCACAGCAGCTTGCTGACGACCTTCGAGAAACACAAAGTACTGCATCAGAAAGCGCTCAGCATCTTACCGAAGACCAAGAAAAAATGACTACTTGGTCAATGGAACTTGAGACCATTGAGCCACGACATGAAGCCTTAAAAGAATCTGAATCAGCATCTAGCGACGCACTACAAAGTGCTGAATCAAATATGCATGACTGGCAACAGCGCTGGGATAGCTTTAATGAAAATGCTGCTGAGCCACAGAAAAATGCTGAAGTTCAACGTTCGCGTATCGATCAAATTGAAGAAGCACTTCGCGGCTTAAGTATTCGCTTAGAGCGAATGAATACTGAGCTGGGTGGCTTAGACACAGAAGAATTCGAAGAGCAGCAGACTGAACTCGCTATTAGTATTGAAGATCAAATAGCTCGTGTCGAAGAACTTCAGGAGCAAGTTTTCGCTTGTAATACTGAGCTTCAAGATAAGCGTGATGCACAAAAACAATATTCTTCTGAACTCAATACTGTTCGCAGCACATTGCAACAACAACGTGGTCGTTTCGCTTCATTAGAAGCGCTACAGCAAGCGGCTCAAGCCGATGCAACCGGTGATACGAATGCTTGGCTACAAACACAGCAACTATCGTCAGCACCCCGTTTACTTGATCAATTAAAAGTAGATGGCGGCTGGGAAGTAGCGGTTGAAACAGTTCTTGGTGATTCGCTGCAGGCAGTAACACTCGATACCTTAGATGATATTATTGGCCAGCTAGGATCTATTGGTAAGAGTAATGTTAGCTTTATTGAGTTGGGTAGCCACTCAAACGCAGCTCAATCGAATACAGGTCTTTCATTACTCAGCAGTAAAGTAGCGGGTGTTGAAACCGGCGCCTTATTACATGGTGTATTTGTTGCCGACTCATTAGAGCAAGCAGCCAGCGCTCGAAGCAGCTTAACAGCGCATGAATCGATTGTGACGAAAGATGGTATTTGGGTTGGCCCTAACTGGCTTCGCGTTATCAAGCAAACAGATTCAGGCTCAGGTGTTATTGAGCGACGTAAATCACTACTTTCTTTAGAGCAAGAAATTAGTGACAGTGAAGCGTCTATAGAGCACTTAGAAAATGCATTAAAAGAATCAGAAAATGCATTACTTGCAGCAGAAAATAATAAAGATCGATTACTTAACGATAAAACAACAGAAGAACAAGCGCTAGCGCAACACCGTTCAAATATGAGCGCCTTGTCTGCTAAAATCGATCAAATCAAAACGCGCTTTAGTCGCACCCAAGAAGACATACGTCTTGCCGAGCAGAACCAAGTTCAGCAACGTGAAGCCTTAACGGCAGCACGCGAACAACTCGACATTGCCATTGAATCGATGCAAGAAGTTGAAGAGCTACGTGAAAGCTTACTTTTAGAAAGAGACAAAGTTCGCGACACTTTAACGATATCAAGAGAGGCAGCAAGAACCGATCGTGAAGCCCTACAAGCAGTAGCTGTAAGAGCCGAAGGTTTACGCGCTCAGTTAGACTCAGTACGAGGTACGGTTTCTCGACTAAGTGGCCAGGTTGAGCAGTTAGAGTTACGCAGCACTTCGCTATTACAAGCACAAGAAGAAAATAACGCACCCATTGCAGAATTAAAGTCGAGCTTAACCGAGCAGTTAGAAACACGTATTGCTATCGAAGAAAG